>Ga0066640_10002229_pt1 | contig 11636 bp, 8 predicted proteins | sample CryGeyCG2114_020_2_FD_59505 | JGI IMG/M metagenome (GOLD analysis project Ga0066640, IMG submission 59505) | Groundwater microbial communities from aquifer - Crystal Geyser CG11_big_fil_rev_8/21/14_0.20 | ecosystem: Environmental > Aquatic > Deep subsurface > Groundwater | place: USA: Utah... | reverse complement strand
CCCTAGGGATTTAACTGAACCGTGAATCGCTTGGGTATCAAATCCAAGTTCTTTTAAAAGTAAAATACATGAGGTGATATTTAAAATATTGTGAGAACCAATGACATTCGTTTCAAAAAGAACATAATTATTATCTAGCTTAACTTTAAATTTAGATAAACTTCCATTCGTTTCAATATCTTTTGGACCAAGCTTTGAATCAGAACCATAGATTTTCCAAGCTTTGCTTTTTTCAAATTTAGTCTGCAAATCTTTGATCGCCGGGTAAGCGTCGTTAGCAATCACCTGTCCCGGTAGATTTCCCAAAGTTGCAGAAAATTCATTTTTGATGTCTTCAATAGAATTAAAAATATCGGCGTGATCAAATTCAAGGGATGTTAAAATCATATGATTCAGCTCATAGAGGCGAAACTTAGAGATTTTTTGAAAATAACAACTATCATACTCATCAGATTCAATAACGAAATATTTACTTTTCCCTAAATGACTTGGGGGCCTTCCATCGATAATACCACCAATGAAATACCCTACATCTTCACCTAAGTTTTCTAGCATTTGAGCTAAGAAATAAGTGGTGGTTGTCTTACCATGCGTTCCCGCAAGTCCAATCACTTCTTTTTCTTTTAAAATAAACTCTCCTAAAAAACTAGGAAAGGATGTAAAAGGAACATCACATTCTTCGATAAATCTTGCGTACTCACTTAAGCGAGGGACAGAATTTCCCACTACAATCAAGTCATAAGCTTGCAAGTCTTCTTTAGTTAAATCACTTAGTTTGGTCAAAGGAATATTTACAGACTCTAAGTAGGTACTCATAGGAGGTGAAAAAGTCATATCTGCACCTGAAACTTCATAGCCTGCTTCAGCGGCCAGACAAGCGCAGGCGCCCATTCCCGTTCCACAAATTCTGTAAAAAAAGATTTTTTTTATTTTAGGTTTTAATTTTGATAGCTCACTACCAACAACCATATGATCTAAATTCATATTCCATTCCTTTTCACTCCTATCATAAGCGAAGTTAGAATCTTAGTCTATGTAGTGAAAATTATTATTGTTGTTGGCGCAGCTTGCAATAGCCGATAATTTTAGTTTGGACTAAAACACCTAGAGCCTGTACTTTACCAAAAGGGAGCTTAGTAAACTCATCCATCTTGGTCGGACAATGAGCAAACCTAGGGATAATTTTACTCATATTTTTTTCAAGTAAAATTTCTTTAGCAATGGCATTAACCTCACTAAATTCCATGCGTCTAACAAGATACTCTCCCGCAGCAATTTCAAAGGCCGTATAGTATTTAAAACTTCCCGCTGAAACTTTTTTATTAGTCACCTTATGGATATAGATAGAAAATTGTTTTTCAGGGTGTCTATTTTTTATCTCGTGATAGATCTCTTCATCCGCCTCAACATTATCGCCAATAAGGATTATGTTTTTTTCATCTTCTATTACTGAATTAATCATGCGAAGTTTATAGGCTTTTTTATCTTTTAAATCAGAAAGAGTTCTCGTGAATAAATCACGGTAAGGGATGTCATGCTTATTTAATAACTTTTTAATATTGAAGTTTAAAATCTTAGGTGAGGCAGATAGAATATAAGTTCCATTTACGTATTGATCCATTGCTCTAAGAACCATCGGCATTGGCTCGAATACTTTCGTTGAAAAAAGTCCATTTCCAATGGCCCTTCCCATATTATCTACATTGGTCATCTTGATCGTATCATCTAGATCAGAAATAACGACAGCTGCCGAAGCGTAAAGGGAAAATAAACCAATAAATATAAGGAGAATAAGATTTTTCATTATTGCTAGTTATCATAAGAAAAATCATGTGAAAAATACTATTTATAGTGCTCTATAAGTGCCTGAATCCATTGAGTTATAGTTGTTTGCCGATTTTTAAAATACTTTTGTTGCTCAGGGCTTAATGTCTTAAAAAACTGAGTGCAAAAAGTAGCGACCTTCACTAGATTAGATAAGGGTTCCCGTTCATTTAAATTCTCGTCAAATATTTTAATGATTTCTTTTTCACGCAGCTTAATATCCTCAATCAGATAAGTCTTTTTAAGACTAGTTTGAGTAATTAAACTATTCTGAAGTCGAATTTTATTCACATTTTGAAACACTTTAATATGAGACTTAATTAACCCAAGTTGTTTTTCAGTTAATTTATCAAAGAAGAACTCAAAGCGCTTGGCGATCTCTTCACTTCGATCTCTTCTTGAGCGATTAAGAATCGTTTCATTGTCATCTTCAAGAACCTCAAATAATTCTTTTTGCTGACTTTTATTAAATTCAGAAAATGGTTTTGCTAAAATACGATTAACTTTTTTTGCGATTCCATAATACAAAGGAGAATATGTGTTTAAGTCTGCCGCCAAGTCATATTCAGATATATTGATCTTTTCTATGTGAACTTTCAGCTTTTGTAACTCTTCAGTGCTTTCTTTTAAAAGTTCATCAAGACTCGCTTTAAATACTTTTTCTTGAGAATAATAAAAATCGTATTTCCCACCAATTCGATCAGCAATAAAATAAGTGGCATTTGGGATCACAATACTTTTAACAGAACAACCGATGAAAAGTATAAAAAAAGAGAATTTCAAAAAGGATTTCATGTTAATCATTTTAAGAATTCCAAACTTGTTTTCCAAGCTCTCTTCGAAGGACATTAAGCTGGTTCTTATCATACCAATATAACTTCGTGGCATTGGTTAGAATAATATGGCCAAGTTTACGTTCAGGATCAATCCAAAAAGATGTTCCTGTAAATCCAAGGTGACCAAAAGTTAAAGCTGAACACCCAGCTCCTGCCAGAGTTTGCTCAGGAGTTTCAACAGTATCAAATCCAAGGTGAAATCTTTTTTCAGATCGAGATTTAAATTTATTTAAAAGATTATATTTTTGATCAAAATTTAAAAGAGTTCTCGCTAGTCCGTCAATCGTACCAAAGAGGCCTGCATGGCTGGTAAAAACATTGAGATTAAAAGCATTGGGATCGTGAACCTTACCTATATTGGGCTTATTTTTATAAAAACCATTTTGAACCACTGTTTCAGTACTCAAATTTTTCCAAAATTTTATATTCTCGTCATGCTCAACTCTAACCACATCATAAATCTTTTTTTGAGTTTTCTTTTCAAACTCAAGCATATACCTTAAGGCACTAAAATCAGAATAAAGTGTGTCACTTTCTTTGATGTCATAACTATTCAATTGATCTTGCCAGTAGTCTTTTTGTAAAACTCCCCATGCTGGAAGTCCTGCTCTATGATTTAAAAGTAGTTCTAGGTCATGATCATCTATTTTTTCAATGATATGAGCAAATGAATTCACGAGAGGTTTAGTTAAGCTCGCAAGGTCAAAATAAACCTCACCTTTGGTAGTATTTGGATTTTTGAAATCTTGATATAATTCAAAATGTTTATAGCTATGGTCAGAAAAATCTAAGATGGCCACTCCAATAGCATCACTATTGGAGTTCACAAGATAATCTTTGGCCATATCTATATATTGATTCATTTTTTATTTCTTAAAGTTGATTGAGCTGCAGCCAATCTCGCGATGGGAACCCTAAAAGGAGAACAACTCACATAATCAAGTCCCGCTCTTTCACAAAAATCAATGGAAGCTGGATCTCCTCCGTGCTCTCCACAAATTCCACAGTGAATATCAGGGTTAGCTTTTTTTCCTTCTTGAACCGCATGATTCACAAGAAAACCAACGCCTGCTTCATCAATACTTACAAATGGATCATTGGGATAAATGCCTCTAGCTTCATAAAAAGGAAGAAATTTTCCAGCATCATCTCTTGAAAGTCCAAAAGTGGTTTGAGTTAAATCATTTGTTCCGAATGAGAAAAATTCAGCGATTGGTGCAATTTCTCCAGCAGTGATACATGCTCTTGGAAGCTCTAGCATTGTTCCAATTTTGTATTTAATTTTCGTTTTTGTTTGTTCAAAAACTTCTGCAATCACTTCGTTGGCTTCAAATTTTAATATTTCTAATTCTTTATAAGTTCCAATAAGAGGGACCATAATTTCGGGGTAAACTTGAATCCCCTTTTTCGAAACTTCAATCGCTGCCTCGATGATGGCACGAACTTGCATCTTATAAATTTCGGGGTAGGTAATCCCAAGACGACATCCTCTATGGCCTAGCATTGGATTAAACTCATATAAACTCTCTTTTCTTTGTTCAATCACTCTCTTTTCTAAACCTAAGACATCGGCCAGTTCTTCAATTTCGGATTCTTTGTGGGGAAGAAATTCATGCAAAGGAGGATCAAGTAATCGAATGTTAACTGGTTTTCCATCCATCGCTTCAAAAATTCCGGAAAAATCACTTCGCTGAAAAGGAAGAAGTTTATCTAGCGCAACTTTTCTTTCAAGTTCGGTGCTAGCAAAAATCATCTCTCTTACGGCAAGAATTCGTTCTGGTGCAAAAAACATATGCTCAGTTCGACAAAGCCCAATACCTTCAGCGCCAAATTCAATGGCCATCTTGGCATCATGTGGATTGTCGGCATTGGCCCTCACTCCCATACGTCTAAACTCATCGGCCCAAGACATAAAGTGAGCAAAGTTATCTGAAATCTCAGCCTCAATAGTCGGAACGACTCCAGCATAAACATTACCAGTACTTCCATCAAAGGTAATTGAATCACCTTCTCCAAATTCTTTATCTCCCACTCGAAGTGTTTTATTTTTTTCGCTAATATTTAATGAGGTACAACCAGCGACACATGGTTTTCCCATACCTCTTGCAACAACTGCTGCATGAGATGTCATTCCGCCTCTTGCCGTTAGGATACCTTGAGCAACATTCATTCCTCCAATATCTTCAGGACTTGTTTCTTGTCTAACCAAGATAACTTTTTTCCCAGCATCAAACCAAGTTTGGGCCACTTCAGAATCAAAAACAATCTGCCCGCTTGCTGCTCCAGGAGAAGCAGGAAGTCCCGTTGCTAATATTTCTTTTTTAGCAGCAGCATCAAGACGTGGATGGAGAAGATTATCTAAGTCCGTTGGCTTGATTCTAAGGACAGCTTCTTCTTTAGAAATAAGTCCTTCACTCACTAAATCCACGGCCACTTTTAAGCCGGCGTTAATTGTTCGTTTGGCCCCTCTGGTTTGTAGAATATAAAGTTTTGAATCTTCAATGGTAAACTCGATATCTTGCATATCTTTATAATGAGTTTCTAAATGCTGATAGATTTCAACTAACTCAGTATAAGCCTTTGGCATAACCTCTTCTAGAGTTTTAAAGTTTTTATTTGAATCGTTTTTACTAGCTTCATTAATAGGCGCCGGTGTTCGAATCCCTGCGACAACATCTTCTCCTTGAGCGTTCATTAGATATTCTCCGAAGAAAACTTTTTCTCCATCAGAAGGATTTCTGGTAAAACAAACACCGGTTCCAGAAGTATCTCCAGTATTACCAAAGACCATTGTTTGGACATTAACTGCAGTTCCCCAATCATCAGAAAAACCATTCATCTGACGATACTTTTTTGCTCTCGGATTATGCCAAGAACCAAATACCGCTCCGATAGACATCCAAAGCTGCTCCATTGGATCTTGCGGAAATGTTTTTCCAAATTCTTCAAGTAGAACTTGCTTATAGACATCTACCAACTCTTCTAAATCTTCTGCATCAAGTTCTGTATCTTCTTTATAATTTCTAGCTTCTTTTAAATCCTCTAATTGCGCTTCTAAGATCGAAGTGTTCACTCCCATTACAACGTTAGCGAACATTTGAATAAATCTTCTGTATGAATCCCAAGCAAAACGAGGGTTATCAGTCAGTTTAGCAATTGTTTTAACTGAGTGATCGTTCATTCCTAAATTAAGGACTGTATCCATCATTCCTGGCATTGAAACTCTCGCCCCAGAACGGACAGAGAAAAGCAGTGGATTTTTTTCACTGCCAAATACTTTTCCTGTAATCGTTTCGACTTTTTTTAATTCAGCTAAGATTTCATTTTTTATTTCTTCAGATATAACTTTCCCAGCTTTGTAAAAATCCATACAAGCTTGTGTTGAGACAGTAAATCCTGGAGGCACAGGAAGCTTAAGTCCACACATCTCTGCGAGATTGGCCCCTTTACCTCCAAGTAAATCCTTCATTGATTTATTACCTGCAGTTTCTTGCGAGCTAAATCCATAAACCCATTTAGTCATGGTCATTTCCTTTGTTGGTTGTGATCAGTTCAACACAGAAATTTTACCTAGATCTAAACAATTGTTAAATAAAAGATTGATGAAGTTATAAGATGAAAGATATTTTCGCTACGCAGCAGCTCGGGCTTTGTTTAAAAGATCATAAATGACAGCGAATGTATCCCCATAAATGGCATAATCATATCTTTGAAGATAATCATAAAATGTCCATTTGGGATGAGTCAGAACATAATCCACCAAGTCATGAGCAACGATCATCACAGAAACTAGAGGCGAAATTCCCCCCTGGGCCAGCATGTACTCTTTATTGTTTGTTCGATGAAGATCATCTAATTGTTTAAGAATAAATTCACTTCCACTTGGTGCATGGGGATCTGACTTAGCAAAATCATAAGCATAAATAGTCGATCTAAAATAAAGTTCACGCTCATACACATTCAACAAATGCTTAACACGATGAAAATGTTCATGATTTTTAATTTGTGCTAATTTAGGATTTGTAAAAAAAGCAAGGTCGTGAACAAAAGCACAATAAGTTAACTGGGCCATCACCGTCTTATCGGCAATTCCAATTAACTTTGCTAGAGCACAGGAAAACATAGAAAGTAATCTAATATGTTTCGATAAATACTCGTCCCCCAAACTGTTAATTTTTCCATGACCGACAAAGAATTCAAAAAATTCTTTTCTCGCTTCAAGATTTTTGAGCATCTGTCTATATTCCATGTGAAGCTTTTTTTGAAATTTACGACTCTTCCCTAAAAAACCTATCTCAGTTTCAAAAAGGTTTTCTTCCGAGCGAATGAAATCTTTTAAAAGTTGTTCTGGTAAAAATTCTTGGAATCGAAATCCAATTTTACAAACATCTTTCATTTGTCCATTGATATCCATTTGAAAACGAGACTTATAGACTGGATCCATCGAAAAATGTGACTTAAAATCAAAGTAACCTAAGGTTGATAAATTAACCTGTGATGAACGAATCACTTTATCATGATCCTGAGGGCTCACAATAATACCAAGCCCAGATTGAGAAACATCCAATAAATTAATATTTAAATGTTCTTTAATATTTTCAATGGATGAATCAATCTCTAATAAGACTTGTCTTTTTTCTGTGGCCTCAAAAGCATATCTTTTGTGCTCTCTTAATTCTTCTAATTTAATTTGATCGGGAATTCGAACAAAAATTCCCTTCACTGATTTTGTAATCAACGAACCTTTAAAGATCATGTTTCTATGACTTAATTTAATATATAAAGGTTTTCCATCTTCAATGCTATTTGGATCTAAAACATTAAAACGAATAATTTCTTTAATAGGATCAATTTTAAAATCAAAGATATCTAAAATGACCCGGCCATCGCCTTTATTCTGCCAAAGAATATTTCGATTATCACTAGAGGACTCACGAATAGTCTTTAGAATTTCATCTCTATCTTTAGAAATTTCGTATTTCAATTCTCACCTCTAAATTCTACTTAGAACATATCGGTCGAACAGCTGAAATTCTTTAGCGTTTTTATCAGGTACTTAATCTTCGTATTAAAAACCAAATTTATTGAGAATAACAGACTCTAAGTCACTAATTTTTATACGTTCTTGAGCCATAGTATCTCTGTCTCTAATCGTGACAGCATCATCTTCAAGAGAGTCATAATCAACGGTTATACAAAGCGGAGTTCCAATCTCATCTTGCCTGCGATAGCGCTTTCCAATGGATCCGGCCACATCATATTCACACTTATATTTCTTTTGAAGATCTGAAAGTATCTTTTCAGAGATATTAGTTAGTTCTGTTTTTTTCATCAGTGGCATGACTGCTACTTTTATTGGTGCCATCTTAGGAATAAAACCTAAAACTACTCTTTCTTCTTTTTCACCTGGATTTTCTACTCGGTAAGCATCACACAACAAGGCAAGAATATGACGATCACACCCAACACTTGTTTCAAGAACATAAGGAAGATATTTTTTATTTCCATCGGCCTGATCAACATAGTTTAAATTTTTGCCAGAAAATTCAGCATGCTTTCCTAAATCAAAATCTGTCCGAGAATGGATTCCTTCCATCTCATCCCAGCCAATTGGAAATTCATACTCAATATCAAAAGCGGCATCTGCATAATGAGCAAGCTCACTTCCATGATCATGCCAACGTAATTTTTTAGGATCAAGACCTTGTTCAACATGCCAGTTCCAACGAATCTCTTTCCATTTTTTCATAGCATCGTCTTGAGTGCCTGGCTTAATAAAATACTGCATTTCCATTTGTTCAAATTCACGAGTTCTAAAGATAAAATTACCAGGTGTGATTTCATTTCGAAAAGCTTTTCCAATTTGCGCAATTCCAAAAGGAAGTTTTTTTCTCATGGTTGTTTGTACATTTAAAAAGTTCGTAAAAATTCCTTGAGCAGTTTCCGGTCTTAAATAAACAATTGATCCAGAATCTTTTACTGGGCCCATGGTGGTTTCAAACATTAAGTTAAAATCCCTTGGCTCTGTAAAAGAATCTTTCGCCTTACAATTTGGGCAAGGAGCATTTAAATCAACTTTGTCTGCACGAAATCTGGCATTACATTCTTTACAATCGACGAGTGGGTCTGAAAATCCATCAACATGTCCAGAAGCCTTCCAAACAGTTGGATGCATAAGAATGGAAGCATCAACTCCTTCTATATCTTCTCGGTAAGTCATCTCTTTCCACCAAGAATCTTTTACATTGTGTTTTAGCTCAACTCCAAGTGGACCGTAGTCCCAACATGAACCGAGTCCACCATATATTTCAGAACTTTGAAAAATAAATCCTCGTCTTTTGCACAAAGAAACAAGATCTTGCATATTTTCTAATTTTTTAATTTCCATTTATACTCCAACGTTGAAACATTCGTTATATAGCTAATCTATTTAGTTTTGACTAGCTTTGGTTAATTCATAAAGTTTAAAGTATTCGCCGCCTTGAGCTAGTAAACCTTCATGTCTGCCCTCTTCCACTTTAAGTCCAGACTTCATCACGATAATTCGATCATAATTTTGAATAGTTGAAAGTCTATGGGCGATGGCCAGCACTGTCTTGTGGCCTGCAACTTGATCAAGGGCTTTTTGCACAATTTTTTCAGATTCATTATCCAGAGCACTTGTGGCCTCATCAAATAACAGAATCGGACAATCTCTCAAAAATGCTCGGGCGATGGTCAGTCTTTGTGATTGCCCTCCAGATAACCGAAGACCTCTGTCCCCAATCTGAGTTTCTAAACCCTCTGAAAGACTATTGACGAACTCACCAGCATAACTGACTTCAAGTGCATGTTGAATTTGCTCTTCAGAAAATTTTTCACCAGCTAATATATTTTCTTTGACGGTATCGTTAAATAAAAAGATATCTTGAGAAACTAAAGCAAAAACATTCCTTAGAGATTTTAAAGTGTAATCTTTGATATTAATCCCATCAATAAAAATCTCGCCTTCACTGATATCATACAAACGCAACAAAAGTGCCACTAAAGTAGACTTCCCTGAGCCAGACAATCCAACCAGAGCAACTTTTTCACCTTTACTAATCTTTAAATTAAAATCTTTTATGACTGGATCTTTACCATAAGCGAAGGTGACATTTTTAAATTCAATGGAATCTTTAAATTCTTTAAATTCAATTGTACCTTCATTCACTTCTTCTTTTTGATCTAAGAGTTTAAAAATTCTACTGGCCGCGGCCCTGGCTTGATTCAATTTTGTATTGGCCTTGGAATATCTTCTCACTGGATCCATAAACATCGCAAGGGCACCAATAAAAGAAATAAATTCTCCCGTCGTTAGTCCGCCTTCTTTGTGACGATAAAAAGCAATCACAATGACCGTCGCAAATGCAAATGATCCAACAGTCTCAATAAGTGGATGAGAATGTTCTTCAGCTGAATTACTTTTCGTTTTATGTTTAATAAAATTTAACTGAGCCGCATCAAAGCGTTTAAGCATGTAGCTTTGAAGATTAAATGCTTTAATAATTTTTTGCCCTACTAAACCTTCTGCTGCATGATGGGTCATATTGGCTTGATCTGCTTGAGATCTTTCAATATATCTTCTGATTCGTTTTCCGGTCACAGTAAAAATAATCACAAAAAATGGCAATACAATAAAAATAATTAACGTCAGTTTCCAGTCATGATAAAACGCGACACCTAAGAGCATCACTGCAGTTAAAGGTTCACGAATAATATCCAGGGCATGCATAAAAGAAGAAGCAAAAATCTGAGTATCACTGATCATGACAGACAGAAGTTGACCTTGCTTAGAGTCGGAGTAAAAACTTGAAGATAGATTTTGAAATTTTTTATAAATTTCAGCTCGGATATCACAAGTGGCTTTATCGACTACCATGCGCATTCCAAAAAAATGAAAATATCGAAAAGGATAATTAATTAACGCTAAAGCAACCAAAGTTCCAGCTAGCTGATAAGCATATTGTTCAGTGGCGTTAGGATCAAAAATTCCATCGATCACATTTTTTACAAAATAGGCCTGATAAGCTTTGATTGCGGCGATAGGAAATGCACAAAGCGTAGCAGCAATGGCATATTTTAAGTATGGCCTTAAAAAAGGAAACATCTGTTTGAGTAGTAAAAACATATCCGATCATTTTACAGCTTAGGCAATGTTATGGAAAGAAAAGTTAAGAAAATAACACTCTGGGCTACACGCTTAAAAATGATACATCTTTCGCAAATTGCTGGGTTTAACAAGGTTAAAATCTACGATATAATATAAGGCAAGATTGAATTGATTTAACCAAAATGGATCTGTAGGAAAACAATGACCACTCTCAATAAGGCCATCTTTTTTGACCGAGATGATACACTTATTCATGATTCCAATTACATGCACAAAGTTGAGCAAATTCATTATGTAGATGATGTATTTAAGACTCTAAAAACTGCTCAAGATAAAGGTTATAAACTTTTTATAGTCTCGAATCAATCAGGTATTGGTAGAGGGTATTTTACAAAAGAAGACACCCTTATTTTTCATCAAAAGATGAAAGATGACTTTCAAGACCATGGAGTAAACATTGAGGACATTGTTTTTTGTCCTCACGCTCCCAGTGAAAATTGTGATTGCCGAAAGCCCAAACCAAAACTGCTCCTCGATTTATGTCATGAGTATAGCATTGATCCAAATCAAAGTTTTATGGTAGGTGATAAAAAAAGTGATATTCAAGCAGGCCATAATGCTGGGATGAAATCAATCGGCATCAATTGCGAGAGTGAATTGAAAGTATCAAAACTAGAGGAGATTCTTCCATTTCTTTAAAGTAGCTTCCAAGTTTTAAACTGATCAGATTTAAATTCAAATTGATAATTTATATAATGAAAACTCATTCCTGCTAGAGGGTGAGAGAGTTTAGTTATTTTTTTATAATCTTTAAAAGGCAGGGAAAAACTTAATTTAAGCCAACT
>Ga0066640_10002225_pt1 | contig 11642 bp, 15 predicted proteins | sample CryGeyCG2114_020_2_FD_59505 | JGI IMG/M metagenome (GOLD analysis project Ga0066640, IMG submission 59505) | Groundwater microbial communities from aquifer - Crystal Geyser CG11_big_fil_rev_8/21/14_0.20 | ecosystem: Environmental > Aquatic > Deep subsurface > Groundwater | place: USA: Utah... | reverse complement strand
ACTGCAAGCCAAAATCTCTATTTTAGTGGTGATACTGGCTATGATGTTCACTTTAAACAAATAGGGGACAAGTTAGGACCATTTGATGCAGTCTTTATGGAAAACGGTCAATATAATGAGATGTGGAAGTATGTTCATATTCATCCCTATCAAACCCCCAAGGCATTTGAAGAGTTGAAAGGTAAGGTTTTAGTTCCTATTCATTGGGGGGCATATGACCTTTCACTTCATAACTGGTACGATCCTATAGTGGCGATTAAGGCCGAGGCAGATAAACATAAGATCAATTTAGTGGCTCCAATTATGGGAGAAACAGTCATCATTGGTCAGGAACATAAATTAAATGAGTGGTGGATCCCACTTATTAAATAAAGGATATTAATAATGAAATTACTTCTTGGATTGCTAGTGACTCTTATGTCTTTTTCAACTCTTGCGAATGATTTTGAAAGAGGATTTAATGCTGGATTAAAGGCCTGTTCAGAAGATAATTATTATATCTGCACAGCTGATTATCCTGGTGCTCGCTTAAAGATGAGAGAACTTAATCGAGGGGTGGCCATCAAAAAACTATATGACTACTGTTTGAGTCCCAGTGCGAGTGTTTATAGAGCAGAGTGTTCTGTGGTTATCGATACCGATAAAGTTATTTGTCATAAACTTTAGAATTCAAGACTTTCAATTAATCGTTTTTCAAGATTATCTTGAGGGAGTGTTGATTCTAAAATAGATGGAACACTTACTTTATGACCAAGCTCAGTAAGTCGTATTTGAAGATCTTCAATATGCCGGTATCCAATGATGATCGCAACTTTGTTTTCAGTATGTTTATTAAGAGTTTGGATAAAAAAATCGTTTCTTTGGTTAATAAACTTTTGTTCTTCTTTAAGTAAAAATTTAATTTTCTTAACACAATATTCAATTGGATCATCAAAAGAGTCTTTAGAAATTTCTTTAAGTTTTGAAGAGTAAAGATCAAATAGCTTTTGATTATTTTTTTCTTTAGCCTCTTTTAAGCGAGAAAGAAAACCTATATGTCCTTTGATATCACTGAAGACAAGTTGATGTTTTTTTATCAGTTCACTTGAATCTGCACATTGTATTTTTATTTGATCGTCGAACTTTGCTTCCAACTTTAAAGGAAGAAGTGTCAGAATATTTCCAAATTCCGTTTTATCCTTAGAAGATTTTAATGAATGATAGTCCCAACCATTGAAGGTAGGCTTAAAGTCTTTAGTAATCTCTGTGTTTTCACATCCTTCAGAAAGTACAAGATTAATTTTCTTTTTTGTAATCCATTCATCTAAGATAAGATAGATGGCTTTTTGATTTGAAAACTGGGGTAACTCCATACTCTTTTCAATATCAAGGGTATTTTGATTGGACAGAAGGTGCCACTGGCCTAACAGAGCAATTTCCTTTTTATTCTCTTGGCAACTAAAGACAAAGATGAAAAGAATAAAAAGAAAAAGTCTTTTCACTGAGCTAAACCCTTTTTTTATGACGAAGAAAAAATAAATAATAAAAAAGTCCAGTGAACGCCCCTCCAAGATGGGCACCGTGACCAATAGGTAGGGTTCCTCCTTTAGTTTGTTCAAAGAGTCCCCATAAATCAATTCCTACCATTAGGAGAACTCCCCAAATAGCAGGCACTGGAATAATGCCAAAAATAAGAATTTTTTCTTTTGGAAACATCAAAGAAAACACCATTACTACTCCAGCGATGGCCCCAGAGGCACCAAGAGCAGGAAGATCTGGTTGAGCTAAAAGAATATTACTGACAGCCGCATGGGTAACAGATGCGATCACTCCAGCAGTTAAGTAAAAACGTAAAAATCGCATGGAGCCTAATTCCATTTCCAGTGCAATTCCGAATCCTAAAAAAATATACATATTGATGAATAAATGAAAAAAAGCATTATGCGAAAAGACTGAAGTTATCGCTGTCCACGCGAGACCATTGGTTAATCCAGTCCAGCTCACAAGAAAATTATTGAAATAAAATGCAGGATAGGTTTGGTAAAAAAAAGTCCATAGTAAAAAGACTCCAATATTAATGAAGATAATGGACTTTACCATTTTGGGTCTAATGATTCGCTTTAGCATTGTAACCTTTTAGCAGTTTATGCATCTTGCAAAGAATTCTACTTGATGGGTAATTTCTTTATAACCTAACCCTGCAAGTTCTTTTTCAAAAGCACTTAAATTACATTTAGTAATATAATCAATTTTACCACATTCAGTACACTTCACATAGTGGTGATGATGTCCCTTTGGTTTTAAATCATAACGTTTAAAACCTTCGTCTAAATTGATCTCGCTAAGAATACCAATTTCTGCTAGTTGCTTTAAATTTCTAAAAATAGTTGATTCATTAACAGTTGGAATCTTTTCAGAAAGCTCAATATAAGAAAGTGGTTTTTTGGTATCGAGAAAGATTTTTATCAGGTCTTTTTTCGTTTTAGTGACGCTCAGGCCTTCTGACTTAAGGCACGCGATAAGTTCACCAAATTGTTTTTTTTCACTGCAACAAATTTTCATGAGTTGAGTATGTGTGAAAAAACTTATTTTTGCAAGTGACTTGCAAAAAAGCAACATTTCCAATAAGATGATGAAGCTTTTTTGGAGAAGAAAATGAAACGTTTATTCTATGTTATGTTAGGTTTGGTGATATCCTTACCGATCTATGCTCAGAGCAATAATCAGCTAATCAATTGGTTTGCTGGAGCTGATATTGTAGGTACAACAGGTAGTGATGATATTAACCAAACAAGTGATTTCTATGTTCGTGAGTTTGAGCTTTCTGCTTTTTCAATTATTGATCAAACGTGGAGTGGTATTTTAACTCTAGCATATCATAAAGAACAGATTACGAATGAAGAACACTTAGAAGTTCATGAAGCTTTTCTATTTAGTAGTAAATTATTTCCTTTGGCGAACGTGAAAATTGGAAAATTCTTTCTAGGTTTTGGAAGGTTAAATCGCTTTCATCGCCATGATTGGATCTTTACCGAGGCTCCTTTAGTTCAAAAGTCATTTTTTGGAAATGAAGGAGCTAAGGATTCAGGAGTTGAGTATAAGCGAAATATCTTAGCATTAAACTCCACACTTTCAATAGGACTTACAAAGGGTGATGAGTTTAATCATACTCATGCTCATGATGAACATGAAGAAGGAGAAATTGATAGAGCAAAATCTCCTACTGCTTATTCCCGATTTGCTAAATTCTTTGAGTATTCAACAACTCGAGGACTTGAAATTGGACTGAATGCAATTAATCGAGTTGATGCACATGGTGTTAATTATCAGTATGCAGGTATGGATTTCATCTATAAAGATCGACTAGGAAAAGTCCTTACCACCGTAGTGCAGTCTGAAATTTGGTCACGAAATACTATTGAAAAAGATAATGATGAGACACATAGTTTTCAAGATATTGGTGGATATCTTTATATTGAAAAAGGATTAGATCAACATCACGCCTATGGTGTTCGCTACGATTATTATAAACCAGATGATCACGTAGAAGAGGCTGATCACGAACACGGAATTGATGGTTTGGAAGTTGATAAAGAATTCAATGCACTTGCAGTTAGTTATATTTATACAAATAGTGAATTTATGCGCACAAGAGTTACCCTTGAGCATGGAGTTGGGGTTGTTGTAGATAGTGACCCTGATGTTGACCGCTTTACACGTGGACAAGTTCAATTTGTTTTCAGTATAGGAGCACACCCTTCACATGTATATTAAAACTCTTCTCATCTTTGTACTTTCTTTTTCAGCCTACGGGCAGTCTGTTGTCACAACTCTTCCAGAATTTGCATGGGTTGTAAAAAACTTGGCTCCAAATCTAAAGGTCATTTCTCTATTAGAAGGGACTGAAGATCCGCATTTTGTTGATGCTTCTCCAGGATTTGTCTTCAAAGTGGCCAAGGCAGATCTGGTTGTCTTTAATGGGCTTCAACTTGAGATCGGTTGGCTTCCAAAAATTTTAGAGCTATCTGGAAATGAAAAGGTACAGATGGGAAGCAAAGGCTATTGTGATGCCAGTAAAGATGTCCAAAAAATAGAAGTCTTAAATAACTTTAACCGTTCAATGGGGGATGTTCATCCTGTAGGAAATCCTCATTATTCCCTTTCACTTCCAAGAATGATTGAAGCAGCTCAATCGATTAGAGATTGCTTAGTCTTAATGGATATTGATGAGGTAAAACTCAATGAAAACTATAAAAAATTAGCTGAAAAACTCAATGCTAAGTTTGTTGAGCTAAAGACAAAAATAAAACCTCAAAACTTCTATGTTTATCACCGAGAATTTAATTATCTAAAAAAGGATTTTAATTTAGATTTTTTAAAGTCCTTAGAAAAAGTCCCTGGTGTTCTTCCTTCTGCAACTTACTTATCTAAACTAGCGATTGAGTCCAAAAAAGATAAACCCTCGCAAGTCTTGGCCGGTTATACATCTCCTAGAAAAATTCTAGAGAAATTTAAAGAGTTAGCCCATATTGATTATGTGAAAATTCCTTTGCATCCTAAACCCGATGAAGACTATTTAGACTTTATTGAAAAAGTGATGTTGCAAATTACTAAAAATCCTTAATGATAACTCTAGAGAATGTGAATATTTCGGTGGCAGGAAAAGAGTTTCTCTCTGAGGTGAATTTTTCTATCACGAGAGGAGAGATTGTCCGTTTAGTGGGGACCAATGGTGGTGGAAAATCGACATTGATTGAAGTTCTTTTGGGCTTAAGGGCTGAGTATGATGGTTTTATCGCAAGAAAATTTATCCAAGAAGATTATGGCTTTTTACCACAAGTCGCTCATCAGTTTCCAAAAATCTATTTAAAATTTTCTGATATTTGTGATCAAAGTTATTCTTTCTATCCAGCAACTCTTTTCAATAAAAGCTGGCACACATCAAGTGGAGGGGAGAGAAAAAAAGCACTCATTGCCAAGGCCCTTCATGAAGCCAAATCTCTGGTCGTTTTAGATGAGCCCTTTAACCATTTAGATCATCAAAGTTGTACTCAAGTCACTGAACTTCTCTGTGCTATGGCAAAAGAGGGGATGACGATTATTTATACTGGCCATGAACATACAATCCCTGGTGGAAGAGATATTGAGGTGGAACAGTGGAGATCCTAGGTTTTTATTGGATAAATATTCTTGCAGGGATGATTTTGGTTTTTGCGCTTGGGATGATAGGTCGTCATCTGGTGGCTAGAAATCAATCGATGGAAGTGATGCTTTTAGGCCAAGAATTTCAGATAAGTTTATTGATGGCAGCCTTATTCATAGGACTATTTGAAACAGGTGATCATGATCATCACTCCTTTCATCTCGAAACTTTCGTCTCTTTAATTTTTGTTTTGTTATATCATTTCAGTTATCTTTTTTTTCTAAAAAAATATCGCAACTTTAAAATTGAAGGTGCAATTGTCTTCATTATTTTACTGATGGGATTTAGTCATTTAGTGGTTTTAATGAGTCCTGTGGTCGAGTTTCATATGGTAAAAAGCTTTCTAGGAGATATAGTCACCGTTTCCCAAAATGAGTCCATAACAGTCGCACTTTTTAGTTTCTTTTCTATTATCATTTTGAAGAAAATTGATAAAAACACGGAACTCGATACCATTGAAATCGCTCTGTTTAATAAAACCACAAAAAAACGAGCACATTCAGTGTTCTTTTCTATTTTGGTCCTGCTGTTAATGCTCTTTAGCATTCATCTTTTTGGAAGTTTATTTACTATTGGAGCGATGATTATTCCGGCTTTTATTTCGGGAATTTTTAAAATAAATCATCAGCAGTTCAACATACTGACTATATTAAATTCTTTATCTGTGGTTGTGGCTTTTTTCTTTTTGTTATTTGCCGATCGTCTTCCAACGACAGTTGTGATTATATTCTTGATCTTTATGACTTCTCTTATAGGCTCGATGTTTTTAAAAAGGCTTAGTTAAGTTCTTCAGTGAAAATTTTCTCCGTTATTTTCCAGAATTTTTCTTGTTTCCTAGCGATAACAAAAGCAGGATTTCGAAGGAGTTTTTGATATTTAATCACTTCACGAGGTGTCTCAATGAGATGACTAAGTTCAGGTCTTTTCATATGAGAGCGAAGAAAATTAATATTAAACTTTTTAATGCTCGTTGGATTATTTAGAAAATGGTATTCAGATAAATACTTTGATTCATAATCATAATATTTGATTTCTAAATAGGGATTTCCATTTTTATCAGTTCGCTCTACATATTCAATGGTATCGGGAGTAAGAACATGGGCGTTCTTTGAAAGTTTTGCTTGTTTAAGCTTGGAATCTGCATCAACGAGTACAGCTTTACAGCTATTACACTCACGAGCTGTCACATCATTTTCTTCCCCGCATACATGACATAGCTTTGATCTAAACCTGTATCCACAAGGTGTAATTTCTAGGGTTTGTGCGTCTTGAGTTGCTCCTCGACATTTTCTTCCAAAATGCTCGATGACGTCTCCATCGCTATTGTAAGAACCCCAGAATTGATTATCAAATCCACACTTGGGGCATTCAACGATAACCGCTTCTGATTCGGCTTTGGTTTTTTTATCTCCAATCTCTGGAGTATAAATATCGTGTCCCATTCCCGTATAGTCCAGAATGAAGCAATCTTGCTTGCCTTCGTCCAGCCTAAGTCCACGGCCTATAATTTGTTGATATAAGCTAACTGACTCAGTAGGACGCAAAATCGCAATGACATCCACGTGAGGAGCATCAAATCCTGTTGTTAAAACCGAGACATTGACGAGATACTTAAACTTTCTCTCTTTAAACTCATTGATGATTCGATCACGTTCCAAGTTGTCAGTATCACCAATGATAATCTGAGCTTCATTTTCTGGCAGGCATTCTAGGATTTCTTTAGCGTGATTGACGGTGCTACTAAAAATCATCACACCTTTTCTATGATAGCTTTCAGTAATATCAATAATATTTTTAATAATGAGTGGGGTTAATCGTTTTTGCCTTTTTAAAAGATCTTCTACTTCTGCAGTCGTATACATTCTGCCTTTTTCTGTGAGCTCAGAAAAATCATAACAAGTAACAGGAATATCAATCTTAACTGGTTGAGTGAGAAATTTATTTTTAATCATATAACTTAAAGGAAGTTCATAAACACATTGTTTGAAAAAACGTTTTTCTTGAGTCTTGAGTTCCCCTTGGTGATTATATTCATAAATCCAACCAAGACCTAAGCGGTAAGGAGTTGCCGTGAGTCCTAAAATGCGAATGTTTTCATTGTTTTTTCGAAGCTTTTTTATGACTTCAGCGTATTGGGTATCATTTTCAATATTAACTCGGTGACATTCATCGATAATTAAAAGAGTGAAGTCTTTAAAAAAAGAATCATCCGCACGTGCAACAGATTGAATACTACCAAAGATGACTTTCCCAGTTGAATCTTTTTTGTTTAAACCTGCCGAATATATTCCGGCCTCTAGATCATAGCTGGTATACTTGGCATGATTTTGTTCAAGAAGTTCCTTAACATGAGCAAGGACAAGCACCCGACCTTTCGCAATTTTGGCAAGTTCTGCAATCACGAGACTTTTTCCAGCACCTGTAGGTAGAACAATAACAGCAGGTTCGGATTTTTTTTGAAAAAATCGTATGGTTTGATCAACGGCTTCTTGTTGATAAGGTCTCAGTGTGTACATACAGATATCTTAGTCATATTTAGGGCCTCTGTCATTTGGTAAGTTGTGCTATAGTTAAGCTATGGAAATTCCAATTAAAGAATTAAATTTTACGTTTGCAAGATCCTCCGGAGCAGGTGGCCAGAACGTCAACAAGGTCAATACAAAAGTGACTTTAATCTGGGATATAGACAGCTCAAATGCTATCAGCTCTTTTGTAAAAGATAGATTCAAAAAAAAGTTTTCAGGATATATAAACGCTGAAGGTGAGGTGAAAATTATTAGTCAAAAATATAGAGTCCAATCTCGAAATATTGCTGACTGCAGCGAAAAACTTCATGCCATGCTTGAATCAGTCGCTAAACCACCGAAAGAAAGAATTGATACAAAACCGACAAAAAGTTCTGTTAAAAAAAGAATTGAGTCAAAAAAATCAAAAGGTGAAGTGAAAAAAAATAGAAAGAAAGTTGATTACTAAGGAAAATATATGAATAAATCAATGAAAAACATTGTGGCAGTATTTGGAATCTTATTTGGGATTATTTACATTCTCAATCCAACTGCAGGTTTATTTGAGCTTCTTTCAGACAATATTCCGGTGATTGGAAACCTAGATGAAGCATCAGCAGTTCTTTTGATACTGGCTTGTCTGAGGCATTTTGGAATAGATTTACTTCAATATTTTAGAAAGTCTGTGGATAAAGACTAATAATAAAATGAAATTAAAGCTGATGTTGTCGAATCGTTATTTAAGCGAGTAGGGCTTATGGCAAGCTGTGATGATTTATCTAAGGCGTAACTTAAATCACTCGTTATAATCTCTATATTATTTACCCCAAAGACTAGTTCTTTAAACTTTTTATAATTAGCTTTCATGGCAAACTTTTTATATCTAAAAATCCATTGAAAATTCAAGCCTAATAAGCTTTGTTGATAACGTCTTTCATTAAATGGGTGATCATTTTCAGATTGTGCAAAAAGGCTGAAATTATGATTTTGAAATTGAAGGCTAGGCCCAATTCCAACGTTTAAATACGGGGCTGTAATCTCATATCTATTTCTAAGCCCAAAATTAAAGTTCCAGGAGATTCTTTTTTCTAAATAATTAAGTGGTCTGAGTGCTTCAACATGTGCCACTTCAAATTCTTCAAAGATAAACTTTTGTAGTTCTTGATTATAAAAAAGACTCGTTTTTCCCATCTCTAACGAAAAATTGGAATAAATATCCCCTTGAGGTTCTAGAATATTATGAAGAGCAAATCGGTGTTTAAACTCATATCCAGATTGATTCCCATTTCGATATCCAAATCGAAATTTTCTTGAATCATGTGCGTGATTGAAATCCTGTCTTTTTATTTTGTTTATTTTAATTGAACTTTGTGAGAGTTGACTTCTAGCACCTAAAACTTCACGTTTGAAGTCTTTGATTTCATTATTTGTGGTTGCGAGATGCATTTTTTGAGGGAATTTATAATCGATGAAATCAATGATAGAGTCTAATGTCATGATTTTTTCTGATTCAGTTAAATCATTTAGTTCTTTTAGTTTTAAATCATCAATGGAATCTTTGACTATTTTCTTTTGAGATTGATTCAATTCATTGAGTTGCATCTGAGTTCTTTTATAGAGTGATGGTCTAAAGTAGATTCCCTTTGTCACTCCACTTTTTTCAACAAGAGGAATGAGTGTATCAATTGGGATTGTTATGTCATACATCTCTTGCCATAGATTCCAGTCTGGTCTAATTGCATCAACAAATCTTTGAACATGATAAGAGCAATTTTCTGTAAAATAATAATAATCAAACAGGGCGAGGTTCATATCCCAAAGATGGGCCACAAATAAGTCTAGATCTTCTCTTTCAAAATTGAGCTCAAATTCCCAAAGATCACGGGATTCAAAATCATTATATTCTCGAAGCTTTAAAAAGTAGGGAAGAAGACTAAATTGTCCATAAAATCCCCCTAAAATTCCCATCACTCCGTAAGCGATCGGATTTTTTGTAGTGACCTTTGCCGAAAAATCTACCCCATAAGAGTTAAGATCACTTGTCATAGGATCTTCTTTATTAAGCTTTAAGAATGTATGTCCGAATGCGGAAGCAGGCTTATTGATATAATATGAAGAGAATATAACTGACACTGAGTTAAGTTCCAGTTTCTCTTTAAAGACTTTAAAATCTTTACATTTATTAATATCAATCTTCTTTTTTATTTTTCCAATTCGATCCAGATAAAGATATCGTCCAGGCATCAAGCAAGCAGGGTGTTGATTTATATCCTTGTACTGAGAAAATGGTGTTGCAAATTTTTCAATAGATGCATTCATCTCTGATTGCGGATTCGACTGACCGTCTTTTGCTAGAAAATATTTGGGATAATCCACTTCACTTTTATAGCCAAAAATGGTTTTGTTATAGCGCATAAGCTTTAACCACTGAACGGGTAATTCATTGGCCTTAGCTGTATTCATTAAGAGCAATAAAATGAGAAGGCCAAAAAAATTGGCCCCCACATTTAAAAGAAATTTCTTTTTAAAAATTATAATAAACCTTTAATTTTTGAATCGATATCTTTTGCCGTATTACCTTTAGCAAAGATTACAGAAAAATTCTTTTGAAGAATTTTTGTATTAGCATTTTGTTTTTTAACGATATTTAAATATGCTGTTAAAGTTTCTCCTTCTCCTCTGGCGATATCATTTGATAAAGCAACTTCATTACCTTCAATAAATGAAACCGAAGATACTTTTGCTGTTGCCGCATCTTCACATCCTAAAGTACCTGAAGACATACCAAAAGTTTGGTTGGCCGAAGAACCGTTAAATGTTGCTGCAAGAACGTTAAACATTGTTCCTTCTTTTCCTTCAAATAAAACAGAACCAAGACCACAACCTGCTGGTCCGTGAGCTGCAAAAACTGAACTTGTTGATAGACATAATACTGCTACTGCTAATAGTTTTTTCATAAAACCTCCATATTAGATTAAACAGTGATTATAAGGTTTTATAATATTTCAGCAATAAGAATTTTTGGTACTTAACAGACTATATTCGTTATAAATTACTTGATTGGTAAGACTGTGTATTTAAGATCATAAACGATAGCTCCATCATACCAGGTAGGTCTTTTATCAGTGATAATCTTAACATCACATTTTTTAAAAATAGTTTGACCCATTCTGCCATGACCTTTTAGTTCTAAGATAAACTGGAAGGCAGTCACTCCATTTTCAATCACTTCATACTTCACATCTCTAAATTCATTTCCACAATCAGCTTCAATATTAGAAAGTTCAGAAGCTACCTTTAGTAAGGTTTTTGAAAACTCTTTATAATCAATATCAGCAGCGAAAGAGATATTTGAAACAAGTAAAATAAGCATAAGATATTTCATAAAAATTCCTAAAAAAAAGGACTCAGTAAAGAGTCCCTTGTTTTTGTTTTAACTATTTAATTTTTAAAGTGATGTTATATCTATCATCAGGTCTAAAGCAGTGAGTGCTTCCAGAAACTTTTTCAATACGATCTGAAGAGTTAATAAGTTCTTTAATAAATGCTGTATCAAAATAGCAGTTTGAATTAAAGTCTGATTTGATTTTTATCGTTTGCTCTTGCACAGGAAGAACAAATTTAGCAGATAATGAAACAGGTGAGTAAGTATTGTATTGGATACCACCAGAGCATCTAACATTTAAATCAGTAGCATCAAGTTGTTTTAAAATATTTTCAACAGATCCTTCTACATAATAGCATGAAAGAAAAGTACGATTGCGACCTTCATTTCCCCAGTATGTCATTCTAAGTGATTCACTTGATTGAGCATAAAGATTTGCACTAAAGACTACAGCTAATAATAATAAGATTGATTTCATAAGCACGCTCCAATTTTGAGTTGTTATATATATAAGTATTAATAGACTAAAAGAGTCGAAAAAGCCACCGGACTAGCTCTTAGTATGTACTTA
>Ga0066640_10002218_pt1 | contig 11665 bp, 11 predicted proteins | sample CryGeyCG2114_020_2_FD_59505 | JGI IMG/M metagenome (GOLD analysis project Ga0066640, IMG submission 59505) | Groundwater microbial communities from aquifer - Crystal Geyser CG11_big_fil_rev_8/21/14_0.20 | ecosystem: Environmental > Aquatic > Deep subsurface > Groundwater | place: USA: Utah... | reverse complement strand
ACATTGAGCTAGCAAAAAAGTTGATTGATGCCGCTGCTGAAGCGGGGGCCGATGCCGTAAAATTTCAAACGTTTAAAGCTCAAAAAATTGTCAGCCATTTGGCAAAAAAGGCTGACTATCAGCTCCAAACGACTGGGGATCAAGGAGGTCAACTCGAAATGCTTAAGCGCCTTGAACTCAATCGTGAGCAGCATGAGATACTTATGGCCCACTGTGCAGGAAAAGAAATTACTTTTCTCTCAACTCCCTTTGATCTTGAAAGTGCCAGAATGTTGCGTGATATGGGCATGGATACTTTTAAAATTCCCTCAGGGGAAATAACCAATTTACCACTTTTGCGTGAGCTGGCTTCCTACAAAGCGAGCAGATATATTATTTCTACGGGAGTAACTGAACTCAATGAGATTCGTGATGTGATTCAAGTCTTTATGGAAAATAGGATTGAAAAGAAGATGCTGACGATTCTTCATTGCAATACTGAATACCCATCGCCTTTTGAAGATGTGAACTTAAAAGCAATGCTCACTATTGAAAATGAGTTTAAAGTAGATATTGGTTACTCTGACCATACTTTAGGTATCGAGGTTCCGATTGCCGCCGTCGCTATGGGGGCGAAAGTTATTGAAAAGCATTTCACTCTCGACAATAAAATGGAGGGGCCGGATCACCAAGCGAGCCTCGAACCGGCTGAGTTGAAAAAAATGGTCTCCTCTATACGTAATATTAGTAAGGCGCTGGGGAGCGGAGTAAAAACAGCCTCAAAAAGTGAAATTAAAAATAAAACTGCTATTAGAAAGTCCATTGTGGCCAGTAGAGATATCGCCAAGGGGGAAATTTTTTCTAGCGATAATATCACTACTAAAAGACCTGGGAATGGCATTTCTCCTATGTTGTGGGACAAGGTTATGGGGCAAAAAGCCTCACGAAATTTTAATGAAGATGATTTAATAGAATTAAATTCAGGCGTCTAAAACGTTAGAAAATTTTTGATAATTTGTAGTCCGGCGGCTGCACTTTTCTCAGGATGAAACTGGCATCCAACGGTCAAATCTTTTTGCACTATCGCAGGGATAATTGCGTCGCCATAAGTCGTATAGGCTACAAGGTGATCAGGGTTTGTCTCAGTCGCATAATAGCTATGAACAAAATACATTGAAGAATTGATGGGAACATCTTTCAAAATGGGTCTACTAAAGTGAGTTTTACTAGGGTTGGGGTGATTCAGTTCTGACCATCCAATAAAAGGCCTTTTGTATATATGCCCGCCACTGTCAGTGTTGGGTATTTCAAGGACTTTTCCCGGAATGAATCCCAGGCCGGAATGTTCTCCAAACTCACTGCTTGAATCAAAAAGCATTTGCATCCCAAGGCAAATACCGATGAGAGGTTTTTGCAATCGAAAGTACTCTTTTAAGAATGGAGTAAAACCTCTCTTAGAGAGTTCTTCCATTCCATCTGCAAAGGCGCCTACACCAGGTAAAATAAGATGGTTAATTTTTTCAGGAGCAATAGGCTCTTTAATGTACTCTATCTCAGCTCCGCACTTGGTAAAAGCGTTTTCAATACTCAATAAATTGCCCATGCCGTAGTCAATTAAATAGACTTTCACAGTATGTTCCTTCTAAGATTTATACCATTTTCAATTGCATAATTTTTGACTTCATCGATTGTGGTTTTTGCATAGTGAAGATCATGGGCAATTGATACCGCGTTGACGTCAGCTATTTTTACTACATCAACTAAATCCTGATTCTTGCCAAATCCGCCACTAGCAATAATAGGGACAGTGACACTGGTTGACACTTGTCGCATCAGCTCGACATCAAATCCCTTTCTTGTTCCTTCATTGTCAATAGAAGTGACAAGTACTTCGCCTGCACCAAGCGTACAAGCCTCTCTGACCCAATCAATGACGTCCAAACCAGAATGTTCTCTTCCGTTGTCAGTCATGGCCTCCCACGTGTGGTCACTTTTACGTTTTGCTTCCACCGATAAAACAATACATTGAGCCCCGAAGCGCTTGGAAAGTGATTCGATGAGTGAAGGGTCTTTTATTGCAGCAGTATTGATCGCAATTTTGTCAGCCCCGCTTCGTAAAATTTCAGTGGCATCATGAATAGATCGAATGCCGCCTCCAACGGTTAATGGTATGAAAACATCCCTGGAAACCCTCTTGATTAAATCGAGTAGACTGTTTCTGCCATAGAGACTGGCAACGGCATCCATATAAAGAATCTCATCAATATTTTGATTGTAGTACTTCTTGGAAAATTCATGAGGGTCACCAACTTTTCGCAGTCCCTCGAGGTGAATCCCCTTAATGAGATAATTATTTTTAATGTCCAGTCTGGCAATTACTCTGATGTTTCTCATGATCTTATAAGTTTGTTACTCGGTGACGTAGCGCCCACTTTCCATTATCATATTTCCACAGATGCGGCGATCGATGGTGCTCGCAAAGATTAGTAAAGTATTCATTTGTCATGATTGGTGACTCAAACAAATCTGCCAGGCGACCAAACTCTTCTTTATTAATGGATAAATATTGGAATACTTCTTTTTCAAATCGATGAGGATATTCTCCATCGAAGCGATTGACCAAGGCTACTCCCTCGTCTCTTTCAATGTCTTGTGACCTTATTTCTTGAGAGGCATCGTAAGTCGCTCTGCCGATCCCAAATTTCAAAAAGGTTGTATAGAAGTGAAAATCGTCAATTTTATCATCTAGGCTAGCGTACTTGCTATAGGTTCCCAGATTGCGTTCAGGGGATGCCTGGAAGCCTGCATTTTCTACCGAATAATAATAGCAGCTTTGTGGATGCCATTTTAAATAATAGCCCAGGTAGTGAACCTGAACTTTATTTTTTTTAAGAAGCATTGGATCTGCAGGCATATAGGGAAGTAAGTCGTTTTTACTCAGACCATATTCATCTTGTAGTTCTCTTACTGAAGTTCCTGCCAGATAAAGTTCTTCGCTTTCTTTGAATGCGTAATATTCTTGGTTTTGCAAAGGTGAATTATGGGTTGTAATGGGGTTCCCGTATTCGGCTTCATTTTCCCCATAGAAGATAAGTGGAATATTTAATAGACAGGCAAGTTTTGGAGCTAAGGCCTTTTGACCAAAGAAAAAAGGCTGAAAGGGAGGAAAAGATTTTCTACCGCTAGCCTGGTGAGAAGCCTGTGGATATGACCGTTGGGTGTGTTCAATTGGTTGTCAAAACCACCGACGTGAATCCAGTTTTGAAAGTTTTTCCAGCCCCAATCGGTGTACATATGAGGGGCCCAGGTTACAGTCAGGGGATTCATTTTATATTTATATTTGAGAACGTGTGAGGTGTAGACGCTGTCTTTGCCACCTGAACCGGGCACAATGCAGTCGTATTGGCCGTCGTTTCTTCTGAATTTGCTACACAATTCTTCTAGTTCTCTTTCCCTTTCTTGCCAATCTATGGTTGTTCTCTTGGCTTCGGCGACACGACAAGCATCGCAAACTCCTTCATCATCAAAATGGATGGTGGATTTTTTGACGCCCATTTTATTTTTATACTCTTGAGTTGAGTTTGGTCTTTGATTTGAAATGACACAATTTCTGCAAAACTTTACTTCAGAAGGCAAACCGTAATAAGCTTCGAGATCCTTGTCGCCTACATATTTTGAGTAATCAATTTCACGAATTTTGAATTTCACTTTTTCTCTCTAGTTTCATGGTTTTTAAGCTGCGCTATAAAATAGGATTTATTGGCCCAAAAGTCCATTGAGAAGAGATTGTGGGCCTTTATTTAATTTGTTTCAGTAACATAAATGATTCTGCGTAACGAGCTCCGCAGGTACTTCCTCTGAGGGTCGCCAGGGCCCGAATGTTGTCTTCCGATCGAGGAAAGGGGCAAGGAGCCAATTCTGATTTATAAAGTTTCATGATTTCAATTTTTTGCTGGAGAAATTCAGTAATGTCGACAAAAACGTTTGGACAAAATGACTGGCCCGCTGCGCACGGCGCAAATTCCGTCTCTGACAGCGTCTCCATCATGTATATTTCCTTAATAAAAGGGGATCTAAAGCTTTTGGTACAAGCATAGGCATTATTAAAAATAATCCGGTGGTCAGAGTGAACATCATTTTGAAATGGTAGGTAGACGGTATGGGGTTTAACATCGCAGAAGAGTTTGTGCATAATTGTGATGAGTTCACTGTCTCCCATGGAATCAAGCTTGGTTGACGGCAAGCCTAACTGATGCACTTGCTTGAAGCCATACTTGGCGGCAACTTGTGAGATCTCTTCTTCCCGTGTTTTGATTTGTTCAGGTTTTACATTTGATAGTCCCGACATGTTGGTGACAATCGCCCAGCATATTTCGTCTCCCTGGCTCTTATGCTTAAGGAGAGTTGCTCCGCACCCAAGTGTTTCGTCATCGGGATGTACTGAAACAACTAATACTTTTTTCACAAATAACTTCCTTTCTTTGGCATGATGATAAATTCATGATCAACGATTTGTATTGCTTTATCGTAGCACTTAACGGTTATTCTTGTATCCGAGACATCGATTACTTTGCCAGGTTCAATATTGCAAGTGTCAGTATCTTGGATTTCCACTTTCCAAATTTTAACTTCTTTATCATCAAATAAACAGTGAGCCCCTGGGTAAGGCTTTGAGAGGGCCCGAACAAGTCCATCAATCGCTTTGGCAGACATCCTCCAATCAATTTTCCCGTCTTCTTTAGACCTTTTTCTCCAGTGATTTGACTGTGATTCGTCTTGAGGAAATGAAATTAACGTTCCCGTTATTATTTTGAGAGTGAAATCTTTTAGTTGTGCTTTGGCTACGTTTTCAAGCTTGTTGTATAGAGTGCGTGCATTTTCATTGCTGTCAATGGCGACAATCTTTTGGTCAATAATTTTGCCTGAATCAGCATCTTCCGTAATATAAAAAAATGTCGAGGCAGTTTGACCAAGTCCAAGAACTAGTGGCCAGATGATAGGGTGTCTCCCTCTGTTTTTTGGCAGCTCTGCCGGATGGTAGCCAATAATCCCTTTTTCAGGGATATCTATGATGTCACTCCTCAGAAGATAGGACCAGCCAAAACAATAGATGATGTCGGGTTCCATCGCTACAATCCAATCACGCAAACTATCCTGTTCATTTTTTTGCGCAAAAAACACGGGTATGTTGTACTGATTAGCCAAGGGGGCGAGAGACACAAAATCAGAGTTAAAACTCGATTGTTCACGTGTCACTATTCCGATCACTTGTGCCTCTGTTATTTTCAGAAGCTGCTGCAACATAGTCAGGCTGAATTGCACACAGCCGATAAAAACAATTTTCATATATTAAAATCCACGTCGTAAAATTGTTTCATCAGAATATTGTCGAGTTTGAAATTCTTTAAAACTTCAACTATTTTGGGTGAAGCATTTCCATCTCCGTAGGGAGTTCTAATGTCTCGCAATTTTCCTTGTTGAGTTAAGGCGGAGGAAATTCCATTAGCGATTTCCTGTTCATCAGCGCGGACATTTATCACTGACTCTGGTGTGATGCGGTTCTTTTGTCTCTCTCCTATATTAATGCTGGTGACGCCAAGGAACGGAACTTCAATGATTCCACTTGAGGAATTGCCAATAACGGCGTCAGCATGTTTACATGCGCTTAGATATCTAATTTGACCTAAAGAGATATGAATGGAAACTCTTTCAGTTTTGTTTTGCTGATAATTTTTTAATAGCTCCGCAATTTCTCGTCCTTTTGGATCTGCATTTGGCAAGGTTATGACGACTTTATGTTCTTTGAATTGATCTAGTGCTTTAAATAGATGTTCAAGTTGTGCTTTGGGAGATTCATTTGATAAAGTCACGGGGTGATAGGTTACCAGAAAATAGCGATCACTTTGTTTAATACCCAACTCCTGACAAATGGCTTCTCTGGTTAAAAGTGGTAGATTTTTTATATTGTCGAGCCCTGGAGCTCCAAAATTGAAGACGTGTTCAGGAATTTCCCCCAATTGAATAATTCTTTTGCGATACACCTCAGTTGAAGCAAAATGCAGATGAGCCATCTTTGTTATGGAATGGCGAATAGCCTCGTCAATTAACCCTTGGGTTGCCTCTCCTCCATGAATGTGGGCAATGGGAATTTTGTGAATCATAGCCGCTTGTGCCGCTATCAGTGCTTCAAACCTATCTCCCAACAGAAGCAGCAAATCGGGATTAAGTTCATTAAGGGCATCGGCAAAACCAATAAGCCCCAGGCCCATCGATTTGACAATTCCAATTTCACTGTCAGAAGCGAGCAGCATTTCAATCTTTTTGGTGATCTGAAAACCATCTTTCTCGATGGCTTGGTAGGTATTGCCGTATTCAGGAGCTAGGTGCATTCCCGTCGCAATAATTTGCAATTTGAGGCTCGAGTCTTTATCTACCAGTTTCATTATAGGGTTAAGAAGCCCATAATCTGCTCTTGTTCCTGTAACAATACATATCTTGCGCTTCAAATCTATACCCCTTTGGATGCCTAATTTTACCGGCCAATTTGTTGACTGCAAGAGTTAGGGAGCCATTACCATGCGTCACACTTGACGAAATTATACCCAGTTGTTAGTAATATTCGATTACATAATCTTATAGGATCCTCAATAGTTTGACTACAATTCGCCATGCATTAAAGGTTGTTCAATGACAGAGCGTGTGCTGGGCCACTACACAATATCTAGTAATAAAACCATTCGAGAAGTTTTTAAAACTGAAAGTTTCGCTAAGGAAATGTTTATTCTTGTTACCAATGAAGAAAAAAAGGTTATTGGAATCATTACTGATGGAGATTTCAGACGGGCTATTTGGAAAAGCATTTCTTTAGAGGATTCGCTGCTTACCATCATGAACAATAAATTTGTTTGCGTCGCACCTCAATTTGATCCGAGTTACGTTGAAAAAATTTTTAAGACGACCGAAATTCGTCAAATACCGGTGTTACAAGATGGCAAATTGCTAGATATCATATTTGCAGAGACTTTTTTTAAAGGCGAACATAAAATTTTGAAAGCACCTTTAGAAAATGTTGTGGTCGTCATGGCCGGGGGAAAAGGTTCTCGCATGGCCCCTTTTACCCATGTATTACCGAAGGCACTCATCCCCATTGGCGAGAAGCCAGTCATTGAGCTAATCCTTAATAACTTTGCCAAATTTGGATTTTCAGATTTCAGAATTTCAGTCAATCATAAGTCAAAAATGATCAAGGCCTATTTTGAGGAAAATTCTTATAACTTCAACATTTCTTATCTTTACGAGGACCAACCTCTGGGTACCGGTGGTGCTTTGGCGATGCTAAAGGGGCAGATGAAGCGTCCATTTTTTATCACGAACTGTGATATTTTGTTGAATATTGATTATTCCAAGGTTCTGGAGTTTCATCAATCTGGAAATTATGAATTCACCCTTGTGGGGGCGATCCACCATCATATTGTTCCCTATGGTGTACTCGACATTCAGGACGGAGGGAACCTGACGACCCTCAGAGAAAAGCCTGGTTATGATTTTTTGGTTAACACTGGTATTTATCTACTAAATCCATCAGCCTTGGAGCTTATTCCAGAGGGGGAATTTTTCAATATTACCGATCTCGTTGACTTGATTAAGCAGCGTGGGGGGAATGTTGGGGTTTTCCCTATCTCTGAAAATTCTTGGATTGATATTGGCCAATGGGATGAGTACAAAAAAACTGTAGCTAAAATAGAATCCTTTTTGTAGCGCGATGTGTTGCGGCTGATTTAAGCTAGAAATAGAGTAAGTATTTGCGTATATTGACCAGCTCAAGAAATGGGGAATATTGCAGGTTTGTATGGTTGGAAGTAGGCTGGCAGCCTGCATTTGAATGACAAGGTGGATTTCATGTTAAATTACAAAAGTATTTTGGTAACTGGTGGCACAGGTTCATTTGGACAAAAATTTGTCGAGACGGTACTTACTCAATTTCCAAATATTACCCGTCTTGTAGTTTATTCACGCGATGAATTGAAACAATTCAATATGTCTAATAAATTTCCCGAAGAAAAGTATCCGGGACTTAGGTTTTTTATTGGAGACGTAAGAGATGGTGATAGGCTTCGCCGTGCTTGTGAGGGAATCGATGTCGTTATTCATGCTGCTGCTCTTAAGCAGGTTCCGGCTGCAGAATACAACCCCATGGAGTTTATTAAGACGAATATTCTTGGAGCTGAAAATGTAGTTAATGCCGCAATGGATATGGGAGTTAAGAGAGTCGTGGCCCTTTCAACTGACAAAGCAGCGGCACCGGTAAATCTCTATGGCGCTACAAAATTGTGTTCGGATAAATTATTTGTTGCTGCCAATAACATTAAAGGAAAAAGAGATCTTAAGTTTTCAGTTGTTCGCTATGGTAACGTACTGGGATCAAGAGGATCAGTGGTGCCTTTTTTCTTGGAGAAAAGAAAAAATAACGTCATTCCAATTACCCATGAGAAGATGACTCGGTTTAGCATTACTTTGGAACATGGTATCCAAGTTGTTTTAGATGCTGTTAATCGCATGTGGGGTGGAGAGGTCTTTGTTCCCAAGATTCCTTCTTATCGCATATTGGATCTGGCCCAGGCAATTGCTCCCAATTGCAAGCTTGATTATGTAGGTATCAGGCCAGGCGAAAAGCTGCACGAAGAAATGGTTACTGAAATGGATTCGTTCAATACAATTGAGTTTGATAGATATTTCACCATTCTTTCACGTGGTCTGCCTTGGTCAGAAGAGGAGTATATGCAAACTTACAAGGGCAAGCGTGTTCCAGATCATTTCAGTTACAACTCAGGAAATAATACAGAGTGGTTGAGTGTGGAGCAATTAAGGTCTCAAATCAGAAAGCATGTAGATCCGGAATTTAATCTATGAAATCCCCGCATGTCATACCATATGCCCGGCAACACATAACTGCTGACGATATAGAGTCGGTAGTTGAAGTACTGAAATCAGATTATCTGACTCAGGGGCCCAAGGTCGTTGAGTTTGAAAATGCCTTTGCTAAATATGTTGGGACTGATTTTGCTGTGGCAGTTACTAATGGAACTGCAGCTCTGCATTTAAGTGCTATGGCCCTCAATGTGCAGCCGGGAGACAGAGTTCTCTCAACGCCCAATAGTTTTGTCGCTTCTACCAATGCCATTCTCTATTGCGGCGGAGAAGTTGAGTTCGTAGACATTAACCCTGAGACCTATCTGATTGATGAAGAACTTTTAGAAAAAAAATTAAAATCAAGGCCAAAGGGATATTATCGCGGATTGGTTGCTGTCGATTTTGCAGGTCATCCCTTGCCTCTAGAAAAAATTTCCCACCTGGCCCGCGAACATGGACTGTTTTTTATTGAAGATGCTTGCCATGCATTTGGTGCCAGATATTTGCCTTCAAATTCTATGTGTGGAAGGGGAGACTACGCAGATCTATCTGTTTTCTCTTTTCATCCGGTAAAACATTTGGCGACAGGAGAGGGTGGTATGATTACCACCAATAATAGAGAGCTTTACGAAAAACTGACAACTCTACGTACTCATGGGATCACTAAAGATCCCGATCGCCTTGTGCACAAGGATCAAGGGGGTTGGTATTATGAGATGCAGGAATTGGGTTATAATTATCGCATGAATGATATTCAGGCAGCCCTTGGTTTTTCTCAGCTAAGCACTGCCATTGGCGGTCTGGAAGAGAGAAGAGCTATTGCCAAACGTTACAATCAGGCCTTCAAGAATTGCCCGGCGATTGTCACTCCAATAGAGAAGGAGTGGGCGAAACACTCTTACCATTTGTATGTTCCAATGGTTGAAAATAGGCTGGAACTCTACAATTTTCTCAAGCAGCGAAATATCTTTGCCCAAATTCACTATGTTCCCATTCACTGGCATCCCTATTATGAGAAGTTAGGGCATAAAAAGGGCGATTTACCGCTGGCCGAAAGTTATTATGGCAAGTGTATCAGTTTGCCCATGTTCCCAACTTTGAATCAAGATGATCAGCAATATGTAATTGATACAGTGTTAGCATTTTACCAATGAGCGCAACGAAAATTATTTTAGGTACGGTACAATTGGGAATGCCATATGGTATTAACAATATGACTGGAAGACCTGATAGAGAAGCTGCCATTACTATCCTGCAGGCAGCGCAAAGCAAGGGCATCAAGATATTGGACACTGCTGATGCCTATGGCGAAGCGTATGATGTCATCAATTCATTTCATGAAAATAACCCTCCATTTCTTTTGATGACCAAGTTTAAATTTAGTGAAGAACAAAATGATATAGACGGGGCGTTTGCTCTAACCAGAAAGAAGCTTAACTTTGATAGGCTAAAGACTTATTCATTTCACAGTTTTAGTGACGTCGAGAAACTCAAAAATCCAGAAGCACTGCTTGAATTAAAAAAATCAGGCCAGATAGAGGAAATTGGAATTTCGGTGTATACAGATGATGAATTCCTAAAATGTATCGAGATGAGCTTCATCGACGTTATTCAGATCCCTTTTAATCTCCTTGATGGCATGCAGTTAAAAGGTGATTTGTTCAGAGCTGCTAAGGAGAAGGGAAAGAAAATCTATGTCAGGTCAGTCTATTTGCAAGGCCTTTTTTTTAAAAAACTATTGCCTGAAAAGCTGTCTTTTTTGCTTCCTTACCTCGATCGGATGAGAGAGCTGGCCCGCGAGTGCGGTCTAGACATGGGGGAGATGGCCTTGAGGTACGCCATGTCATTTGAGAAGATTGAAGGTGTTATCATTGGTCTTGAAACATTGGAACAATTAGAGTGGAATATGAAGGTAGTTAATAAAGGTCCCTTGCCGCAAGAATTAATAAAGCGCATTCATCAAGTGAAGGTATTGGAGAGGGATTTGCTCAATCCGGTAAATTGGAAATGAAAATTATTGCTATTACACAAGCGCGTTTGAATTCTTCCCGACTACCTTCCAAAGTCGTTAAAAAAGTTAAGGGTGAGACGCTGTTAGAAATTCATATTAAACGTATTTTACGCGCTGAAAATATTGATAAAGTTATCATTGCGACTACTACTAGAGAAGAAGATCATGCCATTTGTGAATTGGCGTCTCAATTGGGGGTTGCTTGTCATCGTGGTTCTGAAGAAGATGTGTTGGATCGCTTCTATCAAGCTGCGCTTAATGAAAGTGCGGACTACGTTGTTAGACTCACTTCCGATTGCCCATTGATTGATCCTCAAATCATCGATTTAGTAATTGACCAGGCAATTAAGTCGGGAGCAGATTACTCCTCCAATACTCTAAGGCCGACTTACCCTGATGGCATGGATGTAGAGGTGTTTAAATTTGATGCCTTGAAGCGTGCATGGTTGGAGGCCACTAAAAATTCCGATAGAGAGCATGTTACTCCCTATATTTGGAGGAACAGCTCTTTTCATGGAGAAAAGTTGTTTAAGGCTTTTTCTGTCGAGGGGGTGGATGACCACTCGAAAATGCGCTTGACTGTTGATCAGGAGGAAGATTTTAAGCTGATTCAAGTATTGATTGAAGAGCTTGGAGTAGATTGCAGCAGTCATGCATACGTCGAGTTCTTACTCAATCATCCCGATTTGCAAAGCTATAATGCTGAGATAATAAGAAATGAAGGTTTGATAAAATCCATAGCCGATGACAAATAGAAGGTATTTT
>Ga0066640_10002217_pt1 | contig 11668 bp, 12 predicted proteins | sample CryGeyCG2114_020_2_FD_59505 | JGI IMG/M metagenome (GOLD analysis project Ga0066640, IMG submission 59505) | Groundwater microbial communities from aquifer - Crystal Geyser CG11_big_fil_rev_8/21/14_0.20 | ecosystem: Environmental > Aquatic > Deep subsurface > Groundwater | place: USA: Utah... | reverse complement strand
TCCCGCGCATCCGCCCTTTCTGGCGCTTGCGGTATTTAACTTTTTTAGGCATCAACATGGCGCGTACCTATTTCCCCATAAGACTTCCCCGGGAAGGACCGTCTTGCGGCTCCCCCGGAGAACTCTGGTTTTAAAATGACGTTGAATCCGTTTCCTTCAGGCCGAAACTTCTTCGCCTTCCCCGCCGGCCGAAGGAATTCCGCTTCCTTTTTGCGGGTGAATGTCGCCCTTGTATACCCACACCTTGACCCCGATAGTGCCGAAGGTGGTATTGGACACCGCCGTGCCGTAATCGATATCGGCGCGGAGGGTATGTAGGGGAACCCGGCCTTCCCGGTACCATTCGCTTCGGGCGATCTCAGCTCCGCCCAGCCGCCCGGAAACCCGGACCTTGATTCCCTGCGCGCCGAACCGGCGGGCGGAAACCACGGCTTTCTTGATGACCCTGCGGAACGATACTCTCTTCTCCAATTGGAGCGCGATATTCTGGCCGATCAGGGTCGCATCCAGCTCGGCCCGCCGCACTTCCTTGATATTCAGGTTGACCTGCTTGTTTCCGGAGATAACCTTCTGCAACTCCTCCTTCAACCGGTCCACTTCCAATCCCTTTTTGCCGATGATGATTCCCGGCCGCGCGGTGTGGATATTGATCCTCACCCGGTTGGCCGACCGTTCGATCTCAACCTTGGAGATCCCGGCATGCGACAGGGTCCGGCTGATGTAATTGCGCAGATGAATGTCTTCCAACACCTGGTCGGAATACCCCTTGCGCGCATACCAGTTGGAAACCCAGGTTTTATTGATCCCCAGCCGGAACCCGAATGGATGTACTTTTTGACCCACGTTCTAATCCTCCGTTATGCTTCTTTTTCGTCCAGGACCAGCGTCAGGTGACTGGTGCGTTTCCGAATGGCGGTGGCCATGCCCCGGGCTCTGGGAAGACTGCGCTTCCATGTGACACCCTGGTCCACCTGCGCCCGCTTCACATACATGTCGTCCACGTCCAGCACCTTGTGGTTCTCCTCGGCGTTGGCCAGAGCCGACTTCAAGAGCTTCTGAAAAAGCCGCGCGGGCTTCTTTTGCGTGAACTGAAGAATGTTCATCGCATCGTTGACGTTTTTCCCCCGAATCAGGTCCGCCACCAGCGCGGCTTTCCTCGGCGAAGTCCTCGTGTGTTTCAAAATGGCTTTGACTTCCATGATCCTGTCTTCGATTCTCTACGTTGAATTACTTGGCCGGAGCGGCTTTCTTGGTTTTGCCGCTGTGGGCCTTGAAGGTCCGGGTGGCGGCGAACTCGCCCAACTTGTGCCCAACCATGTTTTCCGTTACAAACACCGGTATAAACTTTTTCCCGTTATGCACGGCCACGGTGTGACCCACAAAATCGGGAGTGATGGTAGAACGGCGCGACCAGGTCCGAATGATCTTCCGGTCGTTCACCCGATTCATGTCCTCGATCTTCCTGGCCAGAGAGCCATCGATGAAAGGACCCTTTTTTAACGATCTTGCCATGATTTACCCCAACAGATGCAATGTTTACTTCTTGCGCCGGCTCAAAATGAAATCGCTGGACTTCTTTCTGATTTTCCGAGTCTTCAACCCCTTGGCGATCTGTCCCCAAGGGCTACACGGGTGGCGGCCGCCGGAAGTTTTGCCTTCTCCGCCGCCCATGGGATGGTCCACCGGGTTCTTCGCGACCGCGCGAACGCGGGGACGCCGTCCCAACCACCGTTTTCGTCCTGCTTTGCCAAGGGAGATGTTTTCATGATCGGTGTTGCCGATCGTCCCCACCGTCGCCCGGCAGTTGATGTCCACCAGCCGAACTTCTCCGGACACCAGCTTGAGGGTTGCGTAGTTTCCCTCCTTGGCCATCAACTGAACCGAGGCCCCGGCGCACCGGGCCATCTGCCCACCCTTGCCGGGCCGCAACTCGATATTGTGGACCAGCGTTCCTTCGGGAATGAGCTTGAGGGGAAGGGAATTCCCGGTACGGATCTCCGCCTCGGGACCCGACATCACCGTTTGCCCCACCTGCAACCCGACCGGGGCGAGGATATAGCGTTTTTCTCCGTCAAGGTACGACAGCAGGGCGACATGGGCCGTGCGGTTGGGATCGTACTCGATGCCCGTCACCTTACCGGGGATCCCGTCCTTATCGCGTTTGAAATCGACCAGACGGTACTGTTTCCGATGGCCCCCGCCGCGATGCTTGCAGGTGATGCGCCCATAGCTGTTGCGCCCGCCCTTGCGGGAAATCGACACCAGCAGGCTCTTTTCCGGTTCCTTTTTGGTGACCTCGTCAAAACCGGAGTAGGTCAGAAACCGAACGCCGGGGGACCGTGGATTCAATTTTCGAATGGGCATAAAGATCAGACTCCTTCAAACAACTCGATTTTATCGCCCTCTTTCAACAGCAGAACGGCCTTCTTCCAGTCTTGGCTCTTTCCCACGTGCTTTCCAAACCGGCGATGCTTGCCTTTGACGTTCAGCGTGTTAACCGAAAGCACCGTGACGTTGAACACTTTCTCCACGGCTTGTTTAATCTGGATTTTATTCGCGGTCGGCCGCACCCGGAACGTCACCCGATTGCCCTCCTGGAGCAAGAGGGTGCTCTTTTCGGTGACCAGGGGTTTTTCAAGAATTCTGTATAACTCGTCCATCAGCTCAACCGCTCCTCAATCTTCTTCAGGGCTTCCGGGGTGCATACGATTTTCTCGTGCAGGAGAAGATCGTATACGTTCAATCCATCGACGCTAAGCAGGTTGACCCGGGGCAGGTTGCGAACCGCCAGTTCCAGGTTCCGGTCTTTCTCGGCGACAAGAAACAGGGTGCGATCGGGAAGCCCCAGGGATTTGAGCAATTGAACCGCCTCCCGGGTTTTGGGATTGGGAAGGTTCAACTGATCCACCACCGTGAGCTGGTTGTTGTTCATCCGCTCGGTGAGAACCGATTTGAGAGCCAGCTTCCGGGCTTTCTTGTTGAGCTTGAAACTGTAGTCACGCGGGGTGGGACCGAAAACGGTCAAGCCTCCGCGCCAGACGGGAGACCGGGTGTTGCCGGACCGGGCGCGGCCCGTCCCCTTCTGCCGCCACGGTTTTTTCCCGGACCCGTGGAGATCGCCCTTATCGCTGACGGTCGCGGCATTGCCGCCCCGCCGCGCGGCCATCTGCCACGTCACATACTGCTGAACCAGGGACTCTCTGACTTTTACGTCAAAGATCCCGGCGGGGGTTTCCACGGTCCCGATCTTCTGATTATTCCTGTCCACCAAATCCAACTGCGCCATGATCGTCTAGTTCAATTCTTTTTCTTTCGGGATTCCATAATTCGGACCAGTCCCCCGTTCGAACCGGGAACCGCCCCTTTGATCAAAATGACATTGCGCTCGACATCAACGCGGGCAACCTGAAGATTCCGGACGTTGACGCGCTCGGCGCCCATGTGCCCGGGCATCTTCTTGCCCCGGAACACGTGGCCGGGATAGGTATGCATACCCACGGAACCACCCCCGCGGAAGGCCTCGTGCGAACCCCGCGAGGCGGGCGCGCCCGCAAACCCGTGCCGCTTCACGACGCCGGCAAACCCGCGGCCCTTGGACACTCCCACAACGTTGACCCGCTCGCCCTCGGCGAACATGTCCACCTTCAACTGCTGACCGATCAGGTCGTCGGGGACGTCCTCGCCGCGGAACTCGGTGAGAACCCGGGCGGGTTCGATCATCAGCTTGTTGTAAATGCCCTTGAGCGGTTTATTGGTATGCTTTTCCTTGCGTACCCCATAGGCCACCAGAACGGACTGATACCCGTCCTTGTCCGGTGTTTTCTTGAGCGCGGGAATGCATCGCTCCACCTGGATGACGGTCACGGGAATGCAATCCCCTCCCGCGCTGAAAATCTGCGTCATTCCCAATTTTTTTCCCAGCAACGCTTTCATGTTTTGCTTCACTCATCCGCGAATCGCCAGGGACTCGCCGTTTGCTTTTTTAATTAAAGGAAACTTCCGATCATTCTGAAATTTCCGTTTGGACCGACGTTCGGCCCTGGTTTTCACGGGCCCGCCTCATGGGCGCGGTCCGTTTTCGAGATCCCCTAAAGCTTGATCTCGATATCCACTCCGCCGGACAGGTCAAGCTTCATCAGCGCATCGACCGTTTGCGGGGTGGGTTCCAGGATCTCGAGAATCCGTTTGTGCGTGCGGATCTCGAACTGCTCCCGGGATTTTTTATCCACATGCGGGGACCGCAGAACGGTCCACTTGTTTTTGACCGTCGGAAGCGGAATGGGCCCCACCACTTTGGCGCCGGTGCGCTTGGTGGTTTCGACAATTTCGCTGACCGACCAGTCCAACAGCTTGTGATCGTAGGCTTTGAGCCGGATTTTGATCTTGTGGTCACTCATTATTCAATGATCTCACTTACCACACCCGCGCCCACGGTCCGGCCGCCCTCGCGGATGGCGAAACGCAATTCCTTGGTCATGGCCACGGGGGTGATCAAGTTCACTTCGAGGGCAACGTTGTCACCCGGCATGACCATTTCCACGCCCGGGGGCAAAGTGACCACCCCGGTCACGTCGGTCGTCCGGAAATAAAACTGCGGCCGGTACCCGTTGAAGAACGGGGTATGGCGTCCGCCTTCTTCCTTGCTCAGGATATAAACCTCGGCCTTGAACTTGGTGTGCGGGGTGATGCTTCCCGGTTTGGCCAGAACCTGTCCGCGCTCGATTTCGTCACGCTTGGTGCCGCGGAGCAGGATACCCACGTTGTCACCGGCTTGTCCCTCGTCGAGGAGCTTGCGGAACATTTCCACGCCGGTGGCCACCGTTTTGGTGGTCGGGCGGAATCCGACAATTTCGACTTCCTCGCCCACCTTGATGATACCGGTCTCGACTCTGCCGGTCGCCACGGTGCCGCGGCCGGAGATGCTGAAAATGTCTTCGATCGGCATCAGGAACGGCTTGTCCACGGGCCGCTCGGGTTGCGGGAAGTATTCGTCCAGGGCGTTCATCAGGTCCCAGATGCACTTGGACTTTTCGGGATCGTCAGGATTTTCCAGCGCCCGCAGTGCCGAACCGCGGATGACGGGGATGTCGTCCCCGGGGAAATCGTACTTGCTCAGCAGTTCGCGGACTTCCAGCTCCACGAGGTCGAGCAGTTCGGGATCGTCCACCATGTCCACCTTGTTCATGAACACCACGATCCGGGGAACACCGACCTGCCGGGCGAGGAGGATATGCTCCCGCGTCTGCGGCATGGGGCCGTCGGCGGCGCTCAAGACCAGGACGGCGCCGTCCATCTGCGCCGCGCCGGTGATCATGTTCTTGACGTAGTCGGCATGGCCCGGGCAGTCCACGTGGGCGTAATGGCGTTTTTCGGACTGGTACTCGACGTGCGCGATGGCAATCGTGATGCCGCGCTCCCGCTCTTCGGGAGCCTTGTCGATCTGGTCAAACGGCGTATAGTCCGCCAAACCTTTTTTGGATAAAACCACGGTGATGGCCGCGGTCAGGGTGGTTTTGCCGTGGTCGACGTGACCGATGGTGCCAACGTTGAGATGCGGTTTGTCTCTCACAAATTTTTCTTTTGCCATGCTATTTCACTCCACTTGTTTTATCTAAAGGTTGGTATCCAAATCAGACGGCTAGTTTTTCCTTGCCGGAACCTGTGATTTTCGCGATCAACTCTTCGGCGATCTGCTGAGGAACAGGTTCATACTTTGCAAACTCCATGGAATAGTTGGCCCGGCCCTGGGTCCCCGACCGCAGATCGGTTGAATAACCGAACATGTTCGCCAGGGGCACGTCGGCGCGGATCACCTTGGCTCCGGCGCGGTCGCTCAAATCCTTGATTCTTCCACGCCTGGAATTCAAATTACCGATTACGTCGCCCATAAATTCTTCCGGGGTGACCACTTCCACATCCATGATGGGCTCCAGCAGAACCGCACCGGCGCGGGCGCACACTTCCTTGAACGCCATGGAAGCGGCGATCTTGAATGCGATTTCGGAGGAGTCCACTTCGTGGTAGGACCCATCCAGCAGGCTGACGCGAACGTCCACCACGTTGTATCCGCACAGAACGCCCCGGCCCATGGCCTCCTCGATGCCCTTCTGGACCCCGGGAATGAATTCCTTGGGAATGGATCCGCCCACGATTTTATTGACGAACTCGTACCCGGTGCCGGCCTCCTTGGGCTCGACGCGAATCTTGACATGCCCGTACTGGCCGCGGCCCCCGGATTGCTTGGCATGCTTGTAATCGCCTTCAATGGACTTGGTGATGGTTTCCTTGTAAGCCACCTGGGGTTTGGAGACGGAAACGGCCAGAGAAAATTCGCGCCGCATGCGCTCGACCAGGATCTCCAGATGAAGCTCCCCCATCCCGGAGATGACCGTCTGGTTGGTTTCGGGATCCACCCGCACGCTGAACGTCGGGTCTTCCTGGATCAGCTTGCCCAGGCATTCGGAGAGCTTGTCCTGCTCGGCTTTGGTTTTGGGTTCGATGGCCACCGAAATTACGGGCTCGGGGAAGGTGATGGATTCGAGAATGACGGGCTTGTCGGAATCGCACAGGGTGTCCCCGGTGAAGGTCTTCTTGAGCCCGATCGCGGCGGCGATGTCCCCCGCCCGTACCGAATCGACTTCCTCGCGCTTGTTGGCGTGCATCCGCAAAATGCGGCCAATCCGCTCGCGCTGGTTTTTGGTGGAGTTGTAAACGTAAGTTCCGCTCTTGAGCTCCCCGGAATACACCCGGACAAACGCCAACTGGCCGACAAAGGGGTCCGTCATGATCTTGAACGCCAGGGCCGAGAAGGGCTCATCCACATTGGGCTTGCGATCGATTTCCTGCTGGTTGTTCGGGTTGATACCGACGATCGGGGGGGATTCGACAGGAGAGGGAAGGTAATAGACGACTGAATTGAGGAGTTGCTGAACCCCCTTGTTCTTAAACGACGCGCCGCACAGGACAGGGGTAAACTTGAGCTCCAGGGTGCCTTTACGCAAGGCGGCCATAATTTCCTCCTGGCCAACCTCCTCCCCGCCCAGATACTTCTCCATGATCGCCTCATCCACATCGGACACCGCTTCCATCAATACTTCGCGGTATTCACCGACCAACTCCATCATGTCCTCGGGGATATCCTTGACGTCGAACTTGATTCCCTTGCTGGCGTCGTCGGAATACACGTTGGCCTTCAGGGCGACCAGGTCCACCACACCCACAAATTCGGCTTCGGCGCCGATGGGCAACTGGAGCGGCACGGGCCGGGCGTTGAGGCGGTCCTTCATTTGCTTGATGACATTGAAGAAATTCGCACCTGAGCGGTCCATCTTGTTGACGAAACCGATGCGCGGAACGCGGTACTTGGTCGCCTGCCGCCAAACGGTCTCGGACTGCGGCTCCACCCCTCCCACGGCGCAAAAGACGCCGATGGCCCCGTCGAGAACGCGGAGAGACCGCTCCACTTCAGCCGTAAAGTCCACATGGCCGGGCGTATCGATGATATTGATCTGGCAATCCAGCCAGAAACAGGTGGTCGCGGCGGACGTGATGGTGATGCCCCGCTCCTGCTCCTGGTCCATCCAGTCCATGGTCGCGGTTCCCTCGTGCACTTCACCGATTTTGTGGCTCTTTCCGGTGTAGAACAGGATCCGCTCGGTGGTCGTGGTTTTACCCGCGTCGATATGGGCGATGATGCCGATATTCCTGATTTTGTCCAACGCAACTGCTTTGCTCATAATCTCAATAATTCCTTATACTTACCACCGATAATGGGCGAAAGCTTTATTAGCCTCGGCCATTCGGTGGACCTCTTCTTTTTTCTTGATCGCCCCGCCGGTATTGTTGTACGCGTCCAGGATTTCTCCGGTCAGCTTTTCCGACATGGAGCGTCCCGGGCGGGCTTTGGCGTTTTGAATCATCCAGCGGATGCTGAGGGCCAGCCGGCGGCTTTCCTTGACTTCAACGGGCACCTGGTACGTCGCCCCACCGACACGGCGGGACCGGACCTCCAGCATGGGGGCGGCGTTGTCCACCGCTTTCTTGAACACCCGCAACGGATCTTCCTTGACCTTCTTGCCGACGTTGGTGATCGCCGAATAGAAAATCCGTTCCGCCAGGCTTTTCTTGCCTTTCCGCAAAATGGAACTGATGAACCGGGCTACCAGCAAGTCGTTGTACTTGGGATCCGGGGTGATGCTCCGCTTTACCGCTTCTCGTCTTCGTGCCATTCGTTGCGACCTGAGACTTTAAATAAATTTAGGATTTCTTGGGCTTTTTAGCCCCATATTTGGAGCGGCTCTGCATGCGCTTTTCAACGCCCAGAGTATCGAGGCTCCCCCGGACCACATGGTACCGGACACCCGGCAGATCCTTCACGCGCCCGCCGCGAATCATCACAATGGAGTGCTCCTGGAGGTTATGACCCACTCCGGGGATGTAAGTGGTGACTTCCATTCCATTGGTCAACCGCACCCGGGCCACTTTCCGCAGGGCGGAATTGGGCTTCTTCGGAGTCGAGGTATAAACCCGGACACACACCCCCCGTTTCTGGGGACAGGACCTCAGGGCCGGGCTGGCGGTTTTCTTTCCCGGCCGTTGGCGGCCGGACCGAATCAATTGATTTATTGTGGGCAAAACAAAACTCTCCTATAAGGAACACCGCAAACGGCGGTGCCCGTCCCCGCGCATCACTTGGAATGAAGAGAAATCAAAGAGTTAGATGCGTAGCGTCGGTCGAATGATTACGGCGTGAAAAGTGACTAATTTAACACCGTTAATTATGGAGTCAAGATAAAAATTTAGAATTTATTCTTTTTATTCAGTATCCACGGCCACCGGGGCTTCTTCCTCCGGCTTCTTTTCTTCCCCCTCGTATTCCGGTTCCTCGATGCGGATCCCGCTATAGGCCCGGCAACCGGTCCCGGCGGGGATCAAACGGCCCATTATGACGTTTTCCTTGAGGCCGACGAGGTCGTCGCGTTTGCCGCTCACCGCCACCTCGGTCAATACCCGGGTGGTTTCCTGGAACGACGCGGCGGAAATAAAACTTTCGGTGCTGAGGGAAGATTTGGTTATGCCCAAAAGGACAGGAATTCCCCTGGCCGGTTTCTTCTTGTTCTTGATGGCCTCCTGGTTCTTTTCGTTGAACACTTTCTTGGTCACCTGTTCGCCGATCAGAAGGTCGGTTTCGCCGGAATCCTCGATGATAAGATGCCGGAGCATCTGGCGCACGATAACCTCGATATGCTTGTCGTTGATGGCGACGCCCTGGAGGCGGTACACTTCCTGGACTTCGTTGACCAGATATTTCTGCAACTCGTTCTCGCCGAGAATTCTCAAAATGTCGTGCGGGTTGGACGCCCCGTCCATCAAGGGTTCGCCGGCCACCACTTCGTCGCCTTCGTGGACGTTGATGTGCTTGCCGCGCGGGATGAGATACTCGAAATCCTCTCCCGATTCGGTGGTCACCACGACTTTGCGCATGCCCTTGACGAATCCGCCGAACTTGACCTGGCCGCTCACCTCGGTGATGGTGGCCTGCTCGTGCGGCTTGCGCGCCTCGAACAGCTCGGCCACGCGGGGCAAACCGCCGGTGATATCCTTGGTCTTGGCGGTTTCCCGGGGAATTTTCACGATGATGTCGCCGGCGTGCACTTTCTCGTCCTCGTGGACGTTGATGTGGGCTCCCGCGGGCAGGATATAACGCCGCAGGGTCTCCCCGTTTTCATCCTTGATGGAGATGCGGGGCTGTTTCTTTTCGTCGCGATGGCTGATGATGACCTTGGTGGACAAGCCGGTGATCTCGTCGAAGTCCTCCTTCATGGTCACCCCTTCCATGATGTCGCCGAAAGCCACGGTGCCGGAGACTTCGGTGACGATCGAGTTGGTATAAGGATCCCATTCGACCAAGGTCTGGCCTTCCTGAACTTCCTGTCCGTCGAGCACCTTGAGTTTTGCGGAGTAAACGACGGGATAGCGTTCTTTTTCCCGGCCGTTCTCGTCTTCGATGATGAGTTGGCCGTTCCGGTTCATGACGGTGATCTCGTTGCGGTGGGTCTTGATGGTCCGCAATCCATGATATTTCACGATGCCGCTCCGCTTGGCCTGGAGCGTGGTCTGTTCGACGACGCGGCTTGCGGTTCCGCCGATATGGAAGGTCCGCATGGTGAGCTGGGTTCCGGGTTCGCCGATGGACTGGGCGGCGATCACGCCTACGGGCTCGCCCACCTCGACCCATTCGTTGGTCCCCAGGTTGCGGCCGTAGCACTTGATGCAGACACCGCTCTTGGACTCGCAGGTGAGACAGGACCGGATCTGGACTTTCTCGACGCCGGAGTTCTCGATCGCGGCAACGGCTTTTTCGTCGACCATATCATTGGCCCGAACCAGAACCTCCCCGGTGAAGGGATCTTTGATGTCTTCAAGGGCGGTTCGACCCAAAAGCCGCTCGCTCAGGGGCTGAATGATCTCCCCGGCCTCCACGAGGGCGGTGGTCTCCATCCCTTTCAGGGTGCCGCAATCGTCTTCCTGGATAATGATGTCCTGGGCCACGTCGACCAGGCGCCGCGTCAGGTAACCGGAGTTGGCGGTCTTGAGCGCGGTGTCGGCCAGACCTTTGCGCGCGCCGTGGGTGGAGATAAAGTACTGGATCACGGACAATCCTTCGCGGAAATTCGCCGTGATGGGCGTCTCGATGATCTCGCCGGAGGGTTTGGCCATGAGGCCGCGCATCCCGGCGAGCTGGCGCAACTGCTGGGCCGAGCCGCGCGCGCCGGAGTCGGCCATGATAAAAATCGAGTTGAAGTCCTTGCTCTTTTCACCGGCCACGATCTGTTCGTCCTCGACCTCGAGTTCGTTGAACATCTCCTCGGAGACCTTTTCGGTCACATGCGCCCAGATGTCGATGACCTTGTTGTACCGTTCGCCGTTGGTGATCAACCCGTCGCGGTACTGTTTGTAAACTTTCAGAACCTCGTCATGGGTTTTTTCCACGAGCTTGTTCTTGTTCTCGGGAATGCGCATTTGGGCGATGGAGATCGTGAGTCCGGCTTCGGTGGCATACTTGAAGCCCAGGCGTTTCACGTTGTCGAGCAGGGCGACCGTCTTTTCCTTCCCGGCGATTAAAAACGACTTGGAAATCATCTCGGAAAGGGATTTCTTGTCGAGCAGGGTATTGGCAAATTCAAACGGCAGTTCCTCGGGGAGTTCCTCGCCAATGAGGACCCGGCCGGTGGTGGTCTGCGCCATCTTGCCCCGGATCCGGCACATGATTTTGGCCTGCAGATCGAGTTCCCCGGCGTCGTATGCGGCAATGACCTCCTTGGAACTGGAGAATATCTTGCCTTCGCCCCGGACCCCGCCGCGAATCTTCGTCATGTAATAGCAACCCAGCACGATGTCCTGGGAGGGTACGGCGATGGGCTTTCCATTGGAGGGGGAGAGTACGTTGTTGGAAGACATCATCAACAACTGGGCCTCGACCCGGGCCTCCATGGACAGGGGAACGTGAACCGCCATCTGGTCCCCGTCGAAATCGGCATTGAACGCGGTACACACGAGGGGATGGAGCTGAATGGCCTTCCCTTCGATCAATTGCGGCATGAAGGCCTGGATGCCCAACCGGTGCAGGGTGGGGGCGCGGTTGAGAAGGATGGGATGCCCGGAAACC
>Ga0066640_10002215_pt1 | contig 11672 bp, 10 predicted proteins | sample CryGeyCG2114_020_2_FD_59505 | JGI IMG/M metagenome (GOLD analysis project Ga0066640, IMG submission 59505) | Groundwater microbial communities from aquifer - Crystal Geyser CG11_big_fil_rev_8/21/14_0.20 | ecosystem: Environmental > Aquatic > Deep subsurface > Groundwater | place: USA: Utah... | reverse complement strand
ATGTGCTCGTATGCTCTACTATTATTGAAAATGGCCTTGATCTTCCAAATGTTAATACATTGATTGTTGATAACGCAGTCCAGTTCGGCCTCTCTCAGCTCCACCAGATCCGCGGCCGAATCGGCAGGGGCGACCGGCAGGCGTATGCATACTTCTTTTTTAAGCGCCAAAAGCTAACCGGAGAAGCGGAAAAGCGTTTACAGGCGCTAGAAGAGGCGCGCGCGCTTGGAAGCGGATTTGATCTGGCTCAGCGCGATATGGAAATCCGCGGAGTGGGTAATGTGCTTGGGCGCGCCCAGCATGGCCATGTAAAATCAATTGGATTAGGATTATACACGCGCCTGCTTTCGAGCGCAGTAGAAGAAATTAAATCCGGAAAACCACAGGAAATACTTTCCGACATCTCCATTGACCTACCTATCGAAGCGCGCATCCCGCAATTTTTTGAAAACAACAAAGAGAAACGCATTGAATGCTACCACCAATGGGCTTTAATTGATTCCTTGGATGAACTTGCACACGAAAAGAATGAGCTTGCGAAAAATGGAGCCCTTCCGCAGGCAATTCAGAATTTATTCTATATTTTTAAACTCAAACTTCTCGGCCGTGCAGCAGGCATAAAAGCTATTGATACTTCGTTTACCGCGCCCGGATCATCCGAACAGCTATTCATCCTAAAAACCGAAAAATCTATCGAACCAAAACGTTTTGCGAAAGTGCTTGATATATGCAGCCACTGGCTCTATAGCGAAGAAGAGCTGCATATTAAAAAAAGTGACCTTGGGAACGACTGGAAAGAAAAACTGGAAAAAAGCATTGCAGTATTGACTAAAAACTAGAATCTTACTACTCTATTTATATAGAGGGGTTTTTGTAGTTCATTTTCAATACATCACATCTCCGGAAAGGAGGTAGTTAAGGAGTGTTGTGCGCAGTACTCACGCAGTTTCGTGATCTACCACACAGAGCAAAGTGAGAAAGCAATGCACTTCTTCGCTTTCGCGCTGGTCGCCATCGCCCTGTTCGCGTTCACCACAACGCCGGCACAGGCCACGATCCAGACCGACATGGGTCAGGATCAGGCGATCACGCAGATGCACAACACGGGTCCGCCAACCGTCATGGAGACTCTGGCGGTCCTGAACGCTTCGAATGCGCCTCCGCAAGGCGTAACCGTCGGAGCGAGCTGGATGCCCGACATCGCCGTCAACACTGACGCCACCACTATCAGTGACAGCGCGGCAACTTGTTTCGTACTCAACTCGGCCAACTCTCGTGCCAGTACCGTAAACGGCAAAAATGCCAAGATCGCCTGGGGGTCGATCTCGACCAACGAAATTGTCGGCGGCAACACCACAATGGCGAACCTGACCCCGACGGCAATGATGGGTTCGTCCGAAACTATTCTCCTCGGATCCAGCACGGTGCGTGCTGGCCCTACCTCTTCCGTCAACGGTATCGACAGCGGCTTCGGCGGCGAGCTGGCATATGGTCACAACGCCGGAGAGAGTCTCAGCGCCACGGCGTTGCTGTTGTCCTAAGGCCACATTCCAGGTCAAAGGCAGTAGCACCGAGGCGCTACATCTGATGCCCTAGTATAGGGCACTCTACGTGATAAAGAGACTGCGACATTCTACACGAATGCCGCAGTCTCTCTTTTTTTCAAAAGAAAAAGACATCCACGTACTCTTGTGGATGCCTTATGTGTTGCAACTTGGTATACTGACTTCGGGATTCAAAATCTGAACCCACGAACTCCCGCATAGAACGGCAGTAGATGCAGTTGTGCATCTGGTGGCGCGCTCCGCTTAATAAGCGGAGACGATGAAGGTGCGTCATCATGATCCTTGCGTGCCTGGTCCTGCTGCCACTTATACAGAAGTGTCGGCACATTCCCGGCCTCAAGCGACCGAGCCGATGCCTTGATGAAGCCGAACTGCTGGTTGCGCACAAAGCCTCTGAAGGCAACCATGTTTGTGATGACAAACTGCCTGCGAAGCTCGTTATTGTCTCGAATGGCTGCGCAGACCCGATCAATCCAGTTGGTTCTAACTGGATCATTCCTTCTCGCGACATTGAGCATTTCGCCTCCAGTATGTTATGAGATGAACGATTTTTATAGTATTATTATATTATACCACAAACACCAAAAATGTCAAGTTTAACAAAAAACGACCTTAAATACTGGGTAGGATTCACCTACCTTTCAAACATAGGGCCTGTACGTTTTTCCAAGCTCCGCAAGTCATTCCCCTCTTTAGAGGAAGCCTGGCGAGCCCCTATTTCAACATTAAAAGAATTAGGTTTTACAGAAGCCGCAATCGCGGAATGTATCCGAGTCCGAGGTGAAATCAATCTGGAACAAGAGCTGGAAAAACTGGAAAAAGAACAAATTTCAATAGTAACTATTGATGACGAAGAATATCCTACACTGCTCAAAGAGATTTACTATCCCCCATTCCTTTTGTACTACCGCGGCACTCTCCCAAAACACGAAGATTATTTGCTTGCAATTGTGGGATCGCGCAAATACTCAACCTATGGAAAACAAATGGCACAACGCTTAGCAGGCGACCTGAGCCGCAACGGACTCACCATTGTAAGTGGTTTGGCGCTTGGGATTGATGGAATCACGCACCAGGCAACGCTCGAAGCAAACGGAAAAACAATCGGCGTACTCGGCTGTGGTATTGAACGATCTAATATGTACCCATCATCCAACCGCATACTTGGAGAACGAATGATTGAACATGGCGGATGCGTGATTTCTGAACACCCCATTGGAACGCCGCCATTCAAAAGCAATTTTCCGCGGCGCAACCGCATCATTGCGGGCATCTCATTGGGCACGCTGGTAATTGAAGCAGCAGAAAAATCCGGCGCGTTGATTACTGCCAATTACGCGCTCGAACAAAACCGAGAGGTATTCAGCGTGCCAGGCAACGCAACCAGCGAATCTTCGATAGGCACTAATAATTTAATCAAGCAGGGCGCGCGAGCTGTAACAGACGCAAGCGAAATACTGGAAAGCCTGAATCTGAAACAGGCAACCGAGTATCTTTCCGCACAAAAAATCATTCCCGAAAACCCAGAAGAGGAAGCAATACTCGCACACCTAACCCATGAACCACTATACATTGACGAACTCACCGCCTTGACTAAACTGCCGATTACCGTTATAAATGCAACATTAACCATAATGGAAATGAAAGGCAAAGTTAAAAACCTCGGCGCCATGAAATACGTTCTTACTAGATAATCATTACTCCATGCACACATCAAGTGAACAAAAATTTGCAATCCTCTCCGCAGTATTTGTGGCCGCATTAATTGCCGCAAACCTCCTTGGAACAAAAATTACCACGATCCTCGGCATCTCAGTATCGGTGGGTATTTTTGCGTACCCTCTTACCTTTTTAATTACCGATGCAATAGAGGAAGTGTTCGGCAAAGATAAAGCAAAACAACTCATGTATAGCGCCTTGGTTGCGCAAATCCTTGTGTTGATTATTGTGGCAATCGCAGTGGTGCTCCCGCCAGCAGCCCGCTACGAGCACAACGACGCGTACACACTGGTATTCTCCAATTCAATCCGCATTATTGTAGCAAGCTTAATTGCGTTCTTTGTAAGCCAAACGCACGACATATGGGCATTCAACTTTTGGAAAGAAAAAACACACGGAAAATTCCTCTGGCTCAGGAACAACGCATCAACTATCATAAGCCAATTTATTGATACCGTGATATTCATGTTCATCGCGTTCTACCACGTTACGCCAAAGTTTGATGCAGTATTTCTGTTCTCGCTCATCATCCCTTATTGGTTATTTAAAGTCGCATTCGCATTGATTGATACCCCAATTATATATGTACTCGTTGCATGGCTAAAACACCCAAACAATTCAGCGCATACCGAAACGCGGTAGCATACCTCGAACGCCTGGCCGCTTCCGGCCATGATCAGGCCTACATGCATACCCACTCAAGCCACCCCGAACAGTATGTGGAGCGTGTTCGCGAATTCTCAAAACACCTCGGCAATCCTTTACGCCGGGGAGTTCGGTTTATCCATGTCGCGGGAACCGCGGGCAAAGGAACCACCACTGCCTACCTGCACAACATCCTACACAAAGCAGGTAATCGCGTTGGCTCGTTTACCTCTCCCTACGCAACCACATCCATCGAGAAAATTAAAGTTAACAACAAACTCATCGACCCGAATGTGTTTGTAGAGCTCGTGGAACAGCTCAAGCCTGTCATCAATAAAATGGAAAAAGAGTATGCATACGGCAGGCCGAGCTATTTTGAAATCTTCTTTATGGTAGCGCTCTTGTACTTTAAAAAAATGAAGTGCAACTGGGTGGTACTGGAGGTCGGCTGCGGAGGCAGATTTGATCCAGGCATAATTTTTCCGAATGCAATCTCTGCCATCACAAACATCGGATTAGACCACACCCAGCTCTTGGGAAAAACCTTACCCAAAATCGCCAAGGAAAAAGCAGGAATCATCCGCGAGAACTCGCATCTTTTTACTACCGAAAAACGCCTCAGCATCCTCAAGATATTCAAAAAAATCTGCAAAGAAAAAAACACAAAAATTCACATCATCAAGGAGGGAATGTATGCCTCGAAAAGGTGTGCAGGGGATGCACATTTCGTAGCGAGAATGATGGAGCGAAGCGACCCTTCGGAGCGGAGAAATGCGCATCCCCGAACACCTGCTAATGCATCACTCGCATCTATGGTTGCAAAACATTTAAAAATTTCCGACCGTATTATTCAAGACGCAATCACTGACACATCACTCCCCTGCAGATTTGAAATCATCCAAAAAAATCCACTCATCATACTAGATGGCGCGCACAATCCAGATAAGATAAAAAATGTTGTCCACAATCTTAAACATTTGACATATGGTAGACTGTATACTATGTTTGCCAGTGGCACGCTAAAAGATGCGCGATCCATGGTGCGCCAATTGGCCCGAGTGAGCGATATAATGATGGTAACTACCGTCCAAGGTAAAGGAAAAACCTTTTACTCACCAAAAGAACTTGCGCGCTTTGTACCGCAAGGCGTCAAAAAAACCACTGTCGCAAACCCCCAAGCCGCGCTTGCGGCAATACTTAAAAAAATAAAACCAGATGACTGTTTGCTCATCACCGGCTCCTTCTATTTAGCAGGAGAACTGCGCAAGCGCTGGATGAGTGAAGAAACCGTATTAACCAACAGAAACCATGCCTGACCTCGTTATTGTAGAATCCCCAACCAAAGCAAAAACCATATCCAAATTTCTGGGTAAGGATTTTGTAATTAAATCATCCTACGGCCATATTCGCGACCTTCCAAAAAAGGAAATGGGCATTGACGTAAATAACAACTTTGAACCCACGTATGTAGTTGAGGATGCGGAAAAAAAGAAAGTGGTTGACTCGCTTAAAAAAGACGCTAAAAAATCCACACTCATCTACTTCGCAACAGACGAAGACCGCGAAGGAGAAGCCATTGCATGGCACTTGGTTGAATTGCTAAAACCAAAAAAAGAACAAATCAAGCGCATTACATTCCACGAAATCACCAAGCACGCGATTGAAGATTCTTTAAAGCATCCACGTGACATTGATATGAATCGCGTGTCAGCCCAGCAAGCGCGCCGCATTTTGGACCGCTTGGTTGGCTATGAGCTTTCCCCGTTCCTCTGGAAAAAAGTAGCACGCGGCCTTTCGGCTGGGCGCGTGCAATCTGTTGCGGTTCGGTTGATTGTGGAACGGGAAACCCAAATACTGCAATTTAAACAAGAGGAATATTGGACGCTTGATGTTATTTTCAATAAAGAAGAAGCCCAGGCAACTGGCGCACTGGACGAAAAAAACCTGCCCGAAGGATTCTTTAGCGCCAAACTTTCCGCAATCAACGGCAAAACGATTGATAAATTTGAAATCAAAGATACTACCCATGCGCATGAGCTTGAAGCAGATCTTAAAAACGCGACATACACCATAACCAGGGTAGAAAAAAAGGAAACCAAAAAGAATCCAACTCCCCCGTTTACTACAAGCACACTCCAACAGGAAGCAAACCGCAAGCTTGGATTTTCCGCCAAGCAGGCCATGCGAATTGCCCAACAATTGTACGAAGAAGGCCATATTACGTACATGCGTACGGACTCAGTAAATCTTTCCACAAAATTCCTCGGAGAAGCAAAAGACTATTTGATAAAAGAATTCGGCGAAAAATACGCACTGAAATCCCCGCGTAGCTTTAAGACTAAATCAAAAACCGCGCAAGAAGCGCACGAAGCAATCCGCCCTACCGAGGCCATGCATACTCCCGCGTCCTTAGCTGCTTCACTTGAGCCACGCAGCCTCAAGCTCTATGATCTTATTTGGCGGCGCGCGATTGGTTCGCAAATGCCCGAAGCAATCATGGACAACACGTCCATTGATGTAACCACAAAAACAGATGCGGAGTATGTGTTCCGCGCAACCGGACAAACCATTCAATTTGACGGATTTTTAAAAATATACCCAGCTACTCAACGTGAAGATATTCTGCCTGAGCTTGCCGAAAAAGAAGTGGTTCATTGCGCATCCCTCAACCCAAACCAGCACTTTACCGAGCCACCAGCCCGCTACAGCGATGCTTCGCTCGTAAAAGCGCTCGAAGAATACGAAATCGGACGGCCATCTACCTACGCGCCGACTATTTCCACTATTATTGACCGCGGATATGTGGAACGCATCGAAAACCGCCGCTTAAAGCCCACAGACATCGCGTTTCTGGTAACCGATATTCTGGTTGAACACTTCCCTATCATCTCGGACTACAAATTTACCGCGGGCATGGAAAACCAGCTGGATAAAATCGCGGAAGGAAAACTTGATTGGGAAAAAGCAATCAGAGAATTTTATGAGCCATTTAAAAAGAACCTTATGGAAAAAACCGAAAGCCTTTCTAAAAAAGACCTCACCGAAGAAAAAACAGATGAAAAATGCGACACGTGCGGCAAGCCGATGATTATTAAAACCGGGCGGTTCGGACGGTTTTTGGCATGCACTGGATATCCGGAATGTAAAACCACTAAGCCGATAAACGGTAACGGCGAAGCCGCAGCAGCAGAAACCACGGATGAAAAATGCCCGGAATGCGGAGGAGCCATGCAGGTAAAACACGGCAAGTTTGGGACGTTCCTTGGGTGTTCCAAATACCCGGACTGCAAAGGAATTAAAAAGATAGAAAAAGGCACGGGTGTTGCCTGCCCCGAGTGTGGCAAAGGCGAAATTGTAGAAAAACGATCTAAGGCAGGTAGAACATTTTATGCCTGCAACCAGTACCCGGACTGCAAAACCGCGTTCTTCGCGAAACCCATAAACGAAAAATGCCCAGACTGCGAAAGCCAAATGGTATTCGGGCCAAAAGGAACCTACAAATGCTCCAGCAAGGAATGTAAGTTCAGTAAACCAGCTGAACAGCAAGAAAACGAGCTCGCGTAACTCAAAAATCCCCCCGCCACACGCGGGGGGATTTGATTGACAAAACAACGCAATCTCACTACGCTATAGGTACTATGGCTGAGGTGAAGGAACTGATAAAAATTATTGAGGAAGAAAAGCTGAACGTGGACCGCGACATGGTCCGCCTCGCTTTTTATTTTGCAAACGAAGCACACAAAGGCCAAACAAGAAAAAGCGGCGAACCATACATCAATCACCCGCTTGAGACCGCAAAAACCCTGGCGCGCTACCACTTGGACCAGGATACGATTGTGGCAGGTCTCTTGCATGACGTGCCCGAAGATACAAGTAAGACTCTGGAAGATGTACGCAAAGAATTTGGAAAAAGCGTAGCAAGCCTCGTGGAAGGGATTACCAAGCTCGGAAAATTAAAGTACCGTGGCATTGAACGATACATCGAAAACTTACGCAAAATGTTCGTTGCCATGGCCTCGGACATCCGCGTTATCTTTATCAAATTCGCGGATCGCCTGCACAACCTCAAAACACTGGATGCGCTTGATCCGAAAAAGCAAGAGCGCATCGCGCGGGAAACGTTGGAAATCTACGCTCCTATCGCCAACCGGCTTGGCATGTGGCAGCTTAAGGGCCAACTGGAAGACCTTTCGTTTAAATACCTCTACCCCAAAGAATACCAATCGCTCGGGGAATTACTCGAAAAAAACTTCAGCGAGCGTGAGCAACTACTTACCTATCTCTGCGCCGAAGTAGCCACATTGTTTAAGCACGACCACATAAAAGCGCAAGAAATTTCCGGACGCACAAAAGACCTCTGGAGCCTGTATCAAAAACTGCGCAAACATAACAACGAACTCGATCGCATCCATGATATCATCGCGCTCCGCGTAGTAGTTTTAACAGTCGCGGACTGCTACAAAGCGCTTGGCGCAATCCATAGCAAATGGCGCCCTATGCCGAACAGGTTTAAGGACTATATTGCCCAGCCTAAGCCAAACGGGTATCAATCCCTGCACACCACCATCTTCTGCGACCATGGAAAAACAGTTGAAATCCAAATTAAAACCCAAGCCATGCACTACGCGGCGGAGTATGGCATTGCCGCGCACTGGCACTATGACGAAAAAGGATCCATTAAGCTAGATAAAACACTAGATTGGGTGCAGGAACTTTCCAAATGGCAGCAGGAAATTAAAAACAGTGAGCAATACCTAGACTTGCTCAAGATTGATGTGTTCCAAGACCGCATTTTTGTATTCACTCCAAAAGGCGATGTTATTGATCTGCCAGAAGATTCAACGCCTGTTGATTTTGCATACCATATCCATACGCACATTGGAGACAAGGCAACTGCCGCGCGCATCAACAACCAAATAGCGTCTTTGGATACTCCCCTCAAAAGCGGAGACATGGTTGAAATTGTTGTTGAAAAAGGACGAAAAGGGCCAAACCGAGATTGGTTAAAGTTTGTTAAAACCCGGGCCGCGCGCGATAAAATCAAAGCAAGCAGCCCAAAGGGTATTTGGGAAACTATTACAAGACTGCGCACTAAAAAATAACGCAATTATTCTTCAGACTCTCCGCCGAGCAACTTTTGCATAATAGCGGAAAGCTCTTGGGGCTCATAGAACTCAATAGTAATGGTGCCTGCGTTTTTCCCTTTTCTTCCAATGACCACGCGCGTTCCAAGCGCACCAGAAAGTTTTCGCTCGTAGGCTTCGATGTTTGGATCCTTGTTTACGGTGCGCGTGTGCCGATTTACTTCCACTTTGCGCGCCTCATGTGTTGCATCTACAATAGAAAGCTTTTCCGCAAGAATCTTCTTAAACAGCGTCATGCGCTTTACATCATCATGAACTTCCAAAATGGCGCGCGCATGTCCGGAATTAATTTTTCGCTCTGCAAGCGCTATTTGTATTTCCGCGGGCAAGCTAAGCAATCGTATGGCATTGGAAATAAGAGGCCGCGTTTTTCCCATGCGGTCTGCAATCTGCTGGTGCGTTAAACCAAACTCATCGTTGAGCTTTTGGTAGGATTCTGCCTCTTCAATAGGATTCAAATCCGAACGCTGAATGTTTTCGATCAACGCAAGCTCCAAGCGCTCTAGCTCACCTGACTTTCGGATAATAACGGGAACTGTTTTTAATCCTGCCATCTTGGAAGCACGCAGCCTGCGCTCACCGGCAATAAGCTCATAGCTGCCCGCGCCATCAGAAACCACCACCAACGGCTGAATAATGCCGTGCTCTTTTATGGACTGAGAAAGACTCTCAAGCTCTTCTTGTATAAAATGCTTGCGAGGCTGATGGCGGTTGGAAACGATTGTATCAACCGAAAGCTCGTTAATGCTTGATTGCGCGACATTCTCGTCGATTGAGGAATGCGCTCCAATGTGCGGATTGAGCGGCGATGACGCGGAAGCTTTTGGCTTGCTTGGGATGAGTGATCCTAATCCGCGGCCTAATCCTTGATGTTGTTTTTGCATGTTTTTTTCGTCATCCTGCCCGCCGATTTGGCGGGTCAGGATCTGTTTTAAAATAGATGACGTTTAATTATGTTCATGTATCTCAAGCAGTTCCCGCGCCAGCCGCTCATAGGCTTTTGCGCCCTTTGATCCGGGATCGTAGTGCAAGATTGATTTTCCGTAGGATGGGGCTTCGGTAAGCCGCACGTTACGTGGAATGATGCTCCTAAAAATCTTATTCGGAAAATGCTGATACAACTCATGCATCACCTGCTCGGAAAGCTTCTGCCGGCCGTCGTACATAGTAATCACTGCGCCCAAAACTTTAACCTCAGGCTTGATATTATCCTGAATCAAGGAAATGGTGTTCATCAGCTGCCCCAACCCTTCCAAGGCAAAATATTCAGCCTGTACCGGAATAAGAATTTCATCGGCCGCGACAAGTCCATTGATAGTTAAAAGCCCTAAACTTGGAGGAGAATCAATAATAATGTAATCAAATTCATGCCGCACCTGGTCTATTACGTCAAGAAGCCTAAACTCCCTGCGGTCGACATTGACGAGCTCAACCGATGCTCCTGCCAATGCATTGGTTGCCGGAGCAATTTTGAGCCCATCAAGCTCATGCGCTTGAATAATGGAACGCAAATCTGTTTGTCCGCTTAGCACTTCGTACAAGCCTTTTTCCAACTGATTATGCTCAATGCCAATGCCGGACGTTGCATTTGCCTGCGGATCAAGATCAACAAGCAACACATATTTTCCAAGCGCTGCGAGGTACACAGCCAAGTTAATAGATGTGGTTGTTTTTCCAACCCCGCCTTTTTGGTTAATGATCGAAATGATACGCGCCATATTAGATATTATAATAAAAATTGCACACTTTGACAATGCTGCGTGATTGGTTTAGAATACTTCTGTCAGTCACGTGGCTGACGCCGCGCCGCGGTGGCGGAATTGGTAGACGCACAGGATTCAAAATCCTGCGATGGCAACATCATGAGAGTTCGATTCTCTCCCGCGGCACCATATCTCTATGCAGAAAGAAGTTGAAGCTACATTCCTTTCGGTTAACAAAGACGCAGTGCGGAACCAGCTGACAAAGACCGGGTTTGAACTTAAAACCCCGGAGTACTTGATGTGCAGAAAAATATTTGACTTTTCCCGTATCGCGCCCGGGAAAATCAAATGGGGCCGCGTGAGGCAGGAAGCCGACAAAGTCACCATGTCCATCAAAGAAATCCGCGGGCCCGGAATCAACGACGTGTATGAAGTAGAACTGGTGGTTGATGATTTTGACACTGCGGTTTCCTTTTTTGAAGCATGCAGCATTCCTGTAAAATCATTCCAGGAAAGCATGCGTGAAGTATGGGAGCGCAATGGCGTAGAAGTAATGATTGACACCTGGCCTGGTCTGAATCCGTTTATGGAAATCGAAGGAGTGGACGAAGCAACTGTCCGGCACACAACAAAGGAGCTGGGATTTGACTTTGAGCACGCGGTTTTCGGCAGCGCTGATCTGGTGTACGAAAAAGAACTCGGCATACCAGCCAAGGTGATTGACCGCTTGCCAAGAATCACCTTTGCGGATCCGCCAACAAAAAATATACCCAAAGTATCCGGCTGACATACCTCTATTTCTTTACAACAAAAAACACCCTCATGTCGAGAGTGTTTTTTGGTAGCGGGGGGAGGATTCGAACCTCCAACCTCCAGGTTATGGGCCTGGCGAGCTG
>Ga0066640_10002214_pt1 | contig 11673 bp, 10 predicted proteins | sample CryGeyCG2114_020_2_FD_59505 | JGI IMG/M metagenome (GOLD analysis project Ga0066640, IMG submission 59505) | Groundwater microbial communities from aquifer - Crystal Geyser CG11_big_fil_rev_8/21/14_0.20 | ecosystem: Environmental > Aquatic > Deep subsurface > Groundwater | place: USA: Utah... | reverse complement strand
TTTTCATCAGCTCTTTAATATCCATTACGTATAAAGGGAATTTTTTGGCTAATTCATTTTTTTTGAGATAGGGAATGACAATCGGAATAATATCATCGGTTGAAATATAAGGGATATTTAATTTTTGGGATAGCTTTTGCGACAATATGCCCTTGCCACTGCGGGGAGACCCGCCAATTAGGTATATCATAAATTAAAAGAAAGTTTTTATTGTTTTAAATCATAACCGCTTACAATTTATTAGATGGTGTAGCGAATTTGTGAGCTATTCCATCTAACGTCTGGCGCGGAGGCGATGTTTTAGACTATTCTTTTTTCTTTTTAAACCAGCCCACCAGAAATAATATTCCTGTTAGAAAAGCAACTCCAGAAATTTGTATTGCCCAGGATAACATATACCACTCAAACTGATTTCTCATCAGTAAAGCGATGTAAACTAGTCCCGCTAAAATAAATCCTACCCCTCCGACAATTTCGCGTTTCCAAGAGATTATCAGGATAATAAGCAAAATAAGCGCCGGTAAAATATGCATGAAAAGAGCCCCGGCGGTTTGCCAAAAGTTTAGCCCTGAATCAAAAACATCTAACGACATTAAAGCCAGGAAGCAGATAAATATTATTGATAGAATTCTTGGCGTCCAGTACAAACTTTTACTAATATTGTTTTTCATATTTATAAAATTTAATTATTTTAGATAACGTTTCGGGCTAGCCGACCTGCCCGCCGTAGTCCCGCAACAGCGGGACGGAGGCGGGAGTTTAGCTTATTTTTTCTTAAAATCATTTTCAGCTAGTTTTGACTGACGCATTATTGATCGGAACGTTCCCAGAGGTATTTCTTTTCTGTTCGCGGGGATTATAACCGTAAGGGTTGGGCTACCTGATTTTCTAAATTTAACATGGCTCCCTTTTTACGAGACATAAATAAAGCCCTTTTTTTGAAGGACTTTAATTATATCGTTAGATGAATATAGTTTAAGCATAGCAAAGAGGAGATTCCACAACTTCGGGTCTCTCAACTTTTGTTACTTTGGATACATTGATATCCTCCAAATACAATTCCAAAGCTTCTCTTAGATTTACCATCGCCTCTTTTTTAGTTTTACCGAAACTGGAAATATCCACATTCAAACATTGAGCAACATAATATTTGCCCTCTTTCCAAATGACACTCTTTAAAATTATTTTCTGCATATATTTGAACTTCTATAGTTAGACTATCAAGATAGAGTAAATAAGTCAAGTTTGGCCTATCCGCTTCCGCCGAAGGCGGAAAGGTTTGGCATGGCGAGCGAGCGTTAACAAAATCATTTTAATAAATACATTCTTATACCCTCTAGATTGCCGGAAGAAAAGTACTTTGATAAATTATTAGATTTTAAATTTAGCCATTCGCAGCTTTTGTGTTCATTGCTGATTGTAATTTTTCCCCCTTTATACATTCCTTCAAAAAATAGATATAAAACGTAGGCGTCTTTTTTAGATCCAGAAATTGATGCTCTAAGTAAATGCCTTCCCACTGCTACTGGTTTTTCATTTAAATCGTACTTTATTTTACCAATTTCTTCGGTTACTTCACGTTTTAATATTTCAGTAAGGGGTTTGCGAAATTCTTTATCATTTATCCGTCCACCAGGAAAATCATAGAGTCCGGCATAACTGCCGTTATCTAGACCCCCTAAAGCTAATATTTGGCCTTTTCTGTTTTTTAATATTAGCTTTAGGGAAATTTGGTATAATCCGTGTTTTTTTACCATAAAATAATTTTTATTTAGCGAGCGAGCCGGCTAGGCCGTGTTGGGTGAAACAAATTTTTACTTTCTTTTAGCAAGGTACTGAATAAAGAGACTTTTCTTGGGATTATCTTTCTTGAAATCGTGGTAGATATTTTCCACTTCGAAATCCACGCTTAATATATCCAGCATATCCTTTTGGTAAATCGGATACAGATCGAGCTTGCTCCAGATTTTTCGTGATTTGTCGTAGTAATGTAAAACGACAACGGTTTCACTGATATAGGCCGGGAACAACAATATTTTTTGCTGAAATCCATGATAGTAAACGGTGTGATCGAAAGTAAACTTTTCAAAAACATCCTCTTTGTGCAAGTTCATCAGCGAGCGGATATAGTCGTAGTTTCGCGAATCTATGAAAAGATAGCCATTCTTTTTAATAAGCTTGGCAAATTTGCTCACGACGCTTTGCTGAGCTTTTTTAGTATAATCCCTGGTGCCGCCGCCGATGTAGGTAAGCGAGTTTCCGGTCAAAAAAGCGAAATCAAACAGATGGGTATACTCCGGATCGGCATTGGGCAAATCAATCCAGTTTGCTTTGTGAATGGGGATGTCTATCTTTTTATTTTTAAAGAGAAATTTTGCTTGCCGAATAAACTCATCATCAACTTCATTCGCTTCGGCGCTATTGATTTGATACTTGTCTTTTTTTAAAACCTGCAAGATTCCGGCCAGATCAAGCCCGCCGCCAACGCCTAAATCCAAAATGCTTCGCAGGTTAAGTTTTTTGAGAATTTCAGCAAAAAATTGCAATTCTTTCAGTTTAGTGCCGCCTTTGAATTTGGGGTAGATATCTTTTTCCCAGCTCACATATTTGTAACCCGAAAATTCTTCTATCGGATTGCTAATATACGGAAGGGTATTTATGAATGACATGTTTTTATAAATGAGTTAGCTCGCGAACTAGGGGGAAGCGATGGCGTCATAACTGATTTGCGCGAACTAAACAAGTAAAACCACTCCAATCTTACCTGAAATAGGGGATAAAGTAAAGCTATTTGATTGTACTTTCTATAACTAGAAAGTACCAAAGAGTTTTGGGGAAAATGATTTGCGTTCTTTGATTTTTGCTTATTTCGTCTTTTGTGGCAAAGCATTTTCCCCAAACCCCAACGCTTTTTAAGTTTATCCCGTTAGAAGCCCGGACATAACTAGCCTTAATCAATCATGAGGGTTAATCCTTTCTAGACCCCGTTAGAAATTACTATCTTAATAGCACAATTATCGAAATTGAGAAGAAATTTCTGATGGGGTTGACACGTATTAATATAATGAATATAATCAAATTAGCACTCTCAACATTAGAGTGCTAATCCCTAAAAAGCTGAAAGCGAGACGCCGGCGTCTCGCCTACATTTAAACAAATGTCTCCCCAAAACTTTACTTTCAAATCCCAAGAGGCAATCCAAAACTCCCAGGGCATCGCTTCGGAAAGCGGACAGCAGCAGGTGGATGGATTGCATCTGATAATGGCGCTTATTACCATGAGCGAATCTTTGATTTTATCCATTTTAAAAAAACTGGAAGTTCCAGAAGAACCGTTGAAAAATCAAATCCAGGCGGAAATTGCCAAAATTCCCAAGGCATCCGGCCCGGGAACAGTGGGGCAGATGTACATTACCGAAGATTTTAAAAAAATACTGGATCAATCCCAAAAAGAAGCATCCAAATTAAAAGACGAATACATTTCCACGGAGCATATTTTTTTGGCGATGCTAAACATTGATACCAAGGTCAAGGCGTTACTTACGGAATCCAAGATCAATTACGACAGCGTGTTAAAGGTGCTGGCCGAAGTACGCGGCACTCAAAAAGTGGATTCGCCGGATCCGGAAAGCAAGTACCAGGCTTTGGAAAAATACAGCGTCAATTTAACCAAGCAGGCGCGCGAAGAGAAACTGGACCCGGTAATCGGCCGCGATGATGAAATCCGCCGGATCATGCAAGTATTATCCCGCCGCAAAAAGAACAATCCCGTTTTAATCGGCGAGCCCGGTACCGGCAAAACGGCCATTGTGGAAGGGCTGGCCCAAAGAATCGTTTCCGGCGATGTTCCGGAATCCATTAAAGACAAAGAACTGTTGGCGCTGGACGTGGGTTCTTTGGTGGCCGGATCAAAGTTCCGCGGCGAATTCGAAGAGCGGCTCAAGGCGGTTTTAAAAGAAGTGGAAGCGGCCGCCGGAAAAATCATTTTATTCATTGATGAACTGCATACCGTTGTTGGAGCGGGCGCGGCCGAAGGAGCGGTGGATGCTTCGAATATGCTTAAGCCGGCTTTGGCGCGGGGAACTTTGCATGCGATCGGCGCCACCACTTTAAAAGAATACCAAAAATATATTGAAAGGGACGCGGCTTTGGAAAGAAGGTTCCAGCCGGTTTACATCGGCGAGCCGTCCGTAGAAAACACCATTGCCATTTTAAGGGGCATTAAGGAAAAATACGAAGTGCACCACGGCGTTCGAATAACGGATGGCGCGATTATTGCCGCGGCCCAGTTTTCGCACCGCTATATCTCGGATCGTTTTTTGCCGGACAAGGCGGTGGATTTGATTGACGAGGCCACTTCGGCTCTGCGCATGGAAATTGACAGCATGCCGGAAGAATTAGATAAGCTGCACCGCCGGGTAGTTCAGCTGGAAATCGAAAAGAGAGCGCTGGCTAAAGACAGTGATCCTGAAACCAAAGAGCAGCTGAAGACGATTGAAAAAGAGCTGAGCGGAATCAAAGAAAAAAGCCAGCAGCTGGAACTGCATTGGAAAAGCGAAAAAGACATTATCGGCAAAATCAGGCAGGATAAATCGCAAATCGATAAGCTGAAAAGCGAAGCGGAAGTGAAAGAGAGAAAAGGAGAGCTTCAGAAGGTGGCCGAAATTCGCTACGGCCAGATTCCGGCGTTGGAAAAAGACATTAAAAAACTGGAAAATAAACTGGCCAAAATTCAAAGCGACCAAAAAATCCTGAAAGAAGAGGTGACCGAAGAAGACATTGCCGAAGTGGTTTCCCGCTGGACCGGCATTCCGGTAAGCAAAATGCTGGAAAGCGAAGAACAAAAGCTGGCTTCTATGGAAAATGTTTTAGCGAAAAGAGTGATCGGCCAGAAGGCGGCCATTGAGGCGGTTTCCAACGCGGTGCGCCGTTCCCGCGCCGGCATTGCCGAAGAAAACCGGCCCATCGGCACTTTTATTTTCATGGGCCCTACCGGAGTCGGCAAAACTGAGCTTGCCCGAGCCCTGGCCGAATTCATGTTCAATGATGAAGAGGCCTTGGTGCGGGTGGATATGTCCGAATACATGGAGCCGCATGCCGTGGCCAAATTAATCGGCTCGCCGCCGGGATACGTGGGCTATGAAGAAGGCGGCCAGCTGACCGAAATAATCCGGCGCCGGCCGTACGCGGTAATCTTGTTCGATGAAATTGAAAAAGCACACCCCGAGGTGTTCAACATCCTTTTGCAAATAATGGACGACGGCCGGCTGACCGATGCCAAAGGCCGCACCGTCAACTTCAAAAATACCATTATTATCATGACTTCCAACATCGGCAGCCAGACCATTTTGGACTGGGCTTCGGATAAAGGCATGGGCTTCGGCTCATCCACAAAAAAAACGGCGGAGAAGGAAATGCAGCAGAAAATCATGGCGGAATTGAAAAGCCGCTTCAAGCCGGAATTCATCAACCGGGTGGATGAAATAATCATTTTTGACAGTCTGGCCAAAGACGATTTGAAAGCGATTGTGGAGCTTCAGCTGATCCAAGTGCAAAAAAGGCTGGCCGAGCGGAAAATAAATCTAAAAATTTCCGATAGCGCCAAAGAGCATCTGGCCAAAAAGGGCTACGACCCCGCGTTTGGCGCCCGGCCCTTGAAAAGAGTCATTCAAACGGAAATTTTGGATCCGCTCGCTTTACAAATTATTAAAAACAAGGTAAAAGAAGGGGATATTGTAAAGCTCGATTATCGGCAAAACAAGATTGTGTTCAAGTAGGAAGTTAGCTTGTAGCTTATTAAGTTTTAAATTGTTATATTGTTTTATGGTTAAATTGTTGAAAAGTAGCAGTAAAACAATAAAGCAATGTAACAATAAAACAATTTCTAACGCTGGTTTTGAGATTGATTGCGGAAGTGATATAATTGAATCGGATCAGATAATCAATAATTTATGGCTGATTTTTCCAAAAAAATAATTGTTGAATTCCTCTATGCTGATTTATCGCGCTGCATCCGCTGCCAAATGAGCTATACCAGTCTAGAAGCTTCTTTGAATCATCTTCAAGATGCTATTGCTGAATTAGGAATGAAAGTAGAACTAAAAAAAATCCCCATTGCCACCAAAGAAGAAGCCGAGCAGCACGGATTTACCACTTCTCCCACCATTAAAATCAACGGCAAAGATTTGGAGGAAATCATTCACGGAAGGCCCCGCCATACCAAAAGCTACTGCGGCAGCTGCTCGGCGGTCTGCGATACGGAGACCGAATGCCGCACCTTTTCTTACGACGGCAAAATTTACGAATATATTCCCCGCAAAATGATTGTGGAAGCGATTAGAAAACTTTACCCCGTTAGAAGCTCTTAGAAATTGTAACGTGAAAGCTGAACAGCGGGATAAGCGAAGGCTTCTAACGGGGTGTACCCGGAAACAGAAAAGCCGTAGCTGGACCTAAAAGGCGGTTCGCGCAATCAGAGGCTCGTTTGAAAATCGGGCTTTTTTAATTGGATTGACACTCCTTTTAAATTTTGGTAATTTGGAATACTAAACAAGAGCAGTTCTTTCAACATACAACCAAAACCAAACTCAAGAAAGGGGGAGTTCCCCATGATCAAGCGAGCGCTGTTCAGCGTTCATGACAAGACCGGTCTGACACCTTTAGCCACTGAGCTTCAGAGTCAGGGCTGGTCAATTGATTCCAGCGGCGGAACCGCGGAACATTTACAGCAAGCTGGAATCAATGTGATTACGGTGGAAGAGGTAACCGGCTTTCCCGCAATTCTGGGCGGCCGGGTAAAAACGCTTCACCCTATGATTCACGGCGGAATTTTGGGCCAGTTGGACAAACAATCAGATCTGGATGATTTACTGAGACATGGCATTAAGCCATACGGTCTAGTAGGGGTCAATCTATATCCTTTCGAAAAGACCATCAGGCAACCTGGAGTGACGGAAGAAGACGCCATCGAGAATATTGACATTGGTGGTGTTGCCTTGATCAGGGCAGCGGCGAAAAACTACCGGCATGTGGCGGTGGTAACCAACATTGACCAGTATTCCCGAATCATCTCGGACCTTCAACAGCATGGCGAAATCACCTTGGCTCTGCGGAAGCAGCTGGCTTCTGAGGCTTACCAGTACACCGCTTGGTACGACACCGCCATCATGAACTGGATGGCTCAGCAGGAAGGCGTGGAAGTTCCGCTGTTTCCGGAGAAGCTTATTCTTCCGTACCAACTGGTTCAGAAACTGCGCTACGGCGAGAATCCGCATCAGCAAGGAGCGCTGTATCGCGTACCGGGATTCAGCATCCCTTCAGTTGTGAACGCCACCCAAGTATGGGGCAAAGTCCCTTCCGCCACCACCATTGGCGATCTGAACGCCGGCGTGGAAACGGTCCGGGAAATGCTCAATCTCCGGAATTTTCCTCACTGGAATCTGGCTGCCGTGGTGATCAAACACAACACTCCTTGCGGACTAGCGGTTGGTGACAGCCCGGTGGAAACCTATGTCAAGGCGCGGGAAGCGGATCCGCTGTCGGCATTTGGCGGAGTGATTGCCCTCAATTTCCCGATTGACGCGGCAACTGCACATGAAATCTGTGCAATCAAAGTGGATGGCGTAATCGCTCCCGGATTCGCCGATGACCAGGCGCTGGGAGTCATCCAAGCGGCGCGGGAAAAGGCTAAGACGCCGATCTTCATCATTCCAGAACTGGTTCCCTTACCAACGGGCTCCATGAATTTGAAGTATGTGGTGGGCGGTCTGATCCTTCAGCAAGCGGATCTGGAACCGGTTAAATTGAATGATTGGAATGTCGTCACCGAAAAACAGGTGCCGGATGGGCAGTGGAAAGACATTCTCTTCGGCTGGCTGGCCATTATGCACGTGCGGTCCAACTCCGTCATTGTGGTCAAGGATGGTCAGACTCTGGGAATCGGCAGCGGCCAAACCAGCCGCATCGGCTCGGCCAAGATCGCCCTGCAACAGGCTGGCGAAGGGGCAAAAGGCGCGATTTTGATTTCCGATGGCTTTTGTCCTTTTAACGACGTGGTAACCGAAGCGGCGAAATGTGGAATTGCCACCGTAGTGCAGCCTGGCGGATCAGTCAACGACAAGGCCTCGATTGATGCCGCGAACGAGCATGGGCTGGCCATGGTGTTCACGGGTCGCCGGGCATTTTGGCACTAAATTTTAGAAGGAGGAATTTCAAGTACCTGCAGGGTTTATCGCTTTGCAGGTTTTTCTATTTAGCTTATTAGCTGGTAGCTTTTTAGCTTTTTAGGATTTGTATTGTCTCATTGCACGATTGTTAGTTAATTGTTATATTGTTTTATTGTTTAATTGTTAATTTTAGAAAACAATAGAACAATATAACCATAAAACAATAGAACAATAATAAGCTAATAATTCTTTGACTAATCTCCCAGAAAATGATAATTTGCAATACTAAACAAGTGGAACTTTGAAATCAAAATAGCCGCTAGTGCGCTAGCAGGAGGTGCGTATGAACAGCAAGTACGCTGACGCGGGAGTCAGTTTAGAAACGGCTCACGCTTTGGACCAGCGCCTGAAACAGATGCTGGGGACAGGGATCGGACTTTTTTCCGGAAGCCAGTTGGTTGACCTTTCAACCTATGAGCATCCGGTACTGGTAACCACGATTCAGCATGCCACAATGCAAGCAGGGGTAAATTTCAAACGAAGCGGAGCGGTGGTGTCGGAAAGCTGCGTCCAAAGACTGCGGCAAATCAACTGTAATCCGCTTTTCTTTCTGGATTACTTTGCTGGTGGAAAATTGGACGTTGATTCCGTTGCCGCCTGCATTGAAGGAATGAAACAGGGCTGCGGCGAAGCAATGCCGCTTTTGGGCGGAGAGACAGCCGAGATGCCGGGCGTGATTGTTCCAGGTTACTACGAAGTGGTCGGTTTCGCCGTTGGTGTAGGGGAAGCGAGAGAGCTCTATCACCCCCATTCGCCCGACACGTTTCCTTTTTACCCCCAGCTCAGCGGCTTCAAAAAGCCGGTGCTGGTGGCATCGGTTGATGGCGTGGGAACCAAAACCAAGGTGGCTCTGATGGCGGAGAAGCACGAAGGAATCGGTCAGGATCTGACGCATCACTGCGGAAACGACATTTCGGTCTGCGGAGCCTTGCCGCTTTTCTTTCTGGGGTATCTCGGAACCAGCGGATCAGTCGATCCACTTTCGGATTTGCTGGGAAATAGTCTCCAGCAAGGATGCGACAGTTTCCAATGCCAATCCCTGGGGTTGGTTAGCTGCTCGGTTCGTGAAACCTACGAGGCCGGACAGTACGACTTGCTGGGTCTGATGGTCGGGGTCGTTGAAGCGGACGCCTTTTTGGATGGTTCCAATACCGCGGCAGGAGACGTTTTGCTGGGAATTCCTTCCGTGGGGCTGCACACCAACGGCTACTCGCTGGCCCGCCAGATTTTTTTCACCGATCTGGGATGGCCGGCGGATCAGTTAATCGCAGCGGGCGTATCACCCGAATTTGCTCGGCAGTGGAAGATTCCAGCGGACGTTACCATTGGTAACGAGCTGCTCAAAGTCCATCAGCCGTACGGCCGAGCAATCCAGACGCTTCTTCAAAACTGCCACCCGCGGGCCTTTGCCCATATCACCGGCGGCGGAGTGGAAAACATTCCGCGCGTTATTCCGTCTCAGTTCCAAGCGGTAATCAAAGAAAGCACTTGGCCCCAGCCGTTCATCTTCCCTCTGATTGAAAAACTGGGGAATGTTCCGCATGAGGAAATGCTCCGGGTATTCAACAGGGGAATCGGGCTGGTGGTGATTCTTCCGGCAGCGGAAGCGCAACGTGCCATCCAAGCGCTTGCGGCTCAGGGCATAACTTCTTACCAGATCGGCGGGATTGATACCCGCGCTTCTGGTGAACCGGCGGTAACCATTTACCCGTAGCGAATTTGTTCGTTGACCTAGGCCGTCTTTCCTAACAGAAAGACGGTTTTTCATTTGGAATAAATATTGGCAAAAAAAACAGGGGCGAAACGGAGTCCGCCCCAGAAAGGTTTTTGCGATTGGCTGAATGAGCTTTCAGCGGTCCACGATCGAAGGTGATACGCTGTCCGGCCATACTTGGATCCGAACGGTGCAGTTGGTGCCGTTTCCGTCGGCATCGAACTTGCCGATGCCCTGAATGGTTACCGATGCACTGTCGCCGGGAGCGCTGATGGAATAGCTGCCGTTCTCATTTACCGGCTGCGTGGTCAGGTAACCGATCCCCTCCGCATTCTTGGTAAGCAGTGCAAACGATCCGCCGCCGCCGCCCATGGCCGTGGGACGGCGATAGTGCTGTTGCGCCCGAACCGCCAGGTTTTGGAGATCCGCAGCCAGGACATCACAGTTACTGGCGGCCTGGTCCTTGGCGTCCTGGTCATTGAACATGTTGATGCCAACCACCGCGATTCCCACGATAATGACGGACAACACAATGAGTAGAAGTTGCTGCTGACCCATTTCGGTACCTCCTTTACGTGACAATAACTGGTTCTGTTATTTTTTCAGTGAAGCAGCGCTGGAGCATCGGATTAATATACACAATGAAACAGATATTGTCAATAACCCCAGCCTTAGGTATATAATGCAAACAATGAAGAACAAAGTAGAACTCCAAGTACATTCTAACCACTCGGATGGCTCCTATTCGGTAGCGGCGCTTTTTAAAATGGCTAAAAAACAAGGTGTCGCGATTTTTAGCATTACCGATCATGATTCTGTGGTAGGAATCCCCAAAGCTTTTGAAGCGGCTAAGCTTTTTAAAATATCCTATATTGCCGGCGTGGAACTGACCGTAGTTTATCAAAAGAGCGAACTGCATTTGCTGGGATACGGAATCGACCATCACAACGCCGGTCTGCGAAAACTGACCGAATTCTCTCGAAAAAGCCGGGCGGAACAGATCGCCAAAATGACCATCAAACTGCAAAAACTGGGGTATCAGGTATCCTTTGCCCAAGTAAAAAGCAGGGCGCACGGTTTAATCGCGCGGCCCCACTTAGCCGATGAAATAATCGCTAACCCCAAAAATCGAGCTTATTTTAAAAAAAGGCATGGTAAGTTGCCCAATCGATCGTTATTCATTCAAACCTATATTATTCCCGGCAAACCGGCTTTTGTCGAAAAAAAGTACGTTCCCATTAAACAGGGGATTGATGTTATTCATAAAGCGGGAGGTTTCGCTTTCCTTTCTCATCCTTTGGGCCGGCGTTTCAGTGAAGGAATCGGGCTGACTTCTTACCGCAACTGGCGCCGGGTCCTTTTTAACCTTAAAAGAATGGGCCTTGATGGCATTGAAGTTTACGCGCCGGATCATTTTGTCAGCGACCAAAAGACTCTTTTCCGATTCGCTAAAAGGAATCATTTGCTCATGAGCGGCGGCAGTGATTTCCATAATCTTAGAATTCCCGGAATTCCTTTAGGATATGTTTCGAAAAAAAGAAAAATTCCCTATTCCGTCGGCAAGAATTTACTCCATCAGGTAAATCCTAAATTCACATTTCGAGCAAAATAGGTTAGAATATGAATATGTACGGTTATATTGCTGTATTGTTAAATTGTTAATTTTGCAGTAATCACTAAATCAATACAACAATATAACAATATAGCAATTCTAAAAAATTAATATATCAAATAC
>Ga0066640_10002202_pt1 | contig 11707 bp, 3 predicted proteins | sample CryGeyCG2114_020_2_FD_59505 | JGI IMG/M metagenome (GOLD analysis project Ga0066640, IMG submission 59505) | Groundwater microbial communities from aquifer - Crystal Geyser CG11_big_fil_rev_8/21/14_0.20 | ecosystem: Environmental > Aquatic > Deep subsurface > Groundwater | place: USA: Utah... | reverse complement strand
AGGCGCTGTTGAATATCTTCCTTAATGCGATAGAAGCAATGAATGCGGGAGGGACTCTGACTGTAGACGTAAAACTCAGGACACAAGACCCAAGCATCAAGACTTCCGGGTCGCTGGGACCCCGGGACGCTGGGGCGCCCTTGCTAATCATTTCAATTGCCGATACCGGCCCGGGCATCGACAAAAAGGACCTCCCTCACATCTTTGATCCCTTCTGGAGCAAAAAGGACGGCGGGACAGGATTGGGGCTGGCGATCACGCATCAGATTATTAGCGAACATAATGGAAAAATTGGAGTTGAAAGTCAGGCAGGAGTTGGGACGAAGTTTGCGATCGAACTGCCGTTTACACATCTGTGATCATCTGTGTCATCCCATCTATGATCATCTGTGCATCAAATCTTTCCTTCCTCAAATAACTCTATAAGCGCTTTAGCAGGCACGGGATGGAATTGCGTGCCGATGTTGTTCTTGATCTCCAGAACGGCGGCGGCTTTGGAAAAACCTTTGCGGTAAGGGCGGTCCGTGGTCATGGCATCCAGGGTATCGGCCACACAAATAATGGCGGCGATCAGGGGGATCTCCTCTCCCTTTAACCCCTCCGGATACCCTTTGCCGTCATAACGTTCATGGTGGTACTTGACCCCGTCGAGGCTGTCACGCAATTCCGACAAGGGCTTTAATATCTCTTCTCCATGCAGGGTATGGCGCTTCATGACATCGAACTCTTCCGGGGTCAGCGGCCCGGTCTTGTTGAGGATATCCTCGGGCACGCCGATCTTGCCGATATCATGCAGCATCCCGGAAATGTACAAACTCTCCAGGAATTCATCCGTCATTTCCGGGACTCCGTCCTCCTTCATCTTTTTCGCGATGGTCATCGCGTAATTGGTCACCCGCTCGGTATGGCCGGACGTGTACTTGTCCTTGGCTTCGATGGTGGCGCCCAAAACGACCGTGGTCCGGATAAACAAGTCCTTGTTCTTTTGGGCCTCCCGCTTGAGCCCTTCGAACAACTGGGCGTTGCGGATGGCCATGGCGACATCAGAGGCCAGCGCGGCAAAGAAGTCCAGCTCATCCTGCTCAAAATACCGGCCGCCCTTTTTCTCCCCCAGCAAAAGGATCGCCATCAGTTTGTCCTGGTAAAAGGCCGGGACACAGGCGATGGAGTTGAGCATCTGCATCTGTTGCCCGACCTTGTGCAGCATTTCCCTGGTCCCGTTGCCGTTGGTCAAAACGCTTTCCTGCCAGATCAGTTTGTTAAGGTCCTGGGTAAGGAAGGCGTTCCTCTTGAGGGTGAACGAGCGGTATTCTTTGTCCGTGAATAATTTGATGATGGGGCTCTTGCGGTCAAAGCGGGCGAACCCTTCCGGGATCTTGACCCCCTTCTCTCCCCGGGAGATGTTAAGGACATAAGCGTCTCTCTGGACGTCATGCAGGACCATTCCGGCATGCTTGATATGGACCTTCCGGACGATCATGCGCAGAACCAGCTTGATCAAAAGCTTCGGTTCATGGATCATGATCATGCTTTTGCTGGCGGATTCAAGCTCGCGTTTGTAGTCTATTCTCGTGGACATATTATTCAGGGGCTAGGGTTTAGGGTATAGGGGTTGGGGGCCGTGTGTTAAGTGTTAGGGAATACTTGTAGATAAGTATCGCTTTTTCTATCCCCTATCCCCTGCACCCTACACCCTATTTCTTCAATTCTCCCATAACAATCTTCTCCAATTCTTCCAGGATCAACGGCTTGTGGATGTACCCCAAAGCCCCCAATTCTTTGGTCTCATTGATGACGGTTTCATCCTCGACACCGGTGACCATGATCACCTTGGTGGCATCTCCAGATTCGCGCAGCTTCCGCAAAACCTCAACACCGGTCATCTCTTCCATGCGCACGTCAAACAGTGCCAGGTCCGGCTTCTCTTTGGCGATGATGTCCAGGGCCTCCACCCCGCCGCTGGCCGTAAAGACATCAATGCCGCGCTTCTTAAAGAAACTTTTCGCGAATTCGCGGATATCGGTTTCGTCGTCTACTATTAATAGCTTACTCATTAACTTGCTCCTTCTACTTTTTAGTTATCAGCTGTCAGTGATCAGTTATCAGAAACAAAATAATGAAATATTTCTAGAGCGCTGTTCTGAATGCCTTATTCTTGTCTGAAAACTGACAACTGAAGACTGATAACTATTGAACAATCGGCAACTGTATATGCACCTTCGTCCCTCTTTTATACTCGGAATCATACTTGACCTTGCCCTTATGGTTCTCTTCGATCAATTTCTGGATAACATACAGCCCCAAGCCGGTCCCCTTCTTACTGGAGAGCTTGGTCGTAAAAAACGGCGTAAATAGTTTCTCCTTGTCTTCCTCTTTGACCCCAATCCCGTTATCTTCGATATCGATCAATAACTTTCCGTTGCTGGAAGCCGGCACGGACACCCGGATGGTCGGCTTATACCCCTCTTCTTGTAATTCAGCCTTTCTCTGCATCATAGCATCAAAAGCATTGTCGATCAGGTTAAAGAACACCTCCTGCAGCTGGGTAAAATTGCCTTGAAACTTGGGGACCTTATTAACATCGTATTCCCGCGCGATCGTCATCTGCCCGGGCTTGATCTTAAACTGCGTCATCTCGACCGCGGCGCTGATCAGCTTGTCCAGCTCCACTTCAGAGTAGCCTTCCTCACCCTTGCGGGTGTATTTTAACAGCCCGCTGACAATATCCCCGCCCTGGGCCACATTCTCCTGGATACGCGCCAAAGCGTGCTCGATGTCGGTCATCATTTCTTTTAGTTCCGGAGACATCGGACTGTCCTTCTTGAGCTTTATCGTATCCAGGGCATCGCCCGCGATAAATCCCAAGGCATGAAGACGATTATTGATCTGGTGCGAAAGCCCGTCCGCCATGGTACCGATCGTGGCCATCTTCTCGGCCTTAAAGAGCTGTTCATGGGTCTCTTTCATATCTTCATAGAATTGGGCATTTTCGATGGCCAACGCTGCCTGATTCGCCAAAATAGAAAACACTGTTAAATCATCTTGAGAATATGCTATACCCGAGATTTTGTTCCCTAAGATAATTATGGCCATCAATTTATCTTCTACAAAAGAGGGGATCGCAAGCGCCGCAGAATGCAATCTTAGCTCTGATTCCAGCCTCGCTAAATCCAAATCTCCAAAATCTTTTGTTTTTTGTTGAATCTCATCATATAGCAACGGGTTTCTTGCCCTACTTAATTCTCTCACTATTTGTGAATCATAGCTGATTGACTGTTCCGGCTTAAACCGTAACGCTTTACTTTTATAAGCCATTGACTTATAACATTTGCCATGATTATCGTTCAGATATATGATCGCATGTTCTAGTCGTACAGTTCTAGTAACAATATGAACTATCAAGCTAACAAGCCGATTTAAATCTTTAATGCGCCCCATCCCGACAGATGCCTGGCGCAATGTTGCCTGATACCTTCTTTGCTCTTGAAAAATCCTGTCTTCGGTTTTCTTTTGGATAAAAAGATAGAAAAATGGCCCTGCGGTAGCCAATACCGTAGACGTTATCAACGGAATTATCCACCATCGCTCCCCGACAAGCGCTTTCAATAAGCCCTCGTATCCAAAAGCTAGTGCAAATGGTATACCGAGAACTATAGTGTAAACAGCAACAAAAAGTCCAACGCGAGTAACCGCAATACTCATATCTAACAACTGATACCGCAGAATGCCATACGTCGATATCGCCGCATAAACGCAGATGAAAAAATGCCATGCTGGATAAATATCTATCCCCCAAGAAGGAATCGAAGTAGTTGCCCCGCTCAGAAATCCTAGCAACATACCAAAGAAAAAGTATTTGCCTTGCGTCAACTTTAGACCCTCACTCTGCCGTATGTAGGCATAGAGTCGAATAAATGATACAAAAACAATGATTAACCAAATAGAGAAAAAGGAATTAAATCCCCAGTCTGCCACATAATAGTAGAATTGGTCAAATACAAACCGAAGCGAATTGACAATCTTATCTGAAGCAATTGACGTAAACGCAAATAAAATCCCATGCGCATAAACAAAATATAGCGATTTCTTATTTGAGCTGTGACAGAATTCATGAACAACATGAAAGAAAAATACTGCGATGAAAGGGATCCCAAGAAATGCTATTTTCCAACTTAAGAAAGCCTGCTCATATGTCTTAGAAATGCCGACAAAAAAAGTGCCTAGGCCAAACACCCCTACGGAAAAGTTAAACAACGCCCAAAGTCTATGCAATTTAATCTTTGCATATGCAAAAATTAACCAAGACAACCCAAAGCAGGCAGCACTTAAACATGCGCTGGCTAACGCAAACAAATTCATTTTCGACACATCCTAGCTTTCTTAATTTGAATTAGACCCATCCAGGACCTATCGTTTTGACACAACCTTCTTTATTAATCCCATCACTTCCTGGGGTATCCTTATTGGCATTGGTACTCCACCCTCCCACGCCACGAATAAAACCCTTTGGGTTGCATAACCAAGCTTCCGTATAATTTCCAGATCCTTAGTAAGAAAATACTCAAAATAAAGATCCAATCCAAATTCGTACGCACGATCAACGCACATTCTAACAAGTATCTTGTCAAAGGGCATCGCCTCAGCCAAATAATCTATCTTACAGTCTAAACATAACATTTCTTTCGCTGAATCTGAATTCTTGAAATACTCAGGAATAAAACTACAAAAATAATTATCTCGAATTTTTCCTAACCATTTTGCATAATTAGAGAAATAAATATTTGCTAACAAATTTGAATCTTCAAGCGTTGTTGAAATTACTTCCTCGCAAAACCTGTATTCCCCAGGCAAATGGCGCTTACTTAACAAGCTAAGCTCCTTGCCAATATCAATATCTCTGTAAAGTTCATTCAAATTTATTAATGGATTAATTTTCTTTATTTTAGGTCGCATTAAATCCATATACTTTATTAAGAATTCAGGCATTTTCTCTAATTTTGCAACACCGTGGCCCTCAACATGAACCCACGAAGTCTTCTGTTTGCTGACTGCAATTCGTTCGCAATTACCATCAGGCTTTATTTTTCTCCACTCATAACTCAAAACCAAAGTCCCGCTTTTCTCTCCTTCAATATCGTCCATCCAAATTCTTCCCTCAACAACGTCGCTACTCGTTGCATAGTTCAAGATCTTGAGGTCTGTCATATTAGTAACCATCGCCCATTCTCCAGTTGATGCAATGCCTGAGAAATCTTTCAAGATTGGATACAAACTATTCTCGCGAATCATTCCCATCCAATCAAAATAATTTGAGAAATATACGCTTCTGCTTGGAGCCTGACTTGACTTGAATGTAACAGGAAATCTTTGAGTAAAAACAATCTGTTTTTGTGGCCCCGAGTAGTCCAAATCAATTCCAAACAATTTTCGAGCATCAAATCCAAAGTCCTCTAATATCCTCTTATTGGAAATCTCACCTATTAATCTCCCCCCCTCCGGCTCTCCCTCTCGCGAGGCTACGAATGCTATCATTTTAGTGGACCCTTTGGTCAACTTAATCGGAAAAGCAATGACATGCTTTTCCAGACTACCAGAAATACAATTAAATTCGAAGCTCTCATGATCTCCTTCAAGCAAACTAATATCGACCCCATGTTTACCCGCCGCCTTTTTAAAAGCTTCGATCGCGCTCCATATCGCCGACCCCGAAACATCCAAATCCCAGCCTCTCTCAATCATTTCCCTTAACAACGACCCCCTCTTCTCCCCTAGTAATGCAAACCAATCTTCTTGGGTGCGCTTCTCAATATTTTCAATATCACATCCCTGCTCGGCCTCCCCCCCAACGCAAATCAAAGAGCTCCCCGAATGGGACAACGAAATTCTCACGTTATCACAATATCTCCCAGCTATTAACGGTTTATTTGACCTCGACCATTTAAGCTTAATCTTATTGGCCTTCTTTAAATCGCCTATAACGCCTGCGACTATCTGCTGCACTAAAGGTAATTCAATTTGTCGTCTTGTCTTTCTACTCTCCCTTTGCAAACCTTCATGATAAAAGTAACCTAGGATAGGGGCTTTTATGTTTCTCCTGCCAGACACTGCGGATAACTTCTGCCTTAGCAATTCCACATCCCTGTCCTGCGGGTTGACTATATCATTTGCTGTTGGATTCTCGGATAAATGCTGCAGTATTCTTAAACGACAATTCTTGATCTCAATAAAGAGAGAGCCTCCTACATAGGCCTGTGCATTCCCAATCAAGTTCGATTGATCGAGCTTTTTCATCTGAGCATTTACAGTAACATCGGATTTCACGCTATCCATTTTTGCCAATTCAAGTCTTACCTCTTGAATAAAATTAGGCAAACAGGCATATTGAGTTACAATCATTTGCATAGATTGAAACATTGAATCTATAAAAAATGGGTCCTTAATACTGATGGCATTATTGAATTTCTTGCTTTGCTTAAGAAACTTCTCCGGAGATTTGTTGCACTCAACCCCCAATTGACATGCGCCAGAATTTGCTTTCTGGTCATAATATAAACCGTAGGCGTACTTAATGCATCTAAATAATCCACCCTGAAACAAAATTGGACCAAAAATATCACCATGCATATTAATGTCAAGAATTTTATCCTTAATCTTCAATCGCCCAGAGACTTCCTGCATCAAACTGGATATCATTTCGAGCTTAGCTGAGAAATGCGGCCTTGCAAAATTATCTAGGCTTGCATATATTTCGATAAAGATATGTTGTGAACTACCTTTTTTGTCCTTCTCTTCAATTACAGCTCGAATCTTAATGTCTGTGCCGTAATCAGGGCTAACTGAAATCGGTCTGGCCAAGGTCACATTTTGAAAGCGAAGAACTTCAACTACATCTTGACCTTTTAAGCACGCACCCACTTGAGCCATCGCCTCCAGCCCAAACACTAGGGGAAACAGCAAAGAGCCTTTCCAGTTATGGTCGAGCAAATACGGGTCGTCCTTGACGTTCAAATGCGCCCGCGCGACCAGCTCTACTCCGGGGATGACATATTGAATATCCTCAATAAAACGGAATTTTCTCGTGTCCGGCATTTTGGGCGACAACCAGGTGTCCAGCCCGGCAATATTGGCGGTAATGATAACCTGCTGATTACCGCTAGTATTCTCGACCAAATGCCGAAACCTTTTAACCCCCTCATTAAGCGGGATAGCCTGTATTCCTTTAAATGAAAGACGGTCCACACTTCCGGTGCGCACACCCATCCCGACCTCATCCCAAATACTGTAGGCCAAGGTTAATACGTCCGCCTTTTTGTGTTTTTGCTGAAATTTATTCAAATACAAACTTAATATTTCATTGGCAACCCCATACCAGCCGCTGCCCTCCATGCCCGTAACCCCAATCACCGAAGTCAATCCTACCACCATTTTCAAAGGTTCTTTTTCAAGTGCATGACACAGGTTCATCGCCCCCACGACCTTAGGGAGGGAATCCATAAAGGCCTCTTCCATTTGGGAATGTTCCAATCGCTTAAGCGTCAGCAACCCGGCCCCATGAACAAAGCCTGTTATTTTCCCATGCTTGGCCTTAATTTTCTTCACCAACGCCGTAATGCCGGCTAAATCCGTGACATCGCAGGAATGATACTCCGCTTTTAATTTTTCTTTCCTGAACCGTTCCAAGGTGCGCGCTATCTCGTTTTCCTTGTCATGTTCCTCCGGCAGTGGCGAACGACCCAAAAGGACCATGCGTGCCTTTGTCGCCCGGGCAAATTCAAGCGCGCACTCGGCGGTAATTCCCTTCGCCCCGCCGGTCACCAGGACCACGTCCTTAGAAGACCACTTGATGCTGCGCTTCTGATAGTTAACCGGCTCAGACACCTGATAAACCGGGACCCTGCGGTTCATTTGCTTGTCAAACCCGACAATCGCATAATCCGGCGGGGACTGGACCTCCTCAAGGATCTTTGCCGACACGTTCTTATCCGATGTCTTTTCATCAAAGTCAAGAATTCGGACCTGCATTTGAGGATGCTCCAAATGAAGCGTTGACGCCAAGGCCCGGGTCGCGCAGGAATCAATATTCTTCAATTTCCCGTCCTCACCTAACTCGCCTCCTCCGAACTGGACAAAAACCACGGTCCGATCCTTCTCCGGCGACTTGTTCGTCGCCATCAAAGACGCCTTATGCAACCGACGAATCATATCGCGTAATGTGTCTTCCGTGAACGCTTTCTCCCTCTTGCTGACCGGCATAATAAAGATGATCCCGTCCGCATCGTGGAAGTCGGGGACAGAAATATCATCCACCTCGTTAAAACTGATTATCCTAACGGACTGGCCGGGTTTAAATTTCTTCTTTATTTCCGTAGCCAGCTCGATCCCCGATTCTTCCATAACGATGACCACATCCTTGAGCCGGGAAAACTTGGCCGCATCCTTTTCCGTCAACTCTTCCGCGCGGTACTCAACAACAAAATTCCTGACCCACGTCGCACGGCTTTCTCGATGGGCCAATTGCACAGCCGGAGAAATCTCTTGCGGGACAGGCCCCTTATGTTTCCTAAGGGCTCCTAGCTGATCGCGAACCTCTGCCAGCCGGCTATTGGAGTACTGCGACGGGTCAATCTCGCCAGCCAACCCCAGCGCCTTGGCCGCTTCCGCAATGACCTCGGCGGCCTTGATCGAGTCCAGGTTAAGATCATCCAGCAATTTAAGATCAAAGGTGATGGTCTCTTTGTCAAATCCCGTCATCTTGCTGATAATATCAATGAGGATCTGGCCGACTTCGCCGGAAGCAGCCGGACTGGCTGGTTCAGGGACAACCTGGCCAGCCTCCTGCTCTTCCTGAATATCCTCGGTCATTTCATCGGGATGGACTTCATAATGACTGGACAACAAACGCGGCGTTCGGACCGGGTCCTTAAGCGGCTTTTCACACTGATTCATAATGAATTTCCGCCGGGAAACGGGGATGAACGGTCTGACCAGACGGCTGACATACAGCTCATTCCATTTGATGTCAACCCCGCGCACGAACAGTTCGGCCAGGACAATATTCAAATCCCTGTCATTTTCCGGGCTGCCCTCCACCGGCAGGCACACCGGGTCCGGGGTCTTATTGATCTTACGGACCAGGTCGGTCAAGACTCGCCCCGGCCCGACCTCCAGCAGGACATCGCAGTTCTTGGACATTGATTTGACGAGCTGGATAAAGTTGACCGGACTGACGACCTGCCGGGCAAAATATTTCTTCAAATCAACTGTTTCCGTGATCTGATGTCCGTCCACGCATGAATAGATCTGAACGCCGTTTAACCGGTAGCGCTGCGGCAAAATTTCATTGTCCTTGATCCTCGCGGAAGCCTCGTTCATGAAACGCGAATGAAAGGCGTTGGAAACCGGAAGCGGGATGCAGCCGATCCCTTCCTTTTGCGCCAGCTTCGTCACTTCTTCTATCTCCGATTTGGCTCCGGAAACAACCGTCTGGGCGGGGCTATTAAGATTGGCGATAACGGCCTCCCCTTTGACCCTGCTGACGATCTTCTGGGCCTGCGCTTTGGAACACAGCAGACTTACCATGCCCGCCGGGGACTTACTTTCTGCGGCCATGATCTCGCCGCGGAACTCGGCGAACCTCATTAAAGTTCCCTTATCAAAAGCCCCTGCTTTATAAAAAGCGCTGATCTCACCTAAACTATGGCCGCCCACCGCAGCCGGTTCTATCCCCAGCCGCGAAAGCATTTCTGACCAGGCCAGCGAGCTGAAACTGACGGCCGGTTGTGTAATCTCTGTCTGCGCCAACCGCTTTTTGAGGTCCTCCATGTTGCCATTGACCGGCACGTTCCCGTTGCCGCCGTAAATACATTCATCCAGATTGATTTTATTCGTCGTGTGAAGAAGATCTCGCGCCCAGGAGTATCTCTCGACCAGCATCCGGGTCATATTCACCCGCTGAGACGCCTGCCCGGGATAGAGAAACCCGATCCGGCTTTTCTTGACCGCGTTCGCCAGCACAATATGAGTTGTTGGGTCAGCGGCTTTAATACGGTGAACGTCCCTTCCGGCGGGAGGCGCACTCTTTAATTCCTTTTCAACCGTTTTAAGCGCGTCGTAGAGATTTTCCGGCGAGTTGGCGACAATGGCGATCTTGATCGGGGCATGGGCTTTTACATTCTGGTTCAGGCGCGCGGCCAAGTCGGCCATTTCCGCGATGCTGATATTGCGAATGTCTTCTTTGAACTTGGCGATGACCTTAAGCAGATGTTCAACCGTACGTGAGGCAAAAATGAAAACTTCGGATTCCTGGCTGCTGGACATGAGCAATCGCTCATCCAGATCGGGCTTAAGGGTTTCCTTGGGCTGGTCTTTTGATTCCAATGTAATATGGCAGTTGATCCCCCCGAAACCGGCCGAAGAAACACCGCCGCGGATAAGTTTGTTCTTGGGGAGCACCTGTCCGTGGATAAGCGGATAAATACTTTTGGCGGTCGTGTTGAAGATCTCGTGCGGCTCTTTGCAGTTAGCCGTAGGCGGAAGGATTCGCTGGTTGACGGCCAGAACCGCCTTAAGAAACCCTCCAATACCGGCCGCCGCCTTGGTGTGGCCGACCATGGACTTAAAAGAAGTGATCCCGCAGATCCGTTCGGGTACGTTCTTGCCCGCACTTTCCTTGATAGCGGCCGCAATACCCTCCAACTCGACTCGGTCCCCTTTGGCCGTTCCCGTACCATGTCCTTCAATGAACGAGCAATCCGTGATCTTGTAACCAGCGTGCTGATAAGCACGGCGCATCGCAAAAGCCTGTCCTCCGGATGATGGCTCCATAATCCCGCCTCGCCCGTCCGAAGAGATTCCCCAGCCCTTGATAACGGCATAAATGTAATTGCGGTGCTTAACGGCGTCTTCCAAACGTTTGAGGATCACGAACCCGCAGCCCTCGCCCGGGATAAACCCACTGGCATTCTTGTCATAGACCTTCATCTGGTCCTTAGCCAAAGCGCCCGCTTTGGAGAAGCCGACCAATTCAAAGGGATCCAGACTGATATCAACTCCTCCCGCCAAGGCAAGGTCCAGATCGCCATTCTTAAGCGCATTAGCCGCTGTAGTAACTGATAATAAGGAAGAAGAACAGGCCCCGTCTACAAGATACCCACCTCCCTTAAAGTTCAGATAATTACAGATCCGCCCGGCAATGGTATTGGCCAAACCCCCGGCCAGGGTATCTTCCGTAATGGGATAAAAAGCGGATTTAAAAAGCTTCTCCATGGATTCGGCCAGTTTTTCCCTGTCAGCCGACGCCATGCCGGAACTCTCTAGCGTCGTATCCAGCACCTTTTTGACATAGGGCCATCGCAAACGAAGCGTCATGGACCGGGTCTGTTCCCCCGTCAGGGTATTCCCTAAAATGACCCCGGTATTTTCCAGCGGGATCTCATTTAATTTATAGCCGGCATCCTCAAATGCCTTAAATGCCACCTCCAAAGCCAGCCAATGGACGATGTCCGTGGACTCAAATGTCTTACGGGGGATACGATATTTGGCCCAATCAAAATCAAAATCATCCAAAAGGGCCGCTTTTGTGGCATACATCTTGTCCGGCGTTTTGGGATTCTCATCAAAATATTCACTTAACGGCAGACGTTGATCCAGCATGCGGCGGAACTGAACGCGCTTGGCTAGAATATTTTCCCATAACTCCTTGATATTA
>Ga0066640_10002200_pt1 | contig 11710 bp, 11 predicted proteins | sample CryGeyCG2114_020_2_FD_59505 | JGI IMG/M metagenome (GOLD analysis project Ga0066640, IMG submission 59505) | Groundwater microbial communities from aquifer - Crystal Geyser CG11_big_fil_rev_8/21/14_0.20 | ecosystem: Environmental > Aquatic > Deep subsurface > Groundwater | place: USA: Utah... | reverse complement strand
GTACGCACCGTATGTTGACGCATGGGAGGTGTGGAACGAGCCTGATAGTCCGTCATTCATGAACCCAAATACTGTGACTGCGCTGAAGCCTTTGATGAAGTCGGCCTATAAGCTGTTGAAGCATTATGACCCAACAGGTGTTGTGCTGAATGGAGCAATAGGAGATATCACACATACAAAGTTTGTCCGCAACATGTACAAGAAGGCTGGCCAGTATTTTGATGAACTGTCTATCCATCTATATTATTGCGATGAGTATGTTCTGAATGGAAACAATGGAAAGTTATTTGAGGACTTGGATGTGTTGTACAAGGCAATCCCACGTGCGCGACGGGACCAGAAAATTTGGATCACTGAGTTGGGTTGCTCAACCGGCACAGCAGGAGTGGATGATACGCTTCAAAAACGCTATCTCAAAAAAACAGTTCCCAGATTGCTGAAAACAGGACAGTTTCGGATGATATTGCTCTATACCATTCGTGACAGACCGTACTTAGGGGCGTACGAAGCCAACTTTGGATTGATGAATAATGAAGGAATTAACAAGCCCGTATGGCAGTGGTATCGCAAAATACCCAGAATGCAATAGCCATCGATCGGTTATAATACTCTTGTCCATATAAATGAATCAATTTAGTACAAGAAAAGTGTATACACGCATAATACCCACAGGCCTTGCGAAGACACTCACTTTTCCCTATGATTACATTCTGAATATAACAGAATAGACATGAATATACTCGATGCACATACAATAAACACACTTGATAGCCAACATATGCTTTCCTCAATTGAGGTGCTTGAAAAACAATGTCTTGAAGCATGGAACGCAACAACGACAGCAGAGCTACCACCAACGTATACAGACGCACATCGGATGGTATGGTTAGGAATGGGAGGTTCTGCGCTCGGTATTGATGTGGTAAAAAATCTATACAGCAATGAAATACCTGTTCCAATAGAAATTGTAAACGGATATACAGCTCCAGCAACGGTTAATGAACACACTCTTGTCGTACTTTCCAGTTATTCCGGCACAACAGAAGAAGTAATCGAGGCTGCGAAAGACGTTCTCAAAAAAACCAAGATGGTCTATATAGTCACGACCGGAGGAGATCTTGAACAGCTAGCTAAAGATCATAATCTACCCGCATACATCTTCGAACCAACATTCAACCCAAGTAATCAACCACGCATGGCTATTGGATATTCTGTCATGGCGACAATCGGGCTATTCCACACACTTAGATGGATCACTGTAACACAACAGGACGTCGAGCAGATGACTAGTCACCTCACATCACTACACAAGCAATACGGGGCGGATGTACCGGACAATACAAACCTCGCAAAACAACTTGCAACACAAATGCATGAACATATTTCTGTTATAGTGAGCTCAGAATTCCTCGACGGCAGTGCACATGTCATGGCAAACCAAACAAACGAAAATAGCAAACAATGTACCATTCGTTTTCAAATTCCAGAAATGGATCACTTCCTTCTTGAGGGTTTACAGTATCCAGAAACAAAAAATCTCTTCTTCATTTTCTTTACTAGCGGTCTCTACCACAAGCGCAACCAACTACGACATACAATTACGCATGACATGGTAACACAAAAAGGGTTGCCAGCAACACAAATAGCACTACAGGGAAATACAGCACTCGAGCAAGCATTTGAGCTTATTCTCCTGGGTGGATATACATCATTGTACGCAGCAATATTAAACGACATTGACCCCTCTCCAATCCCAACAGTAGACTACTTTAAGGACGAATTAAAAAAAGCTTGACGCTCATGTGGGTAGATGTTAGGGTCAGTTATAGATTCCAACAGGAGGCCTGTGCGGGAATCGCTCCCGCTAACCCCATGCTTGGTAGCGGGAGTTATTAATTTACAATCATGTATCGGAACTCGCTCACATTACGCTTAAAACACTTCTGGTTACAGCACGAATGGGTCGGATATGTGCTCATTTTTTTTATTGCAGCACTCGCATTTACATGGTGGATCGCAGCGCCAACCTTTAGTGACCCCGATTCCTTCTACCATTTGAAAATAGCAGATATCATGATCAAAAAGCGTATCGCGATTGTTGATTTCCCATGGTTGCAATACACCACACTGACACAATTCTACGTTGATCACCATTTACTGTATCACGTCTACCTTATTCCATTCGTTTTACTCTTCAATCCTATTGTTGGCATGAAAGTGGCGACCGTATTGCTCGCGGCGAGCACTATCACCTTGTTTTATTATCTTCTTCGTAGCCAACAAGTACGATATGGCTTTCTATTTTCGATTCTGCTCTTATCCACTAATGGATTTGCGTTTCGGATGGCACTATCCAAGGCACCAAGTGTAGGATTTTTGTTCCTTATTGGTGGTTTCATTCTGATATTGAAAAACAAGATAAAACCACTTATTCTTCTTAGCTTCTTTTTTGTATGGGCATACGGTGGATTCCTCTTATTACCAATCGTTGCCTTTATCTATAATGCAGTAGGTGTATTCACTGCATTTCAAAAAGAGAAGAAATTCCCCGCACCAAAAGCTCTATTCCATCACTTTCATCATACGATTGCCATCACTGGTGGCATCATTGTTGGTTTACTTATTCATCCATCATTCCCAACGCATTTTACCTTTTATTGGCAACAAATCTTTCAAATCGGTCTTGTGAATTACCAAGATATGATCGGCGTGGGAGGTGAATGGTATCCGACTGAGTTTTCACAACTACTCACTTCTCCACTTCTACTCACTTCTCTTATCATAATGGCGCTTGTTGCTTTTGTACTAACGCGCCAAAAACAAACACAAGCATCAAAAACAGCTCTCATCATGACTGTCATATTCTTTGTATTCACTCTCAAGTCAAAACGATACATTGAATATTACATTCCATGGGGGTTCCTCTTTGCCGCGCTGAGCTTACATGCAAGTGGAATACTCGATCGCTATCGATCAATTCTACGAGCAGTGAGAAAAGGATGGAATGGAGACTCATTTGCTAAAGCCATTACTGTACTTGCGGTACTCTATGTCACTGTCATGATACCTGGAATAATGGTCACCGACGCAAGTCGTCTCACAACTGAACTACATGCTGGAATACCAGTGGATCGCTATCAAAAAGTAGGCAACTGGTTAAAAGAACACAGCACAAAAGGGGATATAATTTTTCACAATGATTGGGATGATTTTCCTCCTCTATTTTATAATGCAGCACGTGATCGATTTATAGTCGGACTCGATCCAACATTTATGTACAACTATAATCCAGAGCTGTATCACACATGGGTTGATATTACGCGAGGAGACAAATCCGATAATTTGCTAGAAGTTATACAAGGCGATTTTCAAGCACGATTTGTACTTGTGGATGATGACCACAAACAAATGAAGCGAAATATTATTGCAGACGGACGTTTTAAAAAAGTGTATCAAGATAATGAGGTCACGTTGTTTCGTGTCCCTCGCAAACAACAGCAACTTATCGAAGATCAACAACCGCAGTAGTGGTCTCGTCTAACGGCGCAATACCAGGTAGCGACAGGGATACCGTTTGTTGCGGATCAAGAATAGGATCTGCTCTCCACAGTGTAAATAATGGTCCAAACTTTTTTGTTAATGGAGCAATGCGCAACTCAACAGCAGCGGCATCATATGGATGTTCAATTGGAAGATGAATAACCCGTTGTGATCCTGCTTCCCAAGAATGAGAAGGATATAAACCAAAACCAAGTGCCATCATTTTACTTTTTATAACTTCTCCTTCTGTGTTCCACCACACTAATTCAATATGTTGATCATCTTCAAATACTGAATGCTCATTTTTCTTCATTAATATTTTCAAAATTCCATTCTCGCGTTCATTAAACTCTAGAGCATCAATATCCACTCCATACTCCCACCCCAGCACTGTAAGATCGTTATTCACATCAACCGAAACGCTGTGAACTAACGGCACTGCCTCAGTTACCAACGGAGTAGCATCCTCACCAAGAGAGGACTCTGGAAGGAATGAAATAATATCTTCTGATACATGACCAGGTGCCAACACATTGCCTTTAATAAGAGATTGTAAGCGCTTATGTGCATCGGTTCTATTTTCTAGAGGAAGATTGATGCCGTATCGCAAAATGGATTCATGCTCTAAAAAAACATAGTCAACCTGCGCAGGTGCACGATAATCTACAGCAGAAAAATGCTGCTTTCCTGTAAAAAGATGTAGCGTTGGATATAGATTCTCTGTATGCCCACTATGTGAGTATAACCGCTCAGACATCATCACATGGTCATGTTCACCGTTTCCTATATTGTTTCCACTACTCACAATATATTCATCAATATTTCTATACTCCATCAACTTAAATCGATGCGCTACAGTCCACTGAGGACCAAGACTCAACCACTGCGAAAACACAACAGCGAGCACTAAAAGACCTGCCGCACCCTTGAGACCAAATCGCTCAAGCCGCCTACCAAACTCACCATGATTCACCATGTCTTGAAACCGCTTGTACCCGTACACACCAGCAATCAAAAACCATGGCACAATAACTGACGCATAATGCGATTTCAGTACTGGAGATAGCATCTGTTGGTCAATAAACAAGTACAGCAACAACGGACCAAGGGCAGGAAGAAGATATCGTAAACGGAGTGCAGGCATAAAACCAACAATGGCAAATGCGAACAAGATAACAATGAGATGATCATATCCGAGAAGCACCATAAATGGACGAACAGGATGTGAGATAAAAAATTGAAGTCCTTCTGCAGGTGTACTTCCTAACCAATCATAAAATACAAAGAATTTGCTTGATCCTTCTGGAGAGAACAGTGCACCAACCCACACCATAAACCCAAACCACACGATACTGCCCACCAGCAGTCCAATGCCAAACAATCGCGTGCGCCGCATCGAAAGAATTTTTGGAGATAGAATGAGAAGAACGCCTAGACCAGCAGTCATCAACGCGACATCCTCACGCACCAAAAACAGTAGCACCAAAAACACAGCAACGAGCAAACGACGAGATTCAATAAGTGACCACCATAACCATAGCGATAATGGAATGACCAATGGCAACATATGAAACTCAAACACATTCATGGACTGAATTGATGGCTGAAACAAATATACTGCACTAGCAGCAAGCACCAATGCACCTTGCTTTTTACCTTGTAAAGGAATAACACGTTTAACAATGAGAATAAACGGAAATACACCACTTGCAAGAACCAGTGTTTGAACAACAAGCAATGTAATGGGATGTGCTGCAACTATATACAATAACGAAAGAGGTAGTAGCAACCATGATCGATGATCTACCAGATACGAATATGGGTTAAATGAATACTCAAATAAACGACCATGCGACATATTCCATACCACTTGATCAAATATAGCCAAATCAGAACCGTGATACATAAAACCAGCATACTGGAACCAACAAACCACCCCCAGTACTACACAATATACAACAAACAGCATCCACACTCCTCTTGGAACACGATGCCATGGATGCAACACCCACTCTTCAAATTGAGGCCATCTCTTCATATGAGTATTCTACCTGCTTATCATAAAATAGAAAGACCCCGCCATGTGGCGAGGTCTTTTTCTAAACTCAATTGAGTTCGTCGAACGATTAGAGAGGAGCTGCGGCGTTTGTAGCAGTGGATAGAATGTCGATAGCGTAGATGGAGATACCCCATGCTGCCATGACAATAACCAATCCAATAACTGCTGCAACCAACAACTTCTTCGCGCTGTCAACTTTCTCTTCGTTACCAGCTGCCGTCATCCAACGGAAACCACCAACCAATACGAGAATAACAGCGATAAGCGCTAGGATACCAAGTACCCAGTTAATCAAATTGATGACAATTTCCTCGGGCGAGTTTGTTCCATACCCGGTGATATCGAAAGAGGTGTTCAACTGCGCAAATGCAGGAGCAGCTACCATCCATCCTAGGGCGGAAGCGCCTGCGGTCATAAGTTTTTGTTTCATTGTGTCATCACCTCCTTTCAGTTGAAGATTGAGATTTTCATCTTGTGCAGACACTGTAACACATATTTAAAAAAATATCAAGCCACACATGAAAAGATCATTTTCCCCACCAACTTGCATATTTATAAATTCTATAGTATAATGAATCTATTATAAATAGATAAAATTATTATGTTAAAAATGCTTAGTTCTCGAACCATTTCTTTCATAAAGAAGAAAGCAGTATCAGTCAGTGTTTTGAGCGCTGGTTTTTTTATGCCTATGGCAGCAAGCGCACTAACATTTTTTGACCAAAACAACGATTACTATGGCACAGATCTCGGAGATGCAACACCCGAGGCAATTGCTGCAACAATCATTAATATTGCGCTAGGATTCATTGGTCTTATTGTCATCATACTTATAATCTACGGTGGAATTACTTGGATGACGGCAGCTGGTAACGAAGAAAGAGTAACAAAGGCGCAAGATATTCTAAAAGCTGCACTGATTGGTTTACTCGTCGTTCTCGCATCTTACGGTACAGCATGGTACGTCTTCTCTGTACTTGAAACTGCAACAAATGCTCCTGGCTAATACAACAATAGTGAAAAAAGCTATTCATACGGCTAGTTGGACGATAGTTGGTTTATTTGTAGCATTACCTACATATGCTGCCGATATTCTTCCTAGTTCTCTTTCGACCAAAATAAAAACGGTTACACAACTAGGGACAGAAAGCCCAATAACAATCACAGAAACAGTCATTAATATTCTTCTAAGTCTTGTTGGTCTTATTGTATTAATTCTCATCATCTATGGCGGAATAACATGGATGTTAGCACAAGGGAATGAAGACAAAGTAACCAAAGCCAAGGATATTCTCAAAGGAGCATTAATTGGCATTATAGTAGTACTCTCGTCTTATGGAATTGCATGGTATATATTTGATATTATCGAATCTGCAACCAATGCTGCATAACGACTATGAATAAACATAAAACACTCATTCACCGCATCAGCACATTTAGTTTATCTGGGTTATTATTGAGTATGAGCACCAGCGCATATGCTGCAAAGCCAATTGACTATCTCACTTCATTAAAAACATCCCTAGACAGTTCTGGACTAGATACATCAACATCTGTACTTGATACGGTATTATTGATTGTAAAAGCATTTTTAGGTGTTGTGGGTCTCATCTCATTAATCCTCATCATTTATGGCGGATTCTTAATGATGACAAGTAACGGTAATGAGGAAAATATCAAAAAAGGAAGAGACATTATCTTCTGGGCCATTATTGGAGTTGTTATTATTCTTTCCTCTTTGGGAATCATACAATACATAGATACACTGTTCTAATATAAAACAATACCAAAAATAAATACCCTCACTCATTGAGGGTATTTTTAATTATGTTCGTTCAATGCCTATGCAATAGATACTCCAGATAATATCTTGAATACAGCTTCTGTAATAGCATAACTACCAAATATGATAATCAATCCCATAATAGCCCAGAAAAGGCTATCACGCCCTTTCTTAAGCCGTTCTGGACTACCTCCTGACGTCATCATTGTAAATCCTCCCCACATAAAGAGTAATAATGCGATTGCACCTACAACGCCTAAAAATGTTTTTATGATACGAGCAATAAGGTCATCTGGATTCGTAATTCCTAGAGGATTTGGTAAAGCTTCTGCTGCCAGAACAGGCTCAATCAGAAACACTAAAGCAATAACAGGTAGGATTAGAAGTGGTACGAAGCGTTTAATCTTTTTCATAAAAATATTAATTAACTAAGGAACATAGCAACATAATGAATCACCTGACGCAGCACATAATCCGGGACTACTATCAGTAGTACCTGAAAATACACCGCAAGCAGACACATCTGCTACACAAAATGCAGTTGCTGGTGCAGGATGTTCTACTTCACACGCAGGAACACAGGCCTGGAATGCATTACATTCACAAAATGCTGCATTGCCACAAGGAGCAGCACTGCATGCAACGCCTGCCGGTACATTTGTACAATTTGTCACTACTAATGTTGGCGGTGGTTCATAACAACATATCGAAGTTGCTGAATCAGAGCATAACCCAGGTGCTGCATCTTGAACTCCACCTCCTGCGACACAATTAGCTACAGAATCGAAGCAAACACCTCCTTCACTTGCATGCGCAATTTCACATGGATCCACGCACGTTTGTGTGGCGTCACACTTACAAATAGCAGCATTCGTACAAGCACCAGGACCTGGAGCATCTGCACAACTCGTATTTACAGCTTGTCCAGCACAAGAATTCACCACCGGCGCTCCAGGAGCGCTTGGAGTACCTGAAGGAGCTGCGGTTCCATTACAACATACCTGACCAGCCTCACACAATGCGCCTGCGGTCGTTGATTCAACAGTCCCAGTACATGTTGCAGAAACTGCGATGCACGATCTACCAGCAGTCGCCTGGCAAGCATTCACACACACATTCGCCTTGCATTGACATGCAACACCTGTACATTCACCGCCTACTGAGCAAGAGACGCCATCTTTTGCAGCAGTACAACTTGTTACAACAATAGAAGCTCCTTCTCCTGATTTACATATCTGACTCCATTCTGTATTAAATAAACGCACTTCTGTGCCACCCGATACGTTAACAGTCTTACTGAGATCAGTCTGTCCTGTCATCGCAGCAATAGAAAAATTGACAATCGAGTACGCGAGAAACACAATCACCATACCCATCACTGACCCAACAATCATCTTCGTACCGAGTTGAACTTTTTCTGGCTTTCCCGCTGATATTAACCACGTCAAACCACCAATTGCTATAACGAACACACCAGGGACAATAACGCCAAGTGCTAGCAGTTCTGACCAATTACCAAACAATGCTAGCATGTCGCATGCATTGCAATTACCAATTCCAGTAGCACAATCTGGGAGCAACTTTGGATAGCTAATGGCAAAAACAGATTGTGGCAAAACAAATACAACCGTCGCAATGATGAGAACACGTAATTTTTGAGAAAACCTTCTCATTCTTGGTCTATGGTTAATCGAATCTTTCGCGCTGCGAGGCCAATGATATCTTCGAGAGTTCCACTTTTAGCAACCGTCTCTGTAATCATTTCTGTAAACGAATCCATAGCCTCCTCTGCATCATTTCCATGATACCACGAATGGGCCGTCAATGCCTGTTGTGCAAACAAACCAATAATTGGGTCTTCTTGGTTTTCTCCAATTTTCGTACGTAATGCAGGAATTTTGCTGGTTTTCTCCATATACGCTTGTGCTTGTTCCTCTCGCGTTAGAAAATTAATAAAATTCCATGCATGCTCAGTCACATCACTACCAATATGAACACTTTCTACCATGTAATTTGCGTAATTTGCAGGATTGTTCACATCAACCTGTGGCAATTTGGTATAGGAAAAATTCAAATTCGGTGCACGTTTCTCTATGGTAGCTAAATCTTCATAATACCCAAAGTAGAAACCAAGCGTGCCTTGTGTAAATGCTTCCAATGATTCTAGTTGCGTATCATCCCATGTATATGTTCGAAAGGTTGGATCACTAAACTTGGTATAAAAATCCAATGCCTCTATTCCTGGAAGTCGATTGTTATCACCCCCACTTGCAAATGAAACAGAACCACGGTCCGTTACCATAGTTGCTCCGTTTTGAATCATTAGTACTGAAAGTAGATCAAAATAATGCGCAACGTTCCCTGCCGTTCCTATTGCAGCGGCTGGTTGAATAACTCGGGACTCATCATCAAGAACGACCATTGCTTGTACTGCATTACGAAACTCCTCCCACGTTGTTGGAGGTACAGCCACTTGAGCACGCGCCATGAGATCACGATTATAAAACAAACCAAGCGTATCCATTTGTAGAGGCAATCCATATACTTCATCATTAAATACAACGTCACCTGCCACAACATCAACAAACCGATCCTTTACTTGGGCCGGCGTTGGTAATTTATTTACTCGCTCTTCAACAAGAATGTCTTTCTTTCCGAATTTTTTTTCTACGTACGCACGTTTCAACACCACTTCTTTAGGGAGTGGTGAAATAAACTCTTTAAATTCACCCATTCGCCAGTTTGGAACCGAAAAAATATCTGGCCCTTCACCTTTTGACCATGCAGAAAATAATGCATCAATATACTCATCTTCTTTAAACGTGCGATACTTAAAACTTACATGCGCATATGTAGCATTATACTCCGCCATTGAATCTGTAAATATATCTTCCGTATCAGCTGTTCGCCAAATCTCAATTTCGATTGGTGCTGGAGCAGTTAATGTTGAAGAACCACACCCAGCTCCAAGGACAGTAAGCATTGAAAACAATACAACAACGCCTAATCGAGTTCGATGAGTGATAAATGATTGTAAAAATGTCATCATACTATTTCAAATCAAGACTTTTAATATATTCTCTTACTCCAGCACCAACATCCGGATGTTTCAATGCATACGCAATGGAAGCTTTTGCATATTCTAGTTTATCTCCGCAATCTCTATATATACCACTCATTATTTTCGCATAGACATCACTTTTTTTCAATAACGAACGGATGGCATCGGTGAGTTGAATTTCACCACCCTCTCCAGGTGTAGTTGTTTCTAGTAAAGGAAAAATATCTGCCGTTAATAGCCACCGTCCACCAGCACCTAATCTAGAAGGTGCGTCAGCAAGAGATGGCTTTTCAACAATACCTTGTAATTTCACCACACCATTTCCACAGTCTTCTGCAGTATCCATAATGCCATACCGCCCAACGCTCTCATCTGGAACTTGCATAACACCAATAACAGATGAACCATAACGTTCATACACATCAATAAGTTCTTTTGCAGCAGGAGCACCTTCGACAATATCATCACCTCCAAATACAACAAACGGCTCATCACCTATAATATCTTTTGCCTGTAATACAGCATGGCCTAAGCCAAGAGGATCTGGCTGCTCAACAAAAACAAAATGCGCAAGATCGGAAACAGCTCGAACAGATGCTGCTGAATCCTGTTTTCCTCTCTTTTCTAGAATTTCCTCTAAACCTTCGTTACGATGAAAATACTCTTCAATGGCAGATTTGTTCTCACTTGTCACAAATACAATCTCCTCAATACCTGAAGCAACCGCTTCTTCGACGATATACTGAATAACTGGCTTATCTACCAACGGAAGCATTTCCTTTGGCATAACCTTTGTTGCGGGCAAGAAACGTGTTCCGAGACCTGCAACGGGAATAACCGCTTTTCGAACTGGTGCATGATTCATAATAACTTCGCAATATTTGTTGTATCAGTATATACTATAAAATATTTCCACTAATATTACAAGACTCGTACACATGATTTCGTGGTTGAAAAAAATACTGTCAATACTGCGCCCCATTGAGATACTCGGACTCTTCTTTCTTTTTGTCATGGTCATATTGTATCAATGGTTTGACTTAGAGCTTTTCTCTATACATCGAATCCTGTTATGGACGTATACCACCTTTTTTGTATTTATTATCATTTTTATTGCGCGTCTATTAGTTGATTTGAATATAAAAAAAGTATTTGCTCCCAAAGAAATCCTGGGCTTTATGCGTGACTGGATTCCGTTGGTGATCTTTATACTCGTCTACGACAATTTACATGACATCACGAGCCTTATTAATCCTCTCAACTTTGA
>Ga0066640_10002198_pt1 | contig 11710 bp, 8 predicted proteins | sample CryGeyCG2114_020_2_FD_59505 | JGI IMG/M metagenome (GOLD analysis project Ga0066640, IMG submission 59505) | Groundwater microbial communities from aquifer - Crystal Geyser CG11_big_fil_rev_8/21/14_0.20 | ecosystem: Environmental > Aquatic > Deep subsurface > Groundwater | place: USA: Utah... | reverse complement strand
CCACGTCTTTTCCATACTCCACAAGCCTCTTTGACTTCTCCAGAACAATCTCCGCTACCTGCACATGGCGCTCTGCCGGCTCATCAAAAGTAGAAGAAATAACCTCTCCCTTAACACTACGCTGCATATCGGTAACTTCCTCCGGCCGCTCATCAATAAGCAAAACCATTAAAATAACATCAGGGTGGTTTGCGACAATTGAATTGGCGATTTTCTGCAGTAACACTGTCTTGCCGCTATAGGGAGGGGCAACAATCAAAGCGCGCTGGCCTTTGCCCAAAGGAGTAAGTAAATCCATTATGCGCATAGAAACCTCTTCCGGTTTTATTTCAAGATTAAAACGCTTATGCGGATAAAGAGGAGTAAGATTATCAAACAATATTTTCTCCTTTGACCTTTCCGGATTTTCAAAATTTACCGCTTCAACCTTTAGGAGCGCGAAATATTTTTCGCCTTCCTTGGGAGGCCTAACCTGGCCGCTTACAGTATCACCGGTCTTTAAATCAAATTTCCTTATCTGCGAAGGAGAAATGTATATATCATCCGGGCCGGGCAGATAATTGTAATTTGTAGAACGTAAAAATCCGAATCCATCAGGCAGAATTTCCAGGACACCTTCTCCAAACATAAACCCCTCTTTTTCCGCCTGGGCCTGAAGAATTCTAAATATAAGATCCTGCTTTTTTAGCCCGCTCAACCCATTGACATTTAAATCTTTGGCAATCTTGCTTAATTCCGTTATCTTCTTGTCTTTCAAGTTCAATATGTCCATATTCTCCTCGTCTTAGGCGGAACAACATGGGTTTTAAAACCATCCCTGTCTATCCGCGGGTTAAATCTTCCCAGATTTTTTTTACCTGTTTTTCCGTCTCCTTTAATGGATTATTATTATCTATGATATAATCGGCCAGCTTGCTTTTTTGGGATAAAGGTATTTGAAATTTTAACCTCTTTAATATATCTTCATTCCGGCCGAACTTGGCTTTAATACGTTTTAACTGATTAGCTTTATTTATCCTTACTACAATAAGCTTATCTATATCCGAGAGCATACCCGCCTCAATAAGCAGCGGAGCATCTAAAACAATAATTTTATACCTGCCGCCCGCCTTGCGTTTTTGGCGGATTTTCTGCCTGATAGTTTTCTTAATTTCTGGATGAATTATCTTAAGATACGAAGAAAGCCGCCTTTTACTGCCGAAAACGGCATCTGCAAGGCCCGGTTTATTTATGCTCTTATCTCTATTCAAAATAATCGGCCCGAACTTTAAAACAGTTTTTTTATATACGGGGCTTCCTTTAACCAGTAAGCTATGGGCTATTTTATCGGCGTCAATAACGCCTGCGCCATTTTTTTTAAAAATACCGGCTACAGTAGTCTTGCCCCCGGCCAGGCTGCCGGTTATGCCGACAACGGCTGGCAGCTTACGCCTCTGTTTTTTTCGCCTGCCGATAAAGCTTCTTGAAAATTTAGGCATACATAGCGGTATTTGAATTTCTAGCGGGATAAACTCTTGTATAGATTTATGTATTTTTTCGCCGATTCATCCCAGGAAAAATCATAAGTAAATGCACGCTTGACCAGGGATTGCCATTTTTTCTTATTTTTATATGCGGCCTGCGCTTTTTTAAAACAATTCAAGAAGCTTTCCACGTCATATTTGTCAAAAACAAAACCATTTTCAGCGCTAACCGTATCCGCCAACCCGCCCGTTTTAAATGCCAAAGGTATTGTGCCGTATTTAAAACTGATCAGCTGCCCTAAACCGCATGGTTCATAGCGCGAAGGCATAAGGAAAACATCACTTGCAGCATAAATTTTATGCGCCAGGACATCGTCAAACTTTATGTTGGCAGAAATTACTTTAGGGTATTTTTTCCGCATTTTTTCTAAAACATCGTGGTATACCGCCTCGCCAGTGCCTAATATAACTAACTGCACGTTGCTTTTTGCGATTTTTTCAATATCCGCCGCTATTAAATCCAGGCCTTTTTGTCTGGCAAGCCGGGAAACCATGCCGAATAAGGGTACGTCTTTTTTTAACGCCAGCCCCAGCTCTTTTTGCAGGCTATGCTTATTTTCATATTTATTTTCCAGAGAACCAGGTGAAAACTTTTTGAAAATAAATTTATCTATTGCCGGATCCCAAATATCATAGTCCAGACCGTTCAATATTCCGGAAAGATTTTGTTTTTTGCCCGCTAAGACACCCTCCAAGCCGCAGCCAAACTCACTGGTTAATATTTCTTTGGCGTAATTGGCGCTTACCGTATTGACCGCATCGGAAAATACAATCCCGCCTTTTAATAAATTTATCTTGCCGTAAAATTCCAGGCCGCCTATGCCGAACAAACCCGGATCCAAAGAAAGTTTGCCAAACTCATCCGCCGGGAAAAGCCCCTGATAAGCAAGATTGTGTATCGTAAGGACAGTTTTGATCTCCTTATAAAAAGGGTCATTATTTAATTTATTTTTTAAAAATACCGGTACGAGCGAAGACTGCCAATCATTACAATGGATTACATCCGGCTTAAAATTTATATTTTTTAATAGTGCCAGGGTCTGGGTACAATAAAATAAAAACCTGTCCAGATTATCCTTATAATCGCCAAATTTATCGCCATAAAGCCCGTCCCTGTTAAAATAAAAATCATTATTAATAAAATATACCTTTATTCCGTTGGCATCGCAGGCGGAAACCGTATCAGATACATTATGTATTTTAAATTTTTTCTCATCCACTCCTTTATACTTCGGCATAGCCAGTATTATCTCTACGCCTTGCTTCTTAAGCCGGGAAGGAAGGGCGCCTGCCACATCAGCCAAACCGCCGGTTTTCGCAAAAGGTACGATTTCCGAAGAACAAAGCAATATTTTCATCTTTTAGCCCCCTTAATGAGCCCATCCGCCTACGGCGAGATATGGGCGAATTAACCGCTGATTTTAACTTTAAAATTTCTCCATGTTATACCAATTTTTTCCTTTTTTCATATCAACTTTTAACGGGACAGAGAGTTTTAACACATTCTCCATATTAGATTTAATTAAACGGCACAATTTTTCTAATTCAGCGTTTTTAACATCGAAAATCAGCTCATCATGAACCTGTAACACCATTTTTGAATAAAGGTTATTCTCCTTCATCTCTCTGGATATTTTAATCATGGCGAGCTTTATCATGTCGCTGGCCGTGCCCTGAATAGGGGCATTTATCGCCTGGCGTTCGGCAAACGCCTTAAGCTGCATATTTGAACTGTTTAGCTGAGGTAGATACCTTCTTCTGCCTAAAAGCGTTGCCGCAAATCCGTTTCTTTTTGCTTCTTCTATTGTCTGGTCAATATATCGCCTGACTTTCGGATAGCGCAGAAAATATTCATCAATAAATTTTTGCGCTTCCTCATTGGATATGTCTAAATCACGGCTTAGGCCAAAATTTGTCATACCGTAAATTATCCCGAAATTTACGCGCTTAGCCATATCGCGCTCCAGCCCGGTTATTTCTTGTTCGGGCTTAGTAAAAATTAAAGAGGCGGTAAAACGATGGACATCCTTATTCTCTCCAAACGCCCTCTTTAGGTTTTCATCATCGGATAAATGCGCAAGAATCCTCAATTCAACCTGCGAATAATCACAGCAAAGAAGGTAATCATCTTTACCCGAAGGGATAAAAGCAAGCCTTATTTTACGCCCGTCTTCGGTCCTTATGGGTATATTTTGCAAGTTCGGATTTGAAGAAGAAAGCCTGCCGGTCTGTGTACCTGTTTGGTTAAAAGAGCTGTGCAGCCTCGCATCCTTTTTATCCACCAGCTTCGGAAGCGAATCAATATAGGTTGATTTTAGCTTAACCAGCTGCCTGTAATCTAAAATCAGGGCCGGCAAAAAATGGCTTTTTGTTAATTTTTTTAATACTTCTTCATCGGTTGAAGGCCCTGTTTTGGTTTTTTTTAGTACGGGCAATTTAAGCATATCAAATAAAACAAGGCGCAGCTGCTTCGGAGAATTTATATTAAACGGCTTCTCGGAAACCTTATAAATTTTTTCCACCAAAAGAGATATGCGCTTATCTATTTGTTTAGATAATGAAGAAAGGACGCTTAAATCTATTTTGATACCGTATATTTCCATCTCAGCCAATACCTCCGCCAGAGGCATCTCGACGTCAAAAAAAAGTTTTTCTTGCTTCTTTTGGCATAGCTGATCATAAAAATAATCTTTCAACTTAGAAATTGCCGCGGCTGGATAGCTTATTTTTTTATCCGTGGCGCTGTCCTGATATTCTGAAATTAAATCTTTTAAATCATAAGAAGCCGATGCCGGGTTGAGTAGATAGGCAGCCAGCATAGTATCAAAATGTATTCCGCAAAGCTCAATGCCTTCTTTGGACAATAAAATCTTTGCTTCTTTTAAATTATAGCCGGTCTTTTTTATTTTTTTATCGGAAAAAACAGCGCTTAAATATTTTAAAAATCCGCTTTTAACAAAATAAACCTTACCGCTATTATAAAAATAAACTCCCTGAATACGCCTTTCTTGCGGTTCGACATCAAGCAAAAACACCATCGCCTCATCAGCAAACAAACTATCAGAAAATTTTTTTATTTCTGCCTTATCTTCCAGTTCTATCAACTCCGCCTTATCACAGGCATCATTACTGGCAGGCAAATCCTTCAACATGCTCCTGAATTCAAGCTTCTTAAAAATCCTCTTTAACTTTTCATGGTCCGGGGCCGCAACTTTAAGCTTGGCAAGGTCGATATCCAAAGGGACGGCCGTGTCTAAAACTGCCAAATCACGGCTTAAAACCAGCTGCTCTTTCTGTTCTATTATCATATTTCGTACACGTGGAGGATCGATACTTTCAATCTGCGACAACAGATTGTCTATATTGCCATATTTTTTTATGAGGGTTGCCGCTGTTTTCTCTCCTATTCCTTTAACTCCGGGAATATTATCAATGCTATCGCCTGTTAAAGCCACTATATCAATTATATTTTCTGGGCTCACCCCAAAACGGGCCTTCACTGCGTTTTTATCAACTACGGTATCGGCGTTATGCGGATTGCATAACTTAATATTATCATCCACCAATTGCAACATATCCTTATCCCCGGAGACTATAACCACGTCAAATTTGCCTGCCGCTTTCTTTGCAATAGTGGCAATTATGTCATCCGCTTCATAGCCCTGTTTTTGGAAAATATGAAAATTGTAGGCGGAAATTACTTCTTTGATTATTTCTATCTGCGAAATTAACTCATCGGGCATAGGCGGCCGCGTTTTTTTATAATCCGCGAACTTTTGCCTGCGGAATGTATCACGCCCAAGATCAAAACAAACCGATAAGTACTCAGGATTATTATTTTTGAGTATTTTGTTTAAAATATTTATAAAACCAAAAATCGCTCCTGTAGGCTGGCCATAAGACGTGGATAAATCAGCTTTTATGGCAAAAAACGCCCTGTAACAAAATGAATTGGCATCAAGTAAAAATAATTTCGGTTTAGGCATGCATTTTGAAACGGCCTTAGGGATGGGTCTAATATTTTAATAATATCTTCTTTTGGGTTTTTTCCAGTAATTCATGGGCTTCTTGATTACGGGGATCGCTGCTCATTATAACATTGAGATTCTTGAGAACCGTCAGATAATCTTCTGACTTATAAGCCATCCTGGCTTTAGCCATGTAATTGCGCATATTTTTATCGCCGCCGTACTGCTCATCATACTCCCGATTAACATAATCCGTAAGTTCGCGCACTTCTTGGCTCTTAAGTTTCTCTGCTATTTCTGGATATATCTGGCCTATATTTCTTAAATGTACCTTTGCTTTAAAGGCGCCTGCATCACCCGGGGCGCCTAAATACATTCTTTTATGCCAATAGTGCGCTGCTTCTAAAAAATCTCCCTGTGCTTCATATAAAGAAGCGAGGTTATAGCAGGCCTGGGCATAGTTTGGATTAATCTGTAAGGCCTTAAGATACATCTCTTTTGCGCCACTGATATTGCCCATCTGCTCATACAATACTCCGAGGTCATTACAAAGCGCGCTGTTGGCAGAATCTATAGCCATGGCCTTTTCATAAAACATCAGGGCGCCTGAGAAATCTCCTATTTTCTGAGCTTCATAACCTTTATCGCGGTAGATTTTGCTTTCTTCCTGGATTAAATTTGAAAAAACAAGAGAGGGCAAAAATACAACAATGCTCAATAAGGATATATTTCTGATAAACTTAGGCAAATTTACCATAATAATTGTTTTTGTATGTTATTATATTAATATAAATAAAGGTGATTTGCAAGTCTTTTTATTGCCTACATTAACGCAGCAAGGCCAAGCGCCGGATGCTGAACCTTCTCCAGATAAGGAAGAAGCTCTTCGCTACTCGTGGCATTGGTTTCATCGGCTATCTTATCCAGTAAATCCGGCATGCCTAACTCTTCAGAGCGTTTTTTTAATTTATCCGCCAGTATATCCTTTAGCTCTTTAGGCATCCAGACAAGCCTGGGCAGTCCGCCTTCGGCCGAAATGAATTTTTTGCTGGCAATATAAAGCTTGCCTACGCCTAAAAATCCCGGGGTCTGTACGCCGCCCCCCACCGAGCCGGCGAGTGTAGTAAAATTCATCCCGGAAGGCGTCATGCCCGAGTAATCCCTATGTACAACCATGACTCCGTTGGCCTCGGGGATTATAGCAACAATACACTCAAAACACCCGCAGGAAGTCTGTGGAGAATCCATAATAGAATACATGCTTACCCGGTCTATGCTCTTATTTGATTTAGCGTTGAAAAAATCATTGACGTTTTTCCATTGGCCCAGGTTTTCGTCTATCGGGCCGCCTTTTTCTATGGGCTGATTCGGTCCCGTCGGGATAATTTCAAAAGAGGCCTTGGCGTCAAGCCAGGAATAAGCGCCGCATAAGCCAAGCCGCTCCGGAGTAATAACACATACATGATTTGGAGCAAAAGACTGGCAAAGAGTGCAAGAGAAAAACGTATCCACGCTTTCATCTGTCATGCCGCTTATGCGCTCATCGCGCTCGGCATATACCTTTTGCGCCTCCGCTATAAGGCGTTCGACGTCTTCTTTCTTTGTATAAATCTTCGTACTTACTTTATCTATTATCGCGCTGTATTCTTCATGTAGTTTAGCATGAAGAATTACCCCCATATGTTTCAATAAAAAACCCTTCTTGGCTGCATCTTTATTTATGCGGATCCAATTCATATCACGCTGGCCCACGTGCATAAGCCCCATCGCGCAATTTATGTAGTGGTGAATTTGACGCTCGAGTATCGGTTCGAAATCTTTCTGCATTTTGCGCCCGGAAACTTCAACAACTATTGCCAAAGGCATAGATTTAGAGCCTTCGGGAAGTTTATCTATATCAGGACCGATAACCTCTGTATCGCCGTCATTTATGGTATCATTGTCTACGCTCTTTAAATATTCAAAGGCCATGCTGCTCTTACCGCCGAATTCAGCGAATACCTGTTCTTTTCTTACCCGCTCGCCTTCAAAAGCAGCCCCGTATAAAACCGGGATAGGAATATTGGCTACCTTCACTTTTACGCCCCTTACTTCAATACAACGCGGCACTATTTTCTTATAATCTAATTCTTTAACCAATGCTTCGTATGTGGTTATGCCTGTAGGGTGTATTTCCGGTATATCGGTATCGGCAATTACCGGAAAACCCATGTTTATCGCGCCCGCGCCTGTGGCATATTTTTCATCGTCTACCAAACCTAAGGCTAAACCAAAAGCAAAGACCCTCTCTTTGCAATAAAGAAGGTTTTTCCTGGCCTGTCCGGGCTTTAAACCTCCAAAGGTAAGAGCCGACCTTATCGCCCAGTTTAAAGGATAGATTGCGGAAATCGTATCCCGGCCATATGGGACAATATAATTATCCCAGCCCATCTGTACTTCTTCTTCTTTCAGCTGATCTACGATCGAACGCCCGTTACTTGAAGACCCCACAAAAATAAGTATATTACGCTCCTGAAGCTGCCTGATGATATCGAGCGCTATTTTGTTGTCCGGTGCGGCACCCAGTATGGCGGCAAATCCCGGCATGCGCCCATCAACAAGCTGAATACCCAAAGAACGCATAATCGTATCAGTAAAAAATCCCTCGCAGTCAGGCTGCGGTTCTGTACCATATAAATATCTTACGGCAACTATTATTTCTTCCGACAATAATGTGGCAATGCCTGCATCTAAGGCGCTGCCAAGATAAGGAAGCCATAGATGAAGGGAAGGCTCCTGCGGTAATAAGCCTTTGGCATGTCCAAGAATTTTCCTCGCATCGCCTAAAGTTTTGACTTCCGCTGCCAATAAAGCATTCGCCATAGGAAAATAAAAAGCCGTCTCGGGGAACTCCACTTTTTGAGATTCGCCCTTGTCTGAAATAGCTTTCAGCAAGTCCTCTTCCGCCTGTTTTGTTATTTTTATCGCCCCCCTGATTACTGCTTGCGCAACTATCTTAGACATAACTTCAGCTCCTTATTAAATATATATTTTCTCTTTTTCTTCTTTTACTAAATTTTTAATCTTGGCATAACTTATATTTTCGTCTAATAAATCATCTTTTATCCCGGAAATATTTATTCTTTCTTTAATCAGCCGTGTATATAACCCGCTGTTGGCAATACTACCCACAAATAACGCGCCTATAAGACGGTCTCCGTCGATAACCACCTTTTTATACACCTCTTTATCCTTATCGGCATAAGAAAGTGTTTCGTAGTCACCGTCGAATATGCCTATAGATATTATGGCTAACCCGAAGAATTCAACCGAATTCATTCCGAACGAACCGGCATATTTTAGATTGTCTCCGCAAATATTAGCTCCGGCATACCTGCCTTGTTCAACAGCGTGCGGCCAAAGGGCGTTTATTTCCGGCTTGCCCATGGTTAAATCATAGGCCTGGCATACATCTCCGGCGGCATAAACATTTTCTATGTTCGTACGCATATATTCATCAACCAATATACCTTTATCCGTCTTTATATCTGTTTCTTTGATTAATTTTACGTTAGGAGAGACGCCCTTGCCGATAACGGCCAAGGAGCATCCTATGACTTTTCCGTTATCAAGTTTTAATGCCTTCATATCGCCGTTGCCGATAATCTCGGAAACATCGGAATTCAATAACACTTCTATCCCGTTGTCCTGAAAACGTTTTAATATAAAACTGGAGGCAATATTGTCTACAACCTGCGACATGAGCCTTCCGGACCTTACTATAATTTTTACATCCTGGCCCCTTTTCTTTAGCCCATAGGCGGCTTTTAGGCCTATTAATCCTCCGCCTAGAATACAACTGGTATGAGATACCGTAGTCAGGTTTAAAATATCTCTGGCGTCGTTTATGGTACGAAAGGCGAAAACCCCTTTTTTAGAAACGCCTTTTAAATCTTTAGGCATTTTGCTGGAGGCGCCCGTAGCTATTATAAGGGAATCGTAAGGAATTTGTGTTTTATCTTCCAGCACAACATTTTTTTTCTTTACGTCAACCTTTTCAGCTTTCTTTTCCAGTAAAAGTTCGACCATATTATCCGCATAAAACTTTTTATCCCTGTATATAAGGCCGTTTTCGTCTATTGTTCCCGCCAAATAGTTTGAAATAAGGCAGCGGCAATAGGCGGAATACGACTCATCGGAGATAACGGTAATTTTACTCGCATTATCCCTCTCTCTGATTGCCTCTATAGCCGCAACTCCCGCGGCCGAATTACCTATGATTACTATTTTTTTTGTAGACATAGATTACACCGATTTTTTAAAAAATGATTACACAGATTTCTTTGGTTTAAGTAATTTATCTAATTCTTCCTCTTCTAAATATATAATCGCGCCCACAGGGCATGCCTTTAAACACCTTGGCTCATCCGCATCCTGGCATAAATCACATCTTACGGGAATCTTAAGCGCCTTATTATCTCTTATCGCGCCATAAGGGCAAACCATAACACACATCCAGCATCCCACGCATTTATTCCTGTCGTAATCAACAAGCTTTTTTGTTTTATCGTAAGAAAGAGCTCCTGCTATACAAGCTGAAACGCAAGGATGCTCCTTGCAGTGCCTGCAGGCAATAGGAAAATTTTTGCTTTCCAAGGACTTCACCTTAACACAAGAAAGCGGCTTGGTTTCTTCGGAAAGTGCCGCCTGAAGTTCTTTTGATGAGCTTTTACCTACAGCACAAACAAGCTCGCAACTCTTGCAAGCTAAACATTTTGAAACATCATAGTATAATTTTTTCGCCATTGAATTTTTAATATTTGATATTTAATTTTTAATTTTCTTATAAACCGGCCGCGTCTAATACCTTGGGCACCAATTTATCCCAACCGATAGACATAATATGTATGCCTTGGCAAAGCGGTTTTAATTCTTTAATTAACCGCGCGGCAATTTCAACTGATTTTACTTGTTTATCTTTTGCCTGATCAATCTCATTTATTAAATTATCAGGCACGCCTACGCCTGCCACGTTTTTATTCATAAAACGCGCCATGCCCGCAGACTTCAACATAACAATGCCGGCGAATATGGGTACTTTAAAATCTCGGACCTCTTCCATGAATTTGGCAAATTTATCAACTTCGTATATGGCCTGCGTCTGAAAAAATTCAGCACCTGCCTCTATCTTTTTTTTCATTTTTAAAATCTGAGGCTCAACCGGCTCAGCCCCCGGATTAACTACGGCACCCTTAAGAAATCTGGGCAGCTCTCCCTGAAGTTTTTTGCCCGCCATATCAACTCCCGATTCAAGCCCGCGCACCGCCTCAATTAATTGCACTGAATCAAGATCAAAAACCCCTTTGGCATCAGGATGATCGCCCAGCGACTGGTGATCTCCGGTCAACAAAAGTAAATTTTCAATGCCGAGGCTTGCGGCGGATAAAATGTCCGATTGTAAAGCCAGGCGGTTTCTGTCACGGCAGGTTAGCTGATATACCGGATCAAAACCGTGTTGTTTTAAAATGGCCGAAACCGCAAGCGATCCCAGGCGCATCACGGAACTTTGTAAGTCCGTCACATTTATAGCGTCAACCCTGCTCCTGATTAATTCGCAATCCTCCAAAATGACTTTGGTCTCTATGCCTTTAGGCGGCCCTATCTCGCTTGTCAAAATAAATTTTCCGGATTCTACCTTCTTCCTAAGCGACATTACTCTCTCCCCCTGAATATAGCGGCTTATTTAAAAAACTTGCCTTTTATGTAATAACTGGTTATATAACTTCCGTATTTACGTATGGCCTGCGCCCTGTTTTTTTCCTTTTCCAGATCGTTCTCAGCCTGCCCATATTCCGGCATATTCGAAATAAGCTTTTCGGTATATTCTTTTTCCTCCGCTTCGCTCATGTGCCCATCCCGTATCATTTTCAGCTCTCCGGAATCAAGAAAAAACCCTCCGCAGCTATAGCACTCATCTATATTTGCCTGGTTTGAGGACTGGTATTTATGCATATGCATCGGCTTATTGCACTTCGGGCAATTAATTACGCCTCTGTTATCATCATTTGTCCTTAGATAATTAAGCGCTTCTTTAAGCGCCTTGCCAAAACCTTCGTTTTTCTCATCCAGTTTTCTGATCTCCATCCAGTCAAGCCAGATTCCCTTGCATCCGTCTTTACAAATATCTATGAGAACGCCTCCAAGATTTTCCTGAGACATTTTTTTCTTACATACCGGACA
>Ga0066640_10002197_pt1 | contig 11713 bp, 12 predicted proteins | sample CryGeyCG2114_020_2_FD_59505 | JGI IMG/M metagenome (GOLD analysis project Ga0066640, IMG submission 59505) | Groundwater microbial communities from aquifer - Crystal Geyser CG11_big_fil_rev_8/21/14_0.20 | ecosystem: Environmental > Aquatic > Deep subsurface > Groundwater | place: USA: Utah... | reverse complement strand
TTCATTCCCTCTTTTTTCTTCTTGGGTGCGGGTGCGTGCCCGCGCACGGAAGATTCGCCCTCAAATACCATTAAGCGGGAAGAGATGGAATCAAGCAGGACAACGTCGTGGTCTATTACGAATGCGCTGGAAGAGGAGTTTTCCACCAGACTGCGCAGCAAATGGGAGAAATGCAGGCGCTGCTCCACATCCAAAAAAGCAGAAGGCTCGTCCAGAAGGTATAAATCCGCCTCTTGGGAGAGGCAGAATGTAATGGCAACCCTTTGCAGCTCCCCTCCTGAAAGATGCACAATCTTCCTTTCAAGCAGTGGGGCAATCCCTAACCTTCTCTTTGCCTCCTCAAAAAATGCCGAGTTCAGCTTGCGCGAGGAGAAGAATTCCCCTACTGTGTCATTCCCGCCTGCCTTTATGTACTGTGGCTTGTAGGAGAGGGTGATTTTTGGAAGGGATGCACCATTATCAGCTTTCTCCACTCCTGCGAGCATTTTCACAAACAGCGTTTTTCCTATTGCATTTTTTCCAGCAATGCCTATTATTTCCCCTTCCCTTATCTCCCCTTCTTCAGAGGAGAATGAGAAGCCTGGAAATTTTTTGGAGAAGGCAGGATAGGAAAGCTTTGTTCGGCTTTTCCTCTCCCCTTCGGAGGTTTGCGAGAAGTTTATTTCAGTTTCCCTAAAGCGCAGATTCTCATCCTTTAAGTATCCCTGCAAATACTCGTTTATGCCGCTTCGCGCATTCTTTGCCCCTGAAACAACCCCGTATGCGTTCTCCTCCCCGAAAAATACATACACGTAATCCGAGAGGTAATCAAGCACTGCCAAATCGTGCTCCACCACCATCACCTGCTTTTTTTCAGACAGTTCCTTTAGCGCAAGCGCGCAAGCCAATCTTTGCTCTATATCTAGGTAGGAGGCAGGCTCGTCAAAGTAATACACGTCCGCATCGCGCAGGCAGGCGGCGGCGATTGCGACTCTCTGCAGCTCCCCGCCTGAAAGGGTGGAAACGTCCTTTTCAAGCACTTCGGAGAGGGAAAATTTCTTTACCGCTTCCTCAAAAGCGCCCCTCTCATCCACTTTTTTCAGGAGCGGTTTCACCTTTCCCTTTATTGTATCGGGTATTTTATCCACATTCTGGGGCTTGTAGGAAATGCTTTTTGAAGGGGAGGAGAGGAAGTTTTTGAGGGCGATGCCAAGAGAAGAAGGAAGAAGGGTTTTTCCTTTCTCCTTATAATTTCCGAAATTAGGCGTAATGCTTCCCGAAAGTATTTTCAGCGCGGTTGATTTTCCTATCCCATTTTTGCCTATCAGTCCCGTTACTCCCTTTTGCGGAAGGGGCAAGTTGTACAGGCGGAAGGAATTTACTCCATACTGGTGAAGAAGCGTGCCGGTTTCCTGCGCAAGGTTGATTATTTTTATGCATTTGACAGGGCATTTTTTTGGGCAGATTCCGCAGCCCGTGCAGAGGATTTCGGAAATGACTGGGAAGCCGTCCTCCCCTACTTTAATGGTTTCATCGCCCATCTTCACGCCTGGGCAGACGTTCATGCACACGTAGCCGCATTTCTTGTTCGTGCAGAGGGAGCGGTCTATTATTGCGATGCGTTTTGTTTTTTTCATGGGAAAAACCCTTTGAGGTAAGGTATTCGCGTTTTTGTTTAAATAGTTAAGCGGGGGGGAATTTTGCGGAGGTTTAGTTAACATTTTTGTGAAAATTGTTAAGTCAGGTTAACAGTTTTTTGGATTTTGTTAAGTTGAGTTAATAGTTTTTGGGATTTTGTTAAGTTAAAGCGCTATTCTCCTCAAAACGACCTTTTTGTCCCTTCCTTCGTCCAAAATTTCAACCGAAACGTATTCGCCCTGCTTCCAGCCCAAAATCTTTGCCTCCTGCGATAAAAAGACGGCGATTCCCTCTCCTACTTTTGAAAGCTTCTTGACGCTTTTTTGAGCCATGAATAAGGGATTATAGATTATTGAATTTAAACAAGCTATATAATTTATATAGGTTATGTATAAACAATAAAGCAAGAGGTGGGGGAATGAGAGGGATTTTTATTTTATTGGTGATGGGCGTTCTTCTGCTGGCGACTTTTGGTTGCGTTCAAGTAGATACAAAACACGACATAAAGACAGATGGTACGGATTACACCGTTCTCAAAATTTACAAAACTGGACTACTGATGGCAGGCATCAACTGTGAATCATTCAAATCTATGGCAAGAAGTTATTCTGCAAATTTGACTCAAGAACAACTAGATAAGATAGAAAATATGCCTTGTAGAGAAACAGATTCAGCAATCTTCTTAGAAGGCAGCATATCGCTTAATGAAAATGACAACCTGAAAGAGACAGAAAGAAACGGTAAGACTTATTTCAGATTTGAAGAGGAGGCCAACCCCGTTATGGAAACTACTGTCAAAATGCCGAGCAAAGTTATATCGCATAATGGGCAGGTTGTAGATGATTATACTGTGATTTTCCTGCGTGGAGATGTTGGTTTGTTTGATACTGGAAAAAAAATCCGATATGTAGAAGCCGAAAAACCGTCAAATTCATGCTGTTTGCCATTAATCATAATCGGTTTTGCATCTACGTTTGTTTTTCTAAGGAAAAATTAAACTGTTCGTAAGCAAAAGAGGTGGTTTAAATGAATGGCGTTTTGTTTGTTTTAGCGTTTATTGCACTGCTTGGTTGCAGTGGACTTTTTTCCACGCCGAAATATCTATCTGAAAATGCAACTGTTTCTAAGTCAGAAGCCTTGCATTATTGCAAATCAAAGGTAGAGGAATGCACGGATGTGCCGACACTTGTCACGGCTTACAAGTCAGGTTGTGACATAACATATCAAAATACTGGAGAAAATGCTGGTACAAAAAAACTAATAGGGTATGCCAACTCTTTGTGCAAAGAATAAGATATTCAATACAAAAACCCCGCCAGATAAAGCGGAATCCTCCTCTCCTCAAATGTTATGCCCTCCTCAAAAATAAAGTCCGGGTTCTGCCTGAAATTCTTTGAGCTTCCGCCTATCTCAATTTTCTTCCCGCCAAAGAGGAAATCCGGGGTTTTCTCCCCTCTTTTTCCCTTCAGGTAGCAGGTCTTTTCAGCATGGGAAACGAAAAATTCCTCGCGCAGCGAGCCTGCGTCGGGAGAAACCGACAGTGAGGAGCAGATGAAGTGCCGCAGGGGCGGCGCAAGGTAAAGCTTCGGCTCCTTTCTTGCCGCTGCCTTGCCGCAGGGAAGGACTCGTAAAACCACGCCGATTTTCACAAGGCAGTCTATGGCGCTTATTACCGAAGGTTTTGAAAGTGAAACCTTTGAGGCAAGGGAGGAATAGCTTGCCTCTCCTGGAGGGGAAAGGGCGATTCGCTGAATGAGTTTGTAAAGCTCCTGCTCCGTCGCAACCTCAATCCCGCGCAAGTAAGCCATGTCCATCCTTATGGTCTTGTCAAGGGCGCTTTCAACCGCCTTATAGAAAAACTGCTCGTCGGAAGAAGGATAAAGCAATCCTCCCAATCTGCAATATTCCGCAAAAAAAGCCGCCGTGGAACTTGTTTTTTCTATAATCTCTTTTCTCTTTTGAAAATCGAACAATTCCGCTTGAGGTATTGCTTCGTGCGGCATTCCTTTTTTTATTGCAAGATATTCGCGGAAGGAAAGGGGGTTGAGCTTGTAAATGAGCGCCCTGCGCGAGAGGTCCGCCCCTCCACGTATCTCAAGCGCGGATGAGCCTGAAAAGAAAACCCTGGCAAGCCCTTCATCATACGCGGTTTTGAGGCTTTCTTTCCATTCCTTTTTGTAATGTATTTCATCTATGAAGAGATTTTTGTAGCCCCGCTCGGAGCAGAATCTTATAAGCTCGTATAAATCCTCTCCTGCAAGGTAATGCGCGTCTGCAGAGAGGTATAGGGGATTTTGCGCCTTTCCGGCAAGCTGTAAGAGAAGCACTGTCTTTCCTATCCCCCGAAGCCCGCATACTCCGCAGAAGAAGCCTTCAGGCACCCTGGCAAGAGTATTGTAAAGGTATCGTTTGTGTGGGTATTTCACAGCTTCGTTTATCAGGTTGCGGCTGTTAATCAGCACTCTTGAGAAAAGAGCTTCGTCCATGCTTTTCTTTTGCAAGCGAGAGTATTTAAATGTTGCGTTTTGTAAAGCAGACTTAACAAAATGTCAGCATATTGTAAAGCAGAATTGACAAAATGAAGGAAAGGAGTGCTGATTGTAAAGTAGAGCTTACAAAATGCAGGCTTATTGTAAAGCAGGCTTGACAAATTGCATTACCGTATCTTGAACCTTAGAATTGCCGCCAGCCCGCTAAAGCCGGCTAATTTCTCGCCAGGAGGGGTTTCCTCGGAGAAGATGTGCAATTTTGCGCCTGCCTTTTCCGCCCCCTCAACTATTTTTTCAACATCCTTTCTTTTGCGCAAAACGGAATCCAACACAAGTAAATCGGAAATGGCAGAGTATTCTATTGCTTTTTTAACATCCTCAACGCCCCAGGCTGCCAGCCCCTTCTCCCTTGCAACGTATTCGGTGAATTTTTCTATTAACTGCGACTGCAGTTCTATCTCGTTTTCCTGCGCAATTTTTGCAACTGTTCCTCTTGCCAGCAGTTCGGAAATGCCGCTTCTCTCCGCATAGGAAACGGAATCAAATGTTATGCGTTTCAGCAGTTGCGGCGCCTTCATGGAAATAAACTTTTTTATATTATCTTTTGTAAATCCCGGCCCTGCGATGATTATTTTCTCTGCTTTTGCCTTTTCCAGCAATGCCATGATATTTCCATAATACTCGCTTTGTTTTTGGGAAAATTTTTCATCCCTTTTGGAAGCCCTGCTTTCTATTTCCACGCCCCAGGAGATGCCTATTCCGGTAAGGGTTGCAAAAAGCGCCTTCTCATCATCAAGCACAAGCATTTCCACTTTGGGCTTTTTTGACTCGCGCACCGCTTTCTTTAATCTCTCTATTTGGTAATTCTTCCACTCCTTTTTTATTGAGAAGGGAAAGCCCGTCTCCACATCAATTGTGTGGTATTGCCCCCTCTGCACGTATTCTTCAGGGGTGCCGGAGATGATTTTTCCGGTAATGCGCAGTCTGTTTAATTCCTGCGAGAACTCTATTTTCTCCGCTTCAAGCTCTATATCTACCATTACCTTCTGCCCTGCGTCGTTCTCCGAGGGCTTCCAGCGCCTCCATGTCTTTGAGAGGATATGGTCGGGGCTAACAAGGACTCGCTCTATATGGTAGAGGTCTTCTGTGTTTTCGGGAATGAGTTTCAGTATCCCTTCCCTGAGGTTGGTTTTCAGTATTTTCATAGGAATTGCACTTTGAGTCTTTTTTCTATTTCACTGAAGAATTTTTCCGCAGTTTCTATCGCGCTTTTTGCCTCATATTCTGAAATTGAGCCTGCCTTCTCATAAACTGAAATGTGCCGCTTCTTCCTCATCTGCTCGAAAAGCCTTGTTTCGTTTGGAAGTTTTGCGCCTAATTTTACCTCTGCGTATTCCACTGCCGTTTTGTGCGGCTCATCCCCTTTTGCGGCGTAACCCTCCGCAAACATGAGCGCCCTTGTTGATTGCAGCATTGCATTGTATGCGACTGAAAAAGCCCAGTCGCAGTCCTCTGAAAGCAGCTTCTTGGCGGTTTTTATGTCCCTTTTGGCAGCAGTTAGGCATTCCTGTGCCTGCTGTAAATCTGGCTTTATCTGCCTTGCCTTGTTCTCACGAAGCAAATCGCTTAAATTCATCCTCATCGCCTATCAGCATTATTTTTTTATCTGCAAGCACCCTGCGCAAAAAACCCTCCTTCTTTCTCCGGAGGAATTCCGCCGATGGGTAGATGGAGTAGTTTATTTCCCTAGCTGTTTTTCTTTCTATCTTTTGCACGAGGCGGCTTATTTCATCCATTTTCGCATCGCCTATAATCATTAAATCTATGTCGCTTTTCGCCCCCTCGTCGCCTCTTGCTGCCGAGCCGTATATAAACGCAAAATGCGCACCGCCGATTTTTGCAAACTCATCCACAAGCTGGCTTCCAAGCCCTTCCGTTTTGAGAATTATGCGTCTTAATTCCTCATAAAGCGGGTTCTGCCTGTTTGCGGAGTAATAAATGAGGTTGCCTTCCCTTCTGGTTACTAAAAAGCCTCCTTCCTGGAGATTTTTCAGTTCTGCCCAAACCTCATTAGTCTGCGCAGAGAGCGCCCTTGCAAGAGAGCGCGCGTAAAAACTGCCGTGCGGATTCGTAAAGAAAACAGATAGGAGCTTTCTTCTTAGCTTTGAGGTTATGAGGTAATTCAGCATATGTTTAAGTTTTATACACAAACGTTTAAAAAACTTACACACTTGGCAGAATGAGGAACGCTCGCGCTAAGGGAAAGTGAAAAATAAAAAAAGAAAAAGTAGGGGAAAAAATCCCCTTATTCAGGCATTCTTCATCTTTGCTTCGCACACATAGCCCGCGCTGTCAACGTAATACATGCAGCCTTTCTTCCTGTCAATCTTTTCGCCGCCTACCTTCTTCTTCCTTCCGCTCTTGTTGTGCTTCATCGGGGATGCCCAGACATAGCTGTCTTTGCCGAGGTAGTAAAGATAGCCGTCTTCCCTTCTTATCTTCTCTGTGCTTATTTTCTTTCCCATTTTTCTACACCTCCAAAAAAACTAACAAGAGGAATACGAGGTGATGGTTTATAAGGGTTTCTCTCTCGGAGGGAAGGAGAGTGGAGAAAATACCAGTGGCATATTCCCATCCTTATCTGCTTGGCTCTGGTGAGCCATCTGCGTGCACAAAGCGCACGTCCTGACGGCTCTGCTGTCGGAGTCTTGACGGCTGCGCCGTCAAAAAGGTGTGGGCTTCTTCCTTCAATGACAAACCTATTGGTTCATCTCCAGAAGCGTTACTTCCTGCGTGCCCCGCAGTAGCTCTTATGAGTATATTTTGTGCAGCATTCAAATCTCTGTCCATGACCAGATTGCAGAAAGGGCAATCATGCGTCCTTACTGTCAGGTCTTTCTTGACAATTTCATGGCAGTTGCTGCACTCTTGAGTCGTATTCTTCGGATTTACAAACACAACCTCGCAACCGGCACTTTCAGCCTTGTAGCTCAGCATGTTTGCAAACATTCCCCAACCAGCATCATTGATTGACTTGCCAAAATTCTGTTCTGCCATCTCCTGGCTGGCAAGTTTCTCCAATGCTATGAGGGAATATGAATTGACGAGTGAAGTGGTTGTCTTGTGGAGAAAATCAGCTCTTGTGTTTGCAACCTTTTCGTAGGCAATGGCAACCTTTCGTTTTGCTTTTCGGCTGTTTTTACCTCCTCTTTTCGCCATTGAAAACAAGCGTTGCAGCTTTGCAAGTTTCTCTTCGTGCTTCTTGAGATGTCTTGGATTTTTAATCATAGTTCCGTCTGAGAGAGTTGCAAGTGTTTTCAATCCAAGGTCTATTCCAATCTTTGCTCCAAGATTATGTCGTGTTTCTTTTGGAAGTTGCTCAACACAGAAAACGGCAAACCACTTTCCAGACGGCTCTCTCTTCAAGGAAAGTGTCTTGTTTGTTCCTTCAATCGTTCTGTGCTGTTTGATGTTGATTTCCCCAAATGGAGTGACTTTGAGTTTCTTTTCAAGCCAGAAACCAGACTGAGGGTAATTCAAACTTTTTAGTCTATCAAACGATTTGAAGCGAGGAAAGCCGCACTCTTTTCCTTTCTTTTTGAGTGCCACCATACGCCAAATTGATTTATTCAGGCGTTCCACCAGTTCCTGCCCGACTTGGGAATACAATTCGCTGTTTTTGCAAAAACTTCTTAGAGTTTTCTTTGTTGGAAACTTACCATAGTCCGAGTAGATTTTCTTTGTAAAAGCAAGCATCTCATTCCAAAGTTCCTTCTCTACCCAAAGGTGGCGCGCCATTTGCTTCTCCTGTTTTTTGGAGGGATATAACCTGAATTTGTATGCCCTTATGCACATGAAGAGAAGTTGTTTTGACGGCTTTATAAAGAAGAGGAGGGAGTAGAAGTCCGACCCAACCGATGGCGGCTACCATATCTTAAAACGCTCGCTTTCATCCCACCGCTAAATTGACGCTTTAAACCTTTCGTCCGTTAATATTTACATGAGAATGTTTGGTTTTTCCGTGGTGATCTTTCCCGAAGCCGGCTCTTATTCTGCGTGGTGCCCTGATTTAGATGTCGCCTCGCAAGGAGATACTTTAGAAGAGGCGATTGCAAATCTGAAGGAGGCGCTTGAGCTTCATGTGGAATGCCTTTCACCGAGCGAACTACAGGAGATTAGGAAGCGACAAGGTACCAAGTTAATGACAACGATAGAGATACCTGTAAGCAATTGAGAAAATTCTTGTTTCACTTCAATATTCCCATCTGCGCCAATAAGGCTTCCAACTGTATCCTCTCATTCGCCCCTTCCACCATCCTGAAATTGTACTCTCCTATCTTGTCAATCAGGTGCACTTTCTTCTCTTCTGAAATCTCAAGCGAGGGGACGGCGCGGTATATCTGCAGTAAAATATCTTCTCCTGACATGCCGTATTTTATGAGCAATTCATCCAGATTTTTTCTCGCCTCAAGGAATTTCCCTGAAAGCGCAAGCTGTATCATCGCATCCACTTCAGCCGGCTTTGCGCGCGAGGCGATGCGGTAAATCAACTCGCTTGTTATTTTCTTTGAAGAGAAGGAAGCCCCCTGCAAGGCATTTATTGCCTTTCTCATATCTCCCTCGCTAATGTATATGAGTGTTTTGAGCGCTTCCTCATCCACCTGCAAACCTTCCGTTTTTGCAATTCTCTCTATCATCTGTTTTATTTCCCCCTCGGAAAGGGACAGGAAGCGGAAAACGGAGCATCTGCTCTGCAGGGGCTCTATTATTTTTGAGGAGTAGTTGCAGGAGAGTATGAAGCGGGTTATGGAAAGGTATTTTTCCATCGTGCGCCGCAGGGCGTGCTGTGCGTCCGAGGTGAGCGCGTCCGCCTCATCTAAAAATATTATCTTAAAGGGGACCGCCTCAAGCGCGACCGTGCGCGCAAAATCCTTTATCTTTCCCCTTACAACATCTATTCCTCTTTCATCAGACGCATTCAGCTCTAAAAGAGAAGAGGAAAAATTCTCCCCGTACAAATCATGCGCAAGCGCAAGCGTAGCCGTCGTTTTCCCTATTCCCGGCGAGCCGGAGAAAAGAAGGTTGGGAAGGTTGCGGTTTTTCACAAAAGCGCGCAAAGAGGAAACTATGTGCGCCTGCCCTATTACGTCTGGCAGCGTTTTCGGGCGGTATTTTTCAGTCCAGGGGAGAACATCTTCCATGAAAATCAGCTTGAGTCTATTTGGGAACAAATTATTATATAGCTTCGTTGCAATAATATGCTCCAGCAGGTGTAATTGATGGATAAAAAAGAGAGCAGTGGAGTGAATTTTGGGGAAAAGGAAAGGGAAGCCGCATTTGGCGTGCTTACCGCCCTAATCGCATTTCTGGCAATTTGGGCATTCAACCTTTTCGGGATGCAGGCATTGGGAGTGTGGGGCGGGGCGCTTGCGATGTGCGCTGCGCTTGTCGGGATGGCGCTGTTTGCAGGAATGGAAGTGGAGTTTGATTCCGGCAAGGCGGCAATGCTTGTTTTTGTGGCTGCGGTTTTGGCGTATTTTGCGGCAACCGTACCTGTGTTTGGCGGGTTTTACTTTTTCAGGCTGGGGTTTCTTTTCCTTCTCTTTTCGCTTACAGCCCCTTTAAGTAGAAGCATAAGGAGAAGGCTGCTTGGGAAGTAGGCGCTTGTACAGAGGTCAAATTTATGCACAACCAAACGAAGCTTGAGGAGAACGTATTGGAGTTTTGGAAGGGGAAGGGCATTTACAAAAAGGCAAAGGAAAGGAATAAAGAAGGCGAAGCATTCTTCTTCTGCGACGGACCCCCTTATGCCACGGGGCAGATTCACCCAGGCACGGCATGGAATAAGTGCCTGAAGGATGCGGTTTGTAGATATAAGAGAATGCGCGGGTATAATGTGCGTGCGCAGCCGGGTTATGATACGCACGGGCTTCCGATAGAAGTGAAAGTTGAGCAGGAGATGAAAATAGGCGAAAAGAAGGAAATAGAGGAAAAAATAGGCATAGAAAAATTCGTGGGGAAATGCAGGGAGTTTGCCACCAGGCACATTGAAGTGATAAGCGGGCAGTTTGAGCGCTGCGGGGTGTGGATGGATTTTGAGAACCCGTATATCACTTACAAAAACTCGTACATTGAATCCGCCTGGAAAACGATTAAGGCGGCGCATGAAAAGGGATTGCTCTCGCGGGGAGTGTATGTGCTCCCATACTGTACGCGCTGCCAGACAACGCTTGCGAATTATGAACTTGAGTATGCTGACCAGACGGACCCGAGCATTTACGTGAAATTCAAGGTGAAGGGAAAGGAAAATGAATACCTTGTGATTTGGACTACAACCCCCTGGACGCTTGTCTCAAATATGGCGGTGATGGCGCATCCAACCCTGGAGTATGTAAAAGCGAAGGTAGGAGATGAAGTTTGGGTGGTTGCAAAGGAAAGGCTGGATGCGGTAATGGCATTTGCAAATTCCTCGGCAGTGGTGCTCTCGCAAGTATCGGGAAAGAAACTTGAAGGGACGGAATACGAACTTCCGCTTGCGGGAAAAATAAAAAAGGAGTATAATAGAAAAATGGTGCTCTCGGATGAGTTTGTCAGCGTGGAGGATGGAAGCGGCTTGGTGCACTGCGCTCCCGGGCACGGACCGCAGGACTTTATCATAGGAAAACGCTTTGACATTGAAATATTCTCCCCTATTGATGCGGAGGGGAAATTCACGCAGGAAGCAGGCGAGTATGAAGGGATGGACACGCAAAGCGCGGGAAAGCGCATATTGGAGTATTTGGATGAAGTGAATGCGCTAGTGCATTCTGGAAAAATAGTGCACCGCTACCCGCACTGCTGGCGCTGCAAGACAAAACTTATTTACCTGACGACAGACCAGTGGTTCATTACAGTCAGCAGACTGAAGGAGAGGATGATGGAGGAGATAGAAAAATGCAATTTCACCCCTTCTTTTGCAAAAACAAGATTTTCCGATTTTGTGCGCGCCGCGCCTGACTGGTGCATATCGCGCCAAAGGTACTGGGGAATACCGCTTCCCATTTGGATATGTGAGAAATGCGCGCATATGAAAGTGGTGGGCTCTGCCTCGGAACTGCCAATCAAGCTTGAGGATTTGCACAGGCCGCAAATTGACACTGTGGAATTTGAATGCGAAAAATGCAAGGGAAAGATGAAGAGGATTCCGGATATATTGGACGTTTGGTTTGATTCGGGAAATGCGGTGTGGGCGCAGTTTGAAGCAGGGGAGGCGCTTTTCCCCGCAAACGTGATAATAGAGGGGAAAGACCAGACAAGGGGTTGGTTTTATTCGCTTCTTGGCAGCGGGCTTGTGCTAAAAGACTGCATACCTTACTCAAATTTAGTCATGCACGGCTTTTTCGTTGATGAGAAAGGGGAGAAGATGAGTAAATCAGTAGGGAATTTCGTGCCGCTTGAGGAGATAATGAAGAAAAACGGCTCTGATGCATTTAGGCTTTGGTGCCTCTCTTCCACCATCTGGGATGATTTGAGATTCAACTGGGATGAGATAAGGGAGGCGTCTGTGGCGCTTGGAATATTATATAATTTGGGGGCGTATTTGCAGAGATTTTACCCTGATAATAAAT
>Ga0066640_10002189_pt1 | contig 11736 bp, 10 predicted proteins | sample CryGeyCG2114_020_2_FD_59505 | JGI IMG/M metagenome (GOLD analysis project Ga0066640, IMG submission 59505) | Groundwater microbial communities from aquifer - Crystal Geyser CG11_big_fil_rev_8/21/14_0.20 | ecosystem: Environmental > Aquatic > Deep subsurface > Groundwater | place: USA: Utah... | reverse complement strand
ATGCCAAACAGCAAGACCGCGATGGCTCCGCTGCCGTGTCATCACTCCAAGGCGTAGAGCAGGATAACGACCTCTCATCGCTTCTGATAAACCTCCTCTCTCGTACCTGATTCAAGGCGTCCTAAGAGTCGCAATAAGCCATCAAGGATGGTGAGCGGATGCGGCGGGCAACCGGGAACGTACAGGTCAATCGGCAAGGTGCCTTCAACACCGTTGTGCGCCTGCGGGCTGTCGCGGAACGGCCCGCCGCTGATGGCGCAGGCCCCAACGGCAATCACGAGTTTGGGAGCGGGAACCGCTTCATAGGTTTTCTGCAGCGCCAATCGCATATTGTCGGTCACGGGACCTGTAATGATGAGACCGTCGGCATGGCGCGGAGAGGCCACGAACTGGATGCCAAACCGTCCCAAATCGAATACGACGTTGTTCAATGCTTGGAGCTCCGCCGCGCAACCGCTGCAATCGCCGGCGGCCACTTGCCGAAGCTTGAGGGATCGTCCGAACAGCTCGCGGCTTTTTTTATCCAAAGCGGCTGTCAGCTTCATCTCAGTGGACGAAACAACTAGGTCCTCTCGCGTCCGCGCCGCCATCTGGTGATCGCGTGTGTAGGCAATGGCCTTGGACGGGCATGCCGCCACGCATTCCTGGCAAAAAAGGCATTTGCCGAGGTCGAGCTTTGGAGGCGTGCCGAGTTGGATAGCGCCTGTTGGACAAGCGTCTGCGCAGGCTTGACAGCCATCGGTGCACTTTGAGGCGTCAACGGTGGGCCGTCCCCGGAATCGTTCCGGAAAATCAACCGGACCTTTGGGATACGCGCTGGTGCGATGCCCTTGCTTAAAATGAGCTTTTAACAGGTCCCACATAGATTTCGCCTTTCCTTATTAGCAAGAGCGTACGAGCTTTTCGATGACGGCATATCCCATCTCACAGGTCCCCGCCGTGCCGCCGAGATCAAACGTCAGCGCTTTTCCTTCTCGAATGACGTCGGCGATGGCCTCTCGCAGTCGCTGCGCCGCATTCCGTTCGTCCAAGTGGTCCAGCATCAAAGCGGCCGACAACAGCAGCGCCGTCGGATTGGCCTTGTTCAGCCCTTTTAGGGAGGGGGCTGATCCGTGCGCCGCTTCGAACACGGCATCAGATTCACCCATGTTTGCGCCAGGGGCCATGCCCAGCCCTCCCACAAGGCCAGCGCACAAATCTGAAAGAATATCGCCGTAGAGATTGGGCAGCAAAATCACGTCGTAGAACTCCGGCTGTTGAACCAGTTGCAGGCACATGCTATCGACCAGGCATTCTTCGTACTCAATCGTCCCCTCGTAGGACGTGGCGACTTTCCTGGCGACTTCCAGGAACAGGCCGTCCGTGAATTTCATAATGTTCGCCTTGGTGACTGCCGTCACTTTCCTACGCTTGTGCGTCAGGGCGAATTCGAACGCATACCGGGCAATGCGCTTGGTCGCCTTGGCAGAAATCGGCTTGATGGAAATGGCTGAGTGTGCCGCGATTTTTCCCGCTCCCATCGCAACGATTTGCTCGGCTTCTCGAGAGCCCGCCGCAAACTCAACCCCCGCGTAGAGATCTTCGGTGTTTTCCCGAATCAGAACCACATCGATAGGACGATATCGGGATCCAAGGCCGACATAAGACCGGCAAGGCCGTACGGAAGCGTACAGATCCAGCTCACGCCGTAACGCCACGTTGACGCTGCGAAACCCTGTCCCGATGGGTGTCGTGATCGGCCCTTTCAGAGCCACATGGGTCCGGCGGATCGAATCCAGCACATGACTGGGAAGCGGGGTTCCGTACTTTTCGACGACCCCTCCTCCTGCCTCCACAGCATCCCACACGATACGAACTCCAGCCGCCCTGAGGACGTCCTTGACGACGCCGCACAGTTCAGGACCTGTTCCATCGCCAGGAATCAGCGTCACACGATGTTGTTTTCGGCCCATGTCGGGGGCGCCTCTTCCTTCGTCGATTGCGAATCTCTTGTGCCGATCGCTCGTTTTACAGATCATGTCCCGCATACGACAAGTTGAAACTCTTATTGATCAGCGGAAAATCAGAGATCTGCTGATCCCGAAGCGCCATGGCGAGCCCCATCCAATTGTGGAAGGAGGGGTCAGTCACTTTGTATCGGCTGATGCGGCCCTCTTCGTCCGTGATCACGGTATGCATGATCTCCCCGCGCCATCCTTCGACCAGCGCGACCGCCAGGCTCTGTTTGCGGAGCGGACCGCACGCGGCGCGCAGATTTCCCTGGGGCAGATTGTCGATTTGCGAGATCACGAACTCCAACGAGCGCTCGATTTCGAGCCTTCGGATACTCGCTCGCGCAAACACGTCCCCTTCGTCGGCGGTCATCGTGGGAATGTGGTGGAAGCGGTACATGCCATACGGGTGGTCTTTCCGAACGTCGTGATCCTGGCCGCAGGCCCGGGCCGCTGGCCCCACCAATCCCAATTCTTGGCAGGCGTTCAAGGACACCGCGCCCACGCCATCCAAACGCTCAAAGACCGACGGCGTATCAAAAAACAGCCGGCTCACGTCCTGCAGTTCCTTTTGCGCGTTCTTCATCCGCTTAAGGAACGACTCCGCCATCGTCTCAGGCAGGTCGAACGTAACACCGCCAGGCCTCACAAAACAACGGCCATAACGGTTCCCCGTCAACTCCATGAGTAGGTTCAAAAATTCCCCGCGCAGCCGGCCAAAGTACGCGGAGCCCGGCACAAATCCAATATCCGCTCCCAGCGCCCCCAGATCGCCAACGTGGTTCGCGAGGCGTTCCAACTCAAGCGCGACGGCTCGCAAGGCGGCGGCGCGCGCCGACACGCGGACATCCGACAAGCTTTCCCATACCATCGCCGAGGCCAGGCCGTGCCCCACAGCGGTGTCTCCCGCGATGGATTCGGCGAGAAAAGGAACCCGTCCCGAGGCGGCGTGCTCCAGCAACGTTTCCACGCCGCGATGCTGATAGCCGAGTTGGATTTCCAGATGAAAGACGTGTTCTCCATGGCACTGAAACCGGAAATGGCCTGGTTCAATGATGCCGGCGTGGACAGGCCCGACCGCCACTTCATGAACTTCTTCGCCATCCATGTGAAAGAAGGAATAGTTCCGTGGGATCGGCGGGGATTGCGGACGAGCGGGAAACCGCACGGGTTTGAGCCACGGGTGGCCCTGGGGCCGGCAGCCAAACTGCTCATAAATCTCTCGTTCGAACAGATGGGCTTGCGGACAGCGCGGGGTGAGGGATGGAAAGCTCGCGCCCGCGGTCGCCGCGCCGATCCAGAGCAGGTTTGCCTTATCATCGCTCATGACGGCATACAGCTTGAGCGGTTGATCGCTGGCGCGGTGGCCAAAGAAGTTCGCCAGTCGCCGGCCCTCTCGGCACTGCTCCGCGACGGAATCCAACAAGGAGGACATCTCCGGCGCCACCGGGATGGAGTGCTCCGCCATGGTTTGCCCATTTCGAAGGGACGCAAACGCGAATCGAGCGGTCATCGAAGCCCTCCCACGAGCTGGGCCGCCGCCAGCAGCGCGCGATCCAGCCAGGACGGGATATAGAGCCCTAAGACCAGCACCGCCGCCAGCAAGACGAGTGGCGTGAACGTGGTCAAGAAGGAATCCTTGGGTCCCGAAGCGGCCGCATCATTCGGCGGCTCTCCAAAGACCATGGGCACCACAATCCGGGCCATGCCGATAAAAATGACCGCTAAGCAGCCCAGGTAGCCGGCCACGATCCCCCAATGGCCATTCCCGATCGCGCCGCGCAGAATGGTGAACTCACTCATGAACAGGCCGAACGGCGGCGACCCGGTGATGGCAATAAACCCCGCCATAAAGAGCGCCCCCGACCACGGCAGCCGATGGAGCACGCCGTGGACCTCAGACGCCGTTTTCGTCCGGTAGTGACGATGGATATTTCCGGCCATCAGAAAGAGGACGCCCTTCGCGAGGCCGTTGTTCACCATATGCAGCCATGCGCCGTACGTCGCCAAGCCGCCAAGCCCAAGCCCCAAGGTCAAAATCCCCATATGCTCAACGCTGGAATAGGCGAGCATGCGCTTGTAGTCGGTTTGGCCCAACATGAAGACGGCGGCCACACCCATGGACAACAACCCCAGGAGGATGAACAGCGGCCGCGCGAAGTCCATCTGTCCTGCTGCCTGACACACCTGGGTCAGTCTGACGAGCGCGAGAAAGGCGCAGCTGGTCAACACCCCCGAGAGCAGGAACCCGACCAAGCCCGGGGCCTCCCCGTACGCATCGGGCTTCCAGGTATGCATCGGCGCCAGCCCCATCTTCGTGCCGTACCCGACGAGCAGAAAGATGAAGGCGGCGTGCAGCCACGGCACGGACAAGGACCCGGCGCGCGGCAACATCGCGGGTAACAGCAACGCACTCTCAACGGGTCCCTGGAAGGTTTCCGCCACAGCCAAGAAAAACGTCCCCAAGAGAGCCAGCGCAATGCCGACCGAGCAAATGAGCAAATACTTCCAGGTCGCCTCCAACGACCGCGAATTATGGTTGAAGTACAACAGGGGCGCGGACGCCAGGGTCGTCGCTTCAAGGGCCACCCACAGCAGGCCAAAATGCTGGCTGAAGGCGACCACGCTTGTCGCGGACAGAAAGAACAGCAGCGAGGTCACGAACGTGCGGTTGGGCCGCTCCAAGCGTCGATGGAGATAGCCGACCGCGTAGACCGAGGCGGCCAGGAAGAGCGCGCTGATCAGGCTGAGGACCACTTTCCCGGCCGGATCCAGCGACAGCCACGTCCCGATGGACGGCCACGCATCTGAAACCCAGAGGTTTGCGACCAGCGAGGCGTGCAGCACGGCGGCGATGACGAGCATCCAAGGACGCCAGACATCGGACCGGATCGCCAACGACACACCTGCCAGAACCACCGGAATGAGGAGCAAGAGTAAAAGAATCGTCACGCTATTCCCTTAAGTTGACAAGCTTATGCGCGCTGATCGACCCGAATTCCCGGTGAATATGTTCAATCACCGTCCCCATGATGAAGATGCCGGCGAAGATATCCAAAAGCACGCCCATTTCAATGAGCCCAGGCAGCCCGGCTGCCAGGATCAAGCCGAAGGTGTAGATGCCGTTTTCCAAGATCAAATAGCCCAGGGCTTGCGAGAGGATTTTAGCCCTGGTCACAATGACCAACAGCCCCATCATGACGGTGGAGAGCGCGACCGGGACCACCATCGAAGACCCCGTGTGAGGCGGCAAAGGCAATTTACCCGCGATCCCGAATCCCAGGCCAACCAGGATGGCTCCCAGGAATAGGCCGGTATTGAACCCGATGAGCGGCTCCTGTTCCTTGCGGATGGCGGCGTCCCGGATCGCGCGAAACAACAGGCCGGGGATCACAAATCCTTTGAGACCAACCATGCCCAGCGCGATGACGAACAAGTGGATCGAGCGTTCTTCGGGATGCAGGGATAACGGCAAGAGACCTAACGCGATACCCTGGAACGCCACAGCGCGAATACAAGCACCCAATGGATGGGAACCCAACACGAACAAGTTGGCCAGGATCACCAAGATCAGCAGCAATTGCGTGACGTGTTCCATACGTTTACCTCAGACTGATAATCATGCCGAAGCATGCGATCATGCAGGCGGCCATGAGCAGACGCGGCACGCGAACCATCCGGAGGCGAGCCATGGCCGATTCCACGATGCCAATGACGATGGTGATCAGCGCCATAAGACTCCCGAAGACAAGCCCTGACTGGACCGGACTGCCGTCCGGCATGGGGAATACCAGATGCGCAAGCATCGCGACCATCACAAAGAGCTTGATCGAGGCTCCATAGAGAATGAACGCCAGATCCGGCCCCCCATGGTCGAGCACCATGACCTCGTGGATCATGGTCAGCTCCAGGTGGGTCGCTGGATCGTCCACCGGGATGCGCGAGTTCTCCGCCAGGCACACGATGAAGAGGCTGAACACGACCAAGGCCAAGAGGCCCGCCATCGAGGGCGTCCCCACAAGCGGGGCTTGGGTCAGCATGGAGCTCAACGACAGGCTGCCGGTTACCCGGGCAAGAATCACAAAGATAATGAAGAGCGTCGGCTCGGCGAACATCGCAAACGTCACTTCCCGGCTCGCGCCCATACCCTCAAAGCTCGATCCCGTATCGAGTGCCGCTAAGACGGTAAAGAAACGCCCTAAGCCCAAGAGATAGGCGAACGCAATGATATCGCCCGAGAAGGACAGCGATGCCGTTCCGGCCACCGGAACAAACAACGCGGCCACGATCACCGATGCCAGGGACACAATAGGCCCGGCGCGAAAGATCCAGGTGGTGACACGGCTGTACACGGCGCCCTTGTTCAATAGCTTCAGCAAATCGAAATACAGCTGAAAGAGCGGCGGTCCCTGGCGGCCGGCAAACGCGGCCTTTGTTTTGTTGATCAGGCCGGGCACAAGGGGCGCCGCCACGAGTGTCACGCCCAGCGGAATGAAGGTCGTCAGCATCGCGGATCCTCTACAGCTTCCAGAACAACAGCGCCACCATGAAGACAAACATATAGAGCAGATACAGCTGGACCTTCCCATGCTGAAGCCGCCGGAAAGTCGACATCCAGGCCAGGCTGCGCTCAACCAGCGGACTGACGACGCGATTGAGGATCAGATCCGGGGCCGAGGATCGGAAACGAGCGCCCGTGGGAAAGTAGCCTTTCGGTCTATCTGACTCGACACGACGGTCGACCAACGAGCGGAACAGAGAGACCGGAAACTGCGCAAACGAGGACGCGGTGTATTGCGCTCGCGCACTGACCAGGCTGTACCCGCATCCCCAGGTGGAGGACTGTGCCACATCCTTGCCGGCCAAGATACCTTGACGCATAAGAAAAAGAAACGTCGCAAGGAAAAGGAAGGCGCCTGACAACAGGCCGATGTTGGACAAGAGCGGACCGCCGTCCCCGATCGCGCCGAGGACATCCATTTGCGAAAGCGGTGCTGCTGCGGCTGCGGCGCGCCCAAGCGCAGGGAAACACCGCCCCGGAACCAGACCGATCATGAGACAGGCGCCGGTCAGTGCTCCCATCGGCAGAAGCATGCGCCAATCAGACTCCTTCGCCGCCGACGCGCGCTCTGTCCGAGCCACACCCAGAAACTGCGCGCCAAACGCGTTGCTGAAGCACGCGACAGCCAACGCCCCGATCAAGGCCAGAACCGGAGCGCCTACGAACAGGTACAGTTCCTGTCGTTGCCCCAAATGAAACGCGCCTGAATAGATCAGCCACTCGCTGATGAATCCGTTGAAGGGCGGCAGGCCGCAGATCGCCATGGATGCCATCAACACACAACAGCCCGTCAAGGGCATGCGTGTGAAGAGCCCGCCCTGTTGGTTCATGTCCCGGGACCCCGTCGCATGGAGGACGGAGCCCGCGCCCAAGAAGAGCGCGCTTTTGAACAGACCGTGGTTGACCACATGCCACAAGGTGCCCGCCAGACCGAATAGCGCGATCAGGGGATTGTGAAAACTCACACCCAGATAGCCGATGCCAATGCCCAACGTGATGATGCCCACATTCTCAATGCTCGAATACGCGAGGAACCGTTTGACATCGGACTGCGCCAGTGCCCAAACAATTCCGAGGATGCCCGAACACATGCCAATCGCGCCGAGCGTCAATCCCCACCAGGCGGGCGGCTGGGCGAACAACCCCAGGACGCGCAACAGACCGTAGATCCCGGTCTTGATCATGACGCCCGACATCAGCGCCGAGACCGGACTGGGCGCGGCGGGATGCGCTTCGGGGAGCCAGATATGCAAGGGCACAAACCCCGCCTTGCTGCCGAATCCGAGCAACGCCAGCACAAAAATCGGCGTGCTCGCCGCCAACAAGGCCGGGTGTCCTGCCATCTGCGCGAACGCGAAAGAGCCGGCGCGCATCCCGAGCACACCAAAGACCACGAAGAGGCACAGCGTGCCGAGATGGGTCGCCACGAAATACAAGAGCGCGGCGCGGCGCACCTGACGTTCATGACCCTCGAAGGCCACCAGAAAGAACCCGGCTAAGGCCATCATCTCCCAAGCAACCAGGAACAGCACAGCGTTCTGGGCCGTGAACACCAAAGCAATCGCAATGATGAATCCGCTCAAGAAAAACCGGACGGACTTCAACGACCGCTCCTCTTCATACGGTTCAAAATATGAGGATCCAAACAGGACCGCCGCCGCCGAGACGACGAAATGCAGCAGTAAAAAGAGCCCCGATAACGCATCGATGCCCAGTTCGATTTGTCCGCCGGGCACAGACCAGGAAACGAGCACGCTCGACAGCGTCTGTCCGGCAAGGGCCTGCCAGGCAGGCACAAGCCCCACCCCACAGCCTGCCAGGACCAAGACCGTATGCGTCAGTGATGCCGCCCTGCGGGAGAGGCCAGGAAGGAAGACGAGCACTCCACCCAGGAAGACCATCAACAACGATAAGCCAAGGAACGTCATCTGCGTAGGCTGTCCGTCATCTCTAAGAGAAAGAGCTTGTTCCACGCCACGGAGACTCCATGAAATTGCCAGATCAACAGCCCAATGAGGAAGATCAGCACATAGGCCAGATACCACTGCACCCGTCCCTGCTGAAGCCGCTGGATTCGACGTAGTCCCCCATGGATGCCTGCATTGATCCACGGCAGGAACCGGTCCAGCACCGTATCCGGTGTGTGGGACTCAAAATGGCCTTGGCTCGGAAAATACCCGGTCGCGTTCTCCACGTGGACCTCCGGGGCGAGAAGATCGCGAACAAGAGACGTGGAAAACTGCGCATAGGACGAGGACGTGTATTGCATCCGCGAAGACACCACGGTATAACCACACCCCCACGTTGCCGACGCGTCAACCGGCTTATTCTTTAAGAGGAGATGCCGAACGAGCGCGAGCAGGCCGATCACCCCGATGATTCCCAGTGAAAGCCAACTCACCACAGAGAGTAGGCCCGCCTGATTCGCGGTCACATCACGAAATTCTTCCGGCGTGGCCGATGAAAACACGCTCGTCACGCGACCCATGACCGGTAAGAAGTATCCGGGAAAGAGGCCGATCCAGAAGCACAACGCGGCAAGCAGGAGCATGGGGATGAGCATGAGCGGTCCGCCTTCCCGCGCTTGAGCCGCGGCCTCCGTGCGGGCCGAACCCAGGAATTGCACGCCGAACGCTTTGGTAAAACAGGCGGCGGCCAACGCGCCGATGAGCGCAAGGGCCGGCACGCCCAGCAGAAAATAAAAACTCCCGTAATGAAGGCCCAGGTTGAATGAAGCGTTGTAAATCAACCATTCGCTCACGAATCCGTTGAGGGGCGGCAGGCCGCAAATCGCCACCGACCCGACGAGGACGCACAACCCCGTCCCAGGCATCTTCTTCCAAAGCCCCCCCATGTGGTCCATGTCCCGTGAACCCGTCGCATGGAACACTGATCCCGCTCCAAGAAATAAGAGACTCTTGAATAATCCGTGATTCAATACATGCCAAAGACCGCCGGCCAGTCCCAGCATGCCGACCACAGGATGGTGGAGGCTCAATCCAAGGCAGCCGAAGCCCAAACCGAGAGCGATAATGCCGATGTTTTCGATGCTGTGATACGCCAGCAGGCGCTTCACATCATGCTGGGCCAATGCCCAGAGAACCCCTAGGATCCCGGAGATTGTCCCGATCATGACGAGCAGCACGCCCCACCAGGCGGGAAATGACGGGAAAAAGCTGATCACTCGCGCAAGGCCATAGATCCCGGCCTTGATGACGACGCCCGACATCAGCGCCGAGACCGGACTGGGGGCTGCGGGATGAGCTTCCTGGAGCCAGATGTGCAGGGGCATGAACCCCGCCTTGATCCCAAAGGCGATGAGCGCCAGCAGAAAAACGGGGGCGCCGACATCAAGCAGCGCCGCATTGCCGGCCATCTGCGAAAAACTGAACGAATCCGCCGCGCGCCCCAGGAGGAGAAACACCACGAAGAGGCACAGCGTTCCCGTGTGCGTCATGATCAAATACAGCAGACCGGCCTTGCGAACCTGCTCGTCATGGTCTTCAAAAATGATGAGGAAAAACGCGCTGAGCGCCATGATCTCCCAAGCAGCCAGAAAGAGCATGGCATTCTGGGCGGTAAACAGCAGGGCCATCGAGAGAATGAGGCTGCTCAGAAACAATTGGACAGACTTCAGAGAATGCTCTTTGGCATACCGTTGAAAATACGGGATGCCGAACGTGACCGCCGACCCCGAGACGATGAAGAGCAGCAACAAAAAGAGCGCCGACAGCGGATCGATCGCTAGTTTCATCTCTCCGCCAGGAACCGCCCAGGGCAAGCTCAGAGAAGGGACCGGGCTTCCTGTAAGGACTTGGATGGCTGGGACGAGGCCTACGATGCAGCCGAGGACGATCAATCCATTGCCGATCACCGATTCCCGCCGCTGTGGGAGTTTCGGCATCAGGGAGCTGAGCCCCCCTAGCGCGATCACGATGAGTGCAACGATAAAGAGGTTCACGGTTTCTTTTTCCCACTCCCGTCCATCACCTGAGATTCCAGACGGCGCAATTGAGTCAACAAATCCTCGCGCGAACCCCTCGCCATTATCAATTGGTGAAACGTCACGTCCTTGAGCGCAAAGGCAAGGCGCGACAGCAGGGTCAAATGGCTCTTGATGGTCGGGCACACCAGGGCGAAGACGGTATGGACAGGTTGGCGATCCACGGCATCAAAATCCACCGGACTTTCCAGAAAGCACAGCGTCAAGAGCGGATGATCAATATGGAAGACGAGCGGATTCCGTGGATGAGGAATGGCAATACCATCTCCGAGGGCCGTTGACCCAAGGTGTTCGCGGGCCAAGAGCATTTGCGCGGCGAATTCGCGGTCCACATCGGTCGGCAACGGGAGTCGATCCACGACCGCTCGTATCACCGCGGCCTTGTCGTGATTCGGAACCTTGTAATGGACGCCTCCTGCTTCGAGCGCCTGAACCAAAGAATTCGACGGTTTGGTGGACGTCCCACCCGCATCCGGCAACTGGGCCAACTCCGCACGGTATGAGACCTTGTTGGTGATCGCCCATTCCAAGATATCCACCGGATTAAAGCGGTATCGCTCCTTGATCCGATAGGCCGGGAATTCGTCTTCCTTAATCCATTTGTAGACGGTCTTCGGAGAGACATCGAATAGATGTGTGACTTCCCTGATCGTAAGTTTCATATCCTCGTCCTGGTGCGTCACTCTGACATAAGAACAGGGAGGGTAGGCTCGCCCTCCCTGCCTGTCTTGCGTTGCAAACTCCGGGTAACCTGCTATTTTTGGCTTGGCTGAACCCCCTGTGGAGCCGGCTTTCCAATCTGTGTTGGTTGTGGAGCTTGTGGTGTTGCACCCTGCGTCGGCTGAGCTTGCGGCGCTGCCTGCGGCGGCGCAATTTGACTCTGCTCTTGCCCAGAGCCAACCGGACTAACTTGCTGGGGCGGCAGCGATTTGGCTGCCTGCGGCGGCGTCGAATTCGAACCACTCAGCCCCGGTGTCAACTGCGGTGGTTTTGGCGTGATTGACGATTTTTTCCGAGCCATGGGCGTTCATCTCCTCGCAAACATTCTACTAAGCCTCTGGTAGATAGCACCCTATTTCACTTCAATGACGGAATTGTCCGTCCCGTACTGATTCGATGCTTTGGCCTGCGCTTTCGGGTCAGTGACCCACTGGCTGTCGTTCACGAGGAACTTATACTGG
>Ga0066640_10002186_pt1 | contig 11740 bp, 11 predicted proteins | sample CryGeyCG2114_020_2_FD_59505 | JGI IMG/M metagenome (GOLD analysis project Ga0066640, IMG submission 59505) | Groundwater microbial communities from aquifer - Crystal Geyser CG11_big_fil_rev_8/21/14_0.20 | ecosystem: Environmental > Aquatic > Deep subsurface > Groundwater | place: USA: Utah... | reverse complement strand
GCTTCCGGCGTACTCCCTTAAAAAAGAGGCGCTGGATAAGATAAGGAAATATACGTACGACCTCGCGAAGGAGCTCAAAGTAGTAGGCCTTATGAACGTACAATATGCCGTTAAGAACGGCACGGTATATATACTCGAGGTGAATCCGAGGGCATCAAGGACGGTGCCTTTTGTCAGTAAGGCGATAGGCATTCCGCTCGCGAAGATAGCGGCCAAGGTCATGGCCGGGATGAAGCTTAAGGACCTGAACTTCACCGAGGAGGTAATACCAAAACATATATCCGTAAAGGAGTCGGTGCTTCCGTTCATAAAATTCCCCGGAGTGGATATAATACTCGGGCCGGAGATGAGGTCCACCGGCGAGGTCATGGGGATAGATGATGACTTCGGAAAGGCATTCATAAAATCGCAGATAGCCGCGGGCCAGATATTGCCGAAGGAAGGCAGGATATTTGTCAGCGTAAAGGATAAGGACAAGAAATGTATAGTCCCCATAATCGAGAAACTGGCGAAGATGGGCTTCTCTTTCTACGCCACGGAGGGGACGGCCGACGCGATATCGGGAGACGGCATCAACGTAGAGAGGGTGATGAAGGTACACGAGGGAAGGTCCAATATCCTCGACCTCATAAAGGATAAGAAGGTAGACCTTGTCATAAATACTCCTACGGGAAAGGGCGCGAGGGCCGACGAGGCGCTCATAAGGTCCCTCGCGGTCTCAAACGGCATACCATGTATTACGACGATACCCGGAGCGAGGGCATCGCTCGAGGGGATACTGTCTTTGAAGAATAACGAACTGGATGTAAAGCCGTTACAGGCGTATCATGGCACAAATTAAAATAAGCGCGAAGGCGAGAGTCGTATCGAATAACAGGATCTCCGGGAGCTATTATATCATGGCGCTTGAGTGTAAGGAGATCGCCTCGCAGATAAGAATAGGACAGTTCATACACATAAGATGCGACGACGGCATCAAGCCGTTTTTAAGGAGGCCGTTCAGCGTATATAGGATACCTTCCAAATCAGAGTTTTGGATACTGTATAAGGTAATCGGAGAAGGCACGCGTCTTCTCTCCGTTAAGGGAGAGGGCGATGTTATAGATGTGGTCGGCCCCTGTGGAAACGGGTTCTTTATTCAGCCTTCGGACCTAAGTGACCGGTCTTCTGTGATATTGATCGGGGGAGGGAGGGGCATAGCTCCTTTGGTCGCGTTGGGAGAGGAGCTTGTTAAGATGAAACCGGTCTCTGCCGGTAAAAGGCCTATAGCCATAATAGGCGCGCGCTCAAAAGAAGATATACTATGCGTAGGGGATTTTAAAAAGATAGGTTTCGATGTTAAAATCGTTACGGAGGACTCCTCCGCCGGAGAAGGCGGCCGCGTCACCGATGTTTTAGATAAGCTATTACGAATTACGAATGACGAATTACGAATTACGATATACGCCTGCGGCCCGAACGCGATGTTACGTAGCATATATGGTATAATAAAGGGTAAGGACGCCGAATGCTACGGTTCGTTCGAGGAGATGATAACATGCGGGCTTGGCGCGTGCATGGGATGCGTTATGAAAATTCAAAATTCAAAATCCAAAATCCAAAATGGATTTGAGTATAAGAGGGTGTGCAAAGAGGGGCCGGTATTTAACCTTAAGGATATCGTATGGAGGTGACTCATGAATAGATTCGCTAGGCTCTCGTTGTCTATTTTATTTATAGCACTTATCGTAGCGGCATTTCCGGCGGATTCACCGGGAAAGTCCGCGCGGCAGAAAGACGATACATATTATATAGCGTTTAAGTTTAAACAGGCGGCGGTAATACCATTCGCGGATAATACCCATAAAGAGTCGTTCTTCAAGGCCCTGACATGGCGCGGGAACGGTATCTTCACCTCCGCGCTTATAAAGAGCCTGCGGAATAGTAAATTGGAGGTGACGGACGCGGAGACGGTGAACAGGATATTGGTCGGAAGGGGCCTTATAAAGCGGATGCTCGATATAAATAATGTCGGTACCGCTCAGTGGGAACTGGCCAGGATAGAGCACGCGGAGACCATAGATAAGAAGCTTGCCGATAAGGCATTCGATGAAGCCGGCGCCGCGGAAGGGTTCGACGCGGAGACGGTGAAGTGGTTCGGGAATCGACTAAAAGTCCAGGTGATTATAAGAGGAGATATAGAAGACCTCGGAGCCCGTAGAAGCAAGAAGAGCGCGTTTCCTGACAAGGTCCTCTTTCCTTTTCAGGGTGATGACGGAAACGTGATTGGTTATGCGGATGCTAAATCGTATATGATAGGCCTTAAGAGTAACCCCAAGGATTCCATAGGCACTATAAATAGCGTCTCTCTGCCTGCCGGGGACAGGTCCGCCGTCAAGGTAACGATGTATATGCAGAATGCCGCAGACGCAAGTATCATATGGACAGGATCCGTGAATGTCGAATGCAACTACAGCGTCGGAGACGGCATAGATGCCGCCGCGGACGCGCTCGTAAATAAGATGTTGGAGAGATTTGTATATTACAACGATAATTTTCTACATATAGATTCCGGCAAGAGATAGGGGGATCGGGCATTGAGCGTACGTATAGGGCGCCTAAATCTAAAAAATCCGGTCATCACCGCGAGCGGGACATTCGGCTATGGCGAGGAATACTCCGATATAGTCGATATCAAGCGGCTCGGCGCGCTCGTAACCAAGACGGTCACGCTCTCGCCGAGGGTCGGGAACGCGATGCCGAGGATGGCCGAGACACCCTCGGGGCTCTTAAATGCCATAGGCCTCCAGAACGTCGGAATTAAGGCATTTATGGAAGAGAAGGTGCCTTATCTCGAGAAGATGGATACGCTCGTTATAGCGAGCATCGCCGGAGAAGATGCCGGAGAATTCGCGGAACTTGCGCGCGAACTCGACGGGGCCGATGCCATCAGCGCCATAGAGGCGAACCTCTCATGCCCTAATGTGAAAGGCGGCGTGGTGCCCGCGCAGGATGAAAGCGCCGTCAGGAAAATTATTAAAAGCATAAAGAGAGTATACAGAAAACCCGTTATTGCTAAACTTTCGCCGAATGTCACCGATATAACGGTTATGGCAAAGGCCGCCGAAGGCGCGGGCGCGGACGCCGTATCGCTTGTGAATACGTTTTTAGGTATGGCGATAGATATCGATAAACGGGTACCCAAGATAGCGAATATAAGGTGCGGATTGAGCGGGCCGTGCATAAGGCCTATCGCGGTCAGGATGGTCTGGGATGTTTATAACGCCATCAAGATACCTATAATCGGTATGGGCGGGATAATAACTGCGGATGACGCGCTCGAATTCATAATCGCCGGCGCAACGGCCATTGCCGTCGGCACCGCGAATTTTGTAAACCCGCGGGCATCGATCGAGATTTTGGACGGTATAGAGCAATATTTAAAGAAGAACAAGATAGATGACATAAGAGAATTGATAGGAAGTTTAAAGACATGAAAGATAGATTGATAGTGGCGCTGGATGTAGCAAGCTTCAAAGAGGCGAAGAGGCTTGTGGATAAACTTTATCCCGCCGTTAAGATATTCAAGGTCGGTTCGCAATTATTTACCGCATGCGGCACGGATATCATAAAATACGTAAACAAAAAAGGGGCAAAGGTATTTCTGGACCTGAAATATCACGATATACCAAATACGGTTAAGAACGCGGTCGCGTCCGCGCTTGAGCATAATATATTCATGCTCACCGTCCATGTCTCCGGCGGAACTGATATGATGAAAGCGGCCGTCGCGGCAAAGAAGAAAAGGCGTTATCCAATTATAGTCGGCGTTACGGTCCTTACAAGCAAAAGCGCCTCCGGCGCGAAGGTGTTGGAATGCGTAAAAGAGGCCGCAAAGGCCGGGCTTGACGGTGTGGTATGTTCACCGCTTGAAGCAGGAGAGGTAAGAAGAAAATCGAAAAGGGGCTTTGTTATAGTGACACCCGGGATAAGGCTCGCCGGCTCGGGTAAGGATGATCAGAGGAGAACGGCCTCTCCTGAGGCGGCTATAAAGGCCGGCGCGGACTATATAGTGGTCGGAAGGCCCATAGTTGAGGCCAAAGACCCCCTTAAGGCAGCTAATCATACTATAAATAGTATGATAGAATTTTAGACTTCCAATTATAGAGATTGATGGTATAATAAAGGCCTCTAAAAATCCCGATATCCCGGAGGAATGTAAGATGGAAATGGACCTTCAGAACCTTATAGATAAGATAAAGAAAGAAGGCGTTCAAGAGGGCGAAAGCCAGGCGGGCGATATCGTAGCAAAGGCAAGGCTCGAGGCGGATGATATCGTAAAAGCGGCCGAGAGGGAGAGGGCGAATATAGTCAAGGCCGCCCATGCCGAGGCCGAAAAGCTTAAAACGAACGCGGAGATGGCGCTAAAGCAGTCCGCCCGAGACGTTCTTCTCGGGTTAAGGGAGCGCGTAAAAGAGTTCTTCGATAGGATACTTAAGGACAAGGTATCTGAACAGCTCTCGCAGGAGTTACTGAAAGAGGCTATTTTAAAGGCGGTCGAGGTATTCAGTAAAGGCCCAGAGGTGGATATAGAGGTTGTGGTCAGCAAGGCTGATGGTGAAAAGCTTAAAAAGACGCTCTTCGCGTCGCTTGCGAAAGAGGCGCAGGAGAAGGTCATCTTAAAGAGTTCACCGGCCATCAATAAGGGTTTCCGGATAGGCGAGAAAGGAAAGAATTCATATCTCGATTTCACGGATGAGGCGATTACAGAGGCATTCAAGAGTTACCTCAATCCCAAACTCGTCGATATGCTTGATCTTAAGGTATAAAGATATATGTCACAGAACTACTACTATCTTACCGCTGTATTACCGCATCTTAAATTTGGGGAAAGCCCGTCTATAACGACGAATGAGTTTCTCTCCGAATGCGAAAAGTGGCTCACGCCCGCCGATCTCTGTAAACTCAAGGCTATGGATGTAAAAAAATGGAACTCCTTTGACGCGTATCTGCGGAGCGAACTGGCCAGGGCGCGTAAGGCGAGAAAAGAGTCCGGCCGCATAAAGATGCCGCTTGAGATAAAGGAGATAATGGGCGAGGAGACTCCCCTACTCTCCGAAGAGAAGGCGGCCGAGATAAGGTGGAACTTTCTTGAAGAGATCGGACTGGGCCATTACTTCGATCTAGATATCGTGATATTATATTCTCTCAAACTACAAATTCTAGAGAGGCTGGCGGGGTTCAATGAAAAGAAGGGGAGAGAGGTATTTGAGGTTCTCTCCGAGGTAGCGTATGAGTGATAACATCGGAAGCATAATAAAGATAATAGGTAATATGATAGGCGTGAGGTTCAAGGGCCATATCATGCAGAATGAGGTGGCCTATGTTCTTTTGGGGAAGAGACGCCTAAAGTCAGAGGTTATAAAGATAGAGGGGGATGTAGCGTATCTTCAGGTCTTTGAATATACGAGGGGTATCAAGGTCGGCGACGCAGTTGAGTTCTCCGGCAAGATGTTATCGGTCGAGCTCGGCCCCGGAATACTCTCGCAGATATACGACGGGCTTCAGAACCCGCTTCCCGAGATCGCTAAGGAATTCGGATTTTTCCTGCCGATTGGCGTGGAGCTTGGGGCCATTTCGTACGATAAGAAGTGGAAATTCAAGCCCAAGGCGAAGAAGGGTGAAATAGTTATCGCCGGAAGCAGGTTGGGCGAGGTGGATGAAGGCATATTCAAGCATAAGATAATGGTGCCTTTCACCTTACGCGGCGAATATACCGTAGAGGATATCGCGATGCAGGGCGATTATAAAGTTACCCATATCATCGCGAAACTCAAAAGCGCAAACGGCAAGGTAGAAGACGTCAGCATGGTATTTGAATGGCCCGTCAAGATACCTATAACGGCATATAAAGAGAAGCTCTCACCGACGGAGACGCTCACGACAAAGGTCCGCGTCATAGATACATTCTTCCCCATCGCGAAGGGCGGAACATATTGTATCCCGGGCCCGTTCGGCGCCGGGAAGACGGTCATACAGCAGTTGACGAGCCGTTACGCGGAGGTTGATATAGTCATAGTGGCCGCCTGCGGAGAGAGGGCGGGCGAGGTGGTCGAGACCTTGAGAGAATTTCCGCATCTAAAAGATCCTAAGACCGGCAAATCCCTTATGGATCGGACGATAATAATATGTAATACTTCATCGATGCCCGTAGCGGCGAGAGAGTCGTCGGTATATACGGCGACGACGATCGCCGAATACTATAGACAGATGGGGCTTGATGTACTTTTATTGGCGGACTCTACATCGCGCTGGGCACAGGCGATGAGGGAGATATCGGGAAGACTTGAAGAGATACCCGGCGAGGAGGCATACCCGGCGTATTTAGAGTCGCGCATCGCGCAGTTTTACGAGCGAGCTGGTATAGTGAAACTCCACGACGGCGATACAGGAAGCTTAACGATAGGCGGAACGGTAAGCCCCGCCGGCGGTAACTTCGAAGAGCCGGTTACTCAGGGGACGCTAAAAGTAGTCGGCGCGTTTCACGGGCTCTCCCGCGACAGGGCGAATGCGAGGAAGTTTCCGTCTATAGATCCCCTTGAGAGCTGGACCAAATATAAAAGCTTCGTTGAGCAGAAACTTATCGACGGGGCAAAGAGGATATTATTTAAAGGCCATGAGGTGGACCAGATGATGAAGGTGGTCGGCGAGGAAGGCACCTCGATAGAGGACTTTATCGTATATCTTAAGAGCGAATTTCTCGACTCGGTATATATGCAGCAGAACGGATTTGATCCCGTGGACGCGGCCACGATAGCGGATAGACAGAATTATGTCTTTTCCAAAGTGGCGGGTGTCCTCGATAAGAAATTCGCGTTCGGCGAGAAGAGCGCCGCCCGCGAGTTCTTCTATGGTCTTCGGCAGGCATTTATAGACTGGAACTACAAGGCGTGGGGCTCTGGCGGTTTTAAGGAGCAGGAGAAGAAGATAGACGGATTATTGGACGGCGGACGATGAGAAAGGTATGCACTAAAATATTAAGTATAGTCGGTAACGTCCTAACGGTGCGCGCGGAGGGCGTCGCGTATGAAGAGCTGGCACAGGTTGCCACATTGATGGGGACGTCTCTCGCGCAGGTCATCAGGCTCGATAATGACATCGTATATCTACAGGCATTCCAGGGTTCAAGGGGCATATCTACGGGCGATGAGGTAACATTTCTCGGCCATCCGATGAAGGTCGGGTTCTCGTCGAACCTTCTAGGAAGGATATTTACGGGAAGCGGTTTACCGCGCGACTCCGGACCTGAGATCTCGGATGAGATGATAGAGATAGGCGGCCCCGCCGTGAATCCGATAAAGAGGGTAATACCGAGCAAGATAATAAGAACTAATATCCCCATGATAGATGTCTTTAACTCGCTCGTCGAGTCGCAGAAACTTCCTATCTTCTCCGTGTCGGGCGAACCTTATGATGAGGTCTTGGCGAGGATAGCGCTTCAGGCGGAAGTCGACATGATAATCTTAGGCGGTATAGGCCTCAAGTACGACCAGTATATGTATTTCAAAAATACGCTGGAAGAGGGCGGCGCGCTTGGGAGATCCATATTCTTCATACATACCGCATCCGATCCCATAGTAGAGGGGCTTATGGTCCCGGATATGTGCCTTGCCGTGGCGGAGAAGTTCGCGCTCACAGGAAAGAGGGTGCTTGTTCTTCTTACGGATATGACAAACTTCGCGGACGCGCTAAAGGAGATCGCGATAACGATGGAGCAGGTTCCGTCTAACAGAGGTTATCCGGGAGATCTTTATAGCCAGCTCGCGGCGCGGTATGAAAAGGCGGTGGACTTTGAGGGCGCGGGTTCCATAACCGTTCTCGCAGTTACGACGATGCCCGGAGATGATGTTACGCATCCTGTTCCGGATAATACGGGATATATCACCGAGGGGCAGTTTTATTTAAGGAACGGAAGGATAGAGCCCTTCGGTTCGCTTAGCCGCTTAAAACAGCTTGTAAACAAGGATACGCGCGACGACCACAGGAGTATAATGGACGGGATGATACAGCTCTACGCCAAGTATAAGGAGACAGAGGAGAAGAGGGCGATGGGCTTCAGGATGAGCGAGTGGGATAAGAAGCTCCTTAAATACGGCGGGCTCTTCGAAGATAATATGATGGACCTTAAAGTAAATATACCACTCGAAGAGGCGCTCGACAACGGATGGAAGATGCTCGGCGACTGCTTCGAGCCGCATGAGACGAGCTTCAGAACGGAACTTATAGAGAAGTACTGGCCGAAACCATAATATGGCGAAGATAAAACTCACAAAGAACGCGTTAAAACAGCAGAAGGATGAACTTAAACGTTACCGTCGCTATCTGCCGACGCTTTTACTTAAAAAGCAACAGCTTCAGCTTGAGATACTTAGAATAGAACGCGCGATAGAGGATTTTGAAACCAAGATATCCGGATTCAGGGAATCTGTAGATAAGTGGGCGGCGGTATTTGCCGAAGATGTAGATATAGCCGGCCTTATAAAAATAGCCGGTATCTCCGTTACAGAGGGGAATATCGCCGGAATAGATATACCGATATTTAAGGATATGGAGTTCGAGGAGAAGGAGTATAATCTAGAAACCACGTCTCTATGGGTGGACTATGGTATAGATGCCGTAAAAGAGATGGCGCGCCTAAAGGCAAACTTAAAGGTATCCTTAAAACAGCTTGAACTTATAAAAGAAGAGTTGAGAATCACAACGCAGAGGGTTAACCTATTCGAGAAAGTGAAGATCCCCGAGGCGGCGGAGAATATACGGGTGATACGCATATTCTTAGGTGATATGCAGACGGCATCTGTCGTTACGGGCAAGATAGCGAAGAACAAGATAGAGCTTAAAGCGAAGGCAGCCGCCTGATGATAGTGAAGATGAAGAAGATAACGCTACTTGTATCAGAACGCGCAAGAGAGGATATGCTCAAGAAATTGCGCTCGCTAGGCGTTGTCCACATAAAGAACCTGACGGCCCCTAAGGGAGAAGATATTCGCGGTGTCGAAGACAGGATCTCCTCGGTCACGAGGGCGCTCGCGATATTAAGCACGCAGGCGTTGGATAAAGAGGCCGTTAGTATGCATTTAGATAATCCGCATGAGATAGAGGCGGTTACAGACGAGACGCTCTCGCTCTCAAGCGAGAGGGAGGGACTCTCAAAGACGCTCGACGGATTGCGCGCGTCCATTCATTGGTATAGACCCTGGGGGGCATTCGATCCCTCGGAGATAGAAGCGCTAAAAGGTAAGGGGATACATGTCAGGCTCTACCGTATACAGAGCTCTCAAATAAAAAAGATGCGCGATAGAAAAGATATACACATAATAAGTAAGGATAAGACATATGCATATATCGCTCTCGTATCGGATGACGAAAAATTGCAATTACCATTCGACGAGATGAAACTTACAAAGGAAAGTTTCGATAGGGCCCATAGCGAACACGATAGGTCCGAGAAGAGGATAGGCGAGATAGATATACTGTTGAAAGAGAAGGCGCCTTACGCGGACGCACTTAAAAGTTATATATCCCGCCTTGATATTAAACGTAACTTTTTAGGCGTAAAGAATGGGATGAAGAAAGAGGCCCGCTTTTCATGCGTTCAGGGATTTGCCCCCGTCGATACGCTAGGTAAGATAACGGCCTTTTCGAGTCAAGAGGGGCTCGGATATTTAATAGAGGATCCGTCGCCGGATGATGATGTGCCTACGCTGGTAAGGAACCCCAAATGGATAAGGATAATAAATCCCGTATTCAAATTTATGAATACCGTCCCCGGATATAAAGAGCTCGATATAAGCCCGTGGTTTCTCGGATTCTTAAGTTTATTCTTTGCCATGCTGATAGGCGACGCGGGTTATGGAGTTCTATTTATGGCGGCGGCATTCTTCGCGCAAAGAAAGTTTAAAGGTGCCCCTCCCGAACCGTTCAGGCTCATATACCTATTTGCCTCGGCGACTATCGTATGGGGGGCGGTCACAGGCACGTGGTTCGGCGCGGAGAGGATAGCCAGATTTCCGTTCTTCAGCTCCATGGTGATAGATAGCATAGACAGTTTTGTAGTCGGCAATCAGAATTTCATGATATATATCTGTTTTGTGATCGGGGTGGTACATCTGACCCTGGCGCATCTTCTTCTCGCGTTCGATAAGATAAATACGCTAAAGGCCATCGCGGAGATTGGATGGATAGCTATACTCTGGGGGCTTTTCTTCGTTGCCGGAACGCTCGTTATAGGAAATCCGTTCAATGATATAGCCGTAAAGTTGCTTATCGCAGGTACGATATTGGTGCTATTATTCTCAAATCCCCGGAGGAACATCCTAAAGGGTATATTTGCATCTTTGGCTGATCTTCCGATAAAGATAATAGGTTCTTTCTCGGATGTCGTCTCTTATCTTCGGCTCTTTGCGGTCGGATACGCGTCGGTGGTACTGGCGAGTACATTTAACGATATGGCATTACAGCTAGGTTTCGGAAATTTTATAAGCGGTTTGGCGGCGGCGCTCATATTGTTCTTCGGGCATACGCTTAACATTATACTCGGGCTTATGGCCGTTATCGTTCATGGTATAAGACTCAACATGCTCGAGTTCTCCGGGCAGATGGGCATGGAATGGTCGGGCAAAGAATATAGTCCTTTTAGAGAAACTGCTTAACATGGAGGTATGAGATGATACAGGGTCTAGGAGATATGGGGTTTTCGTTGACATTGGCGGCGATAGGCTCGGCGCTTGGTACGGGTGTGGCCGGCATGGCGGCGATCGGCGCATGGAAGAAGGCGTTTCTCAATAATAAGGCGGCGCCGTTTATTTTGGTGGCATTCGTAGGCGCGCCGCTCTCGCAGACGATATATGGGTTCATTCTTAAGAATCAGATAGCGGCGTCCAACATGTCGCCGGAGTCATATCCATACCAGATGATATTAGGGGCTATGGCAGGTTTGGCGATAGGTTTCTCGGCCTGGATGCAGGGCAAGGCCGGCGCGCGCGCGGCGGATGCGCTTGCGGAGTCGGGCAAGGGCTTCGGAAACTACATCATGGTCATAGGAGTAATAGAAACGGTAGCGCTCTTTGTTATGGTATTTACCATGACCGCTCTCCCGAAACCGTAAAAGGGTTGACAATATAGGGCGGTTTATAGATAATAGGGCGTCAGGCTTCGTCCTTAACTCGTTATTAATGGTATGGACTTCGCCTGATTAGCCCGGCGTAGCGCATATCAGCTACAGTAAGTTAGAAGCGAAGACGGGGCGGTTAGCTCAGTTGGTGGAGCGTGTGGTTTACATCCACAAGGTCACAGGTTCGAGCCCTGTACCGCCCACCATGGAAATTTACGCGGAGCCGTCGTCTAGCCTGGATAAGACCCCTGACTGTCGATCAGGTGATCGCGGGTTCAAATCCCGTCGGCTCCGCCAAATCGCTGTAGTACACCATGTAGCGATTTGTCCCGAAGCGTGCGAAGTAAATTGTGGAGCCTTCTGCCGAAGGCAGACAGGCGACAGAATTTACGAGCGCTTACGCAAGGGGCACTCTGCTTCGCCAGGCAATTTAACGCCGGGCGAAGCAGAATCATTATGTTTACAGAGAGGATATAAAAGATGGGTATAGGAGACGTATATCTAACGCGTGAAGGGTATGAGAAGCTCATAAAAGAGCTGAAACGCCTTAAGACCGTGCGGCGCAGGGAGCTCTCGAAGGAGATAGGC
>Ga0066640_10002185_pt1 | contig 11740 bp, 10 predicted proteins | sample CryGeyCG2114_020_2_FD_59505 | JGI IMG/M metagenome (GOLD analysis project Ga0066640, IMG submission 59505) | Groundwater microbial communities from aquifer - Crystal Geyser CG11_big_fil_rev_8/21/14_0.20 | ecosystem: Environmental > Aquatic > Deep subsurface > Groundwater | place: USA: Utah... | reverse complement strand
ATGGACTTCCCTTTGTTTCCGAAGCAAGCTTCGGGGAATTAAACCACCTTTTGATTAAAAAAATAAACAGCAATGTTTCAATGGCAACATATCAAACTCCACATCCCCTACACACTCTCCTTCCCCTTGCAACATCATCCACATCACCCAACAAGATTCCAAAAGAAGACAAACACAACACCACATATAAATCCATCAACGAACCCCCACAACAATCACAAGAGCGAACCAACAAGCGTCGCATCAAAACCAATGTACATATCACCAAACATCGAAACCACTTGGCCTCATCGGCCACCCATCGCAACAAGCCCTAGAAACAACATACAAACACCCCACGTCAAACCAAGAGCACACCCTACACGGCAATAAGACAACTTCATTTTTTTATAAAAAAATAATAAAAAAACATGTATACTCGACCGCCAATATAATCTTCATTTTAAGATTATATTGGATGCGAGAGGTATACCGTTGTCTTGAGATACTTATCTCTTTCAATGCAATGCAAAAGAGTAAGATTTCTCAAGCGGTTCGGTACAACAATTTTAACCACCTCCGCCCATAATTCAACACAAACCACACCCCCTTGAACAAAAGAATATTTTCCCTATCACTAAGTATTGCAAAATGCAGAATAAAGAATTTTGAATTATCTTATATCTAGAAGCTAGCAGCCAAAAGCTAGTGGCTAGCAGCTTTTTTACCCCCCCTCCCTTCATGAAGCTCACCCCCGCCATGCAACAATACGCAAATATGAAAAAACAACACCCCGATTGTGTGCTATTTTTTCGTTTGGGAGATTTTTATGAAATGTTTTGGGAAGATGCCAAACTCACAAGCAAATTGCTCGACCTCACCCTCACGTCCAAAAACAAAAACCATCCGAACCCTATCCCCATGGCAGGCATCCCCTATCATAGCGTTGATAAATACATCGACAAACTCATCAACAAATGATACAAGGTAGCTATTGCAGAACAAGTTTCAACTCCCATCCCAGGCCAATTGGTCCAAAGAGAAATCACATCCATCATCACACCAGGAACATATATTTCCTCACTCAACGACAAAACATCATCATGACAATACAACTACATAGCAGCACTCACTCATATACCCCGCAAAGACAATGACCACTTTCACTGTGCATGGGGAGATATCTCCATAGGGAAATATTATACAAAAAGCTTTCCTGACTCCACACAGGCAGTCAAACGACTCATATCACTCCAAGTACAAGAGATTATTACTGACCCAGACTTTCCATGAATCGACACACTCACATGACTCACTAAACAATACAACACACTCATCTCACTCCACGATTTTCCACCAGACAGCGACCATCTTCTCACATCAACATGCAAAGTCCAATCACTCCAATGATACGGTGAAGCCCTTTCCAATGGAAGATGTCAAACTATGGGATTACTTCTCAACTATCTTATAGCAACACAAAAGGGCCAATACTGATCAATTGTTTCTATCAGTTTCCATCATCAACAAAACATTGTATCTCTCGATCAAACCACCATCAAAAACCTAGAGCTTTTCGCATCAAATTTTGACAACAATCCCAAACATTCTCTTTTTGCTGTCATCAATACATGCAATACTGCGATGGGAACAAGATTACTGAGAGATTGGATCACCTATCCATCCAACAACAGCACAATTCTCGCACAACGCCATCAATATATCAATCACTTTCTCCAACAACATGGTATCAGACACGATATAATCAATCATTTCAAAACACTTCACGACATCCCCAGACTCGTTGCCACCATAGCATTTCGCAAATGTCTTCCTTCCTTGTTTATCAAACTCAGAACAAACCTCTCAACATTGCTCATAAATAGTAAAGGAGAAAAAAATGCTATTGTTTCATCCCTTCTCGCTATCAACTGTCCACCAACAATGATAGAAGCATCTACACACTACTTCAATACTCTAAAAAATACTCTCAAAGCACAAATAGACGATGAACACATCTCCTATATTCAAGACAATGTCGACACACACATAGACGAATTGAGAAAAATAGCCTATCAAAGCGATGGACTCCTTCTCCATTATCAACAAGAGCTCATCACAAAAAGCTGATGTAACAATCTCAAAATTAAATTTGTCACCAATAGTGGCTATCTTATCGAGGTCACACCAAAAGATATCAAACAATTTGAGTCAATAATCACTCCCCAAGAAACTAAATATGATCTCCACCGCACCCAAACTCTCAAATCTGGACAAAGGTACAGCTCATCTCATCTGGAACAACTCCAACAAGATATCCTCAAAGCACAAGGACAGCTCATCGATAAAGAAATGGCCATTCTCCTACAACTTCAAGCACAACTCATCCAATTGTACCCCAACATCATAGAACTCTGTGAATATGTAGCACAACTAGATATTTATACATCACACACACGACTCATTCAACAAAAAAATCTCATTCAACCCAAAATTCTCCCCTATCAATCTTCAAAAGAAAATATCACAAAAATCATCTGATGAAGACATCTAGTCATAGAACACTTTTTGCCACACCAAGAATCATTTATTGCAAATGATCTCATCATAGGGACAAAACACAATAATCAACATGGTTTCCTCCACATCATCACATGACCAAATATGGGAGGGAAATCTACCTATTTAAGACAAAATGCACTCATCATTCTCTTGGCACATACATGACTTTTTGTCCCAGCTCAGCAAGCAGACATCACTCTCGTGGACGCCATTTTTGCTAGAGTATGAAGTGGTGACAATATTACTCACAATCAATCAACCTTCATGACAGAGATGATACAAGTAGCAAATATACTTCACAACGCTACTCCTCAATCATTCATTATTTTTGATGAACTAGGCCGTGGCACATCGACCTACGATGGCTTAGCATTATCCAAAGCGATACTTGAATATATCATCACCAGACTACAAACCAATACCCTCTTAGCAACGCATTATCATGAACTCATACAACTTGAAAAAAAATTTCAAGCTGTCAAAAATTATTCAGTATCAGTCTATGAAACAGACAAGGAAGTGGTATTTTTAAAAAAAATAGTTGCCTGATGAGCAGACAAAAGTTATGGATTAGAAGTAGCAAGATTGGCTGGCATACCACCACACATCATCCAAAGAGCAAAACAATATTTGCAAACCCTCGAAGATACAACATCAAAACAAAAACAGACAAAAGACACAGCCGAAACCACCACAAACTTCCATCAAGACAATCCCCTTTTTGTTCCTCTCACAACTCCCTCTTTTCACGATCGACAATGCAACAAAATTAAATCACTGCTAGACTCATTTGATCTCAATAATATCACTCCTATGCAATCATTGCAAATACTTGAAAAAATCAAAAATCAACTTCACTAAATTTTCTTGTCACACCTTCACTTCTTTTTCGTATAATATCATAGAACATTTACGTCATCCATTCTATAGTCTATGGTCAATTTACACGAATATTTTCAAAAACAACAATCGGGGATTTCTGAACAATCCAAGATGGACATTTATCACAAAATACTTGAAAGACAAACAAGTACATCCAATGGTCTTTTCAAAAAAATCACTCTCATTGCCAAGTTTTCTAGTTACTCATTGGTGACGGCTTTTTTGGTCTTTGCATTATTTGGACTCTTAAACAGTACATCCTACAACAACATCCTCAACAACAAATGATTCCAAGTATCACACACCCAACCCAACACCTATAGAGCAAGTGCCGACACCCGTGTCACAATTGCAAAATTTCAATGACACTACAAACTCATCGACAAAGATGGGAAATATGTCGAAACAAACATCGTCTTCCCCAACGATACTATACAACTCGAATATGGCTCTATCATCAAAGTCAATGTCGATGGAAACGATCTCACTATGGTATGACCAGCGATTGTACAGATCGAAGAATCATCCGAAAAAGGCAAATACATCATGAAATTCACACAAGATCCCACTTTTGCCAAACTCTCATCTCAAAACAACACATCAAGCACCGTAGAAATCATCAAACAAGATAATGTCAAAATACAAAAGGCTGACAAAGCAAGCAATATCAATATTCAAATGTCGACATCAAATGGCACTACCAAGATCAGCAATCATGGAGATCCAATCAATGTTAGCAATGATCAAAAACAAACCATCACTATCAAATCACAACAAAATATCGTACTTGAAAACACTCCAAACAAAAAATCTGACGAAGAACAATTAGCACCATCACAGTCTCAATTTGATGATATAGTGCAATTTTTGGCTGACAATACAACACAGGCTGATGAGACAACTCCAATCATCAATGAAACAATCACTATTGACCAAAAACAAATACCAAGCGAACAACAACTGAGTAAAATCACCAACCTTCTTCAAACAAGCGTATTGGAATATCACATCAACAATCTTCTCATCAGTATCGTTCAAGAGAAGCCAGAACAACAAACTATAGCCCTCACCAATCTCCATGATATCCTCATGCAAGTTGGACAGGTACTCAATATTGATTTGATTGCATCATCAAGTTTCAACAATGTCATGGCAAATACCAATACCTTGATCACGACTATACCAGCACGTTATCTTTTACCACCCCGAGTGACCAATCACATGATTGTCATCAAAAACCGAATGGAATTACTCAATCAAAAATCAATGCATAATGATGATCAAAACATAGATAAAGACTCAACCAAATTGATGGAGAAACTCCAATCACAACAACGGAACCTCAACTTCACAAGGACATACTAACTTTTCCATTTTCAAGAATACTGGACCCTCTCCCCTGTATATCCTCCCCCCTGACCGAGGGGGTCTTCTTGCATTTCCACATACAATTCATAGCTTCAAACAGGAAGCTATTTTATTTGTTTATCAAAAAAAAATGGAATTGGACTTACCAACCATTCGATTTTTGATCTGAATCATTTTCATCACCATTGAAACCATGACACTGAGTCTAGATTTTTTGGCAATGGGACTTGCATGAATAGCAACATCAATCATCTTGTTTATCATAGGACCCACTCGACATACACGGATCATATCAGTCATCATTTTCCTCATCTTTGCAAGCATTGCACTAATCCTGACTAGAAAATATCTCAAACCATGGAGAGAAAAAAATCGTGGTAGCGAACCAATGGCCGCAGATCAAATCATCGGTCATCAATCTCCCGTCTATTTTCTCAATGAAAAATTGGTCATCAAATATCAAGGTTCCTACCGACTCATCAACAACCCACATGGGATCAAAAAGGGAGACCATGCAGAGGTGACCTCCATCAAAAACAACTCCGTCACCATCAAAAAAATACACAAAGAATAAAGAAATTTACCCCAATATGTCTTGTATCCACCTTCCTCTTTTTTTCCTATCTCTGCCTGTCCCATCACTTTCCGCGGGGTCAAATTCTACGAGATCTCTGTTTCTGTCTCTGTTTCTGTCTCACATTTTACATTTGTACATCCCATGATCCTTCTCACTATTTCCTACGATGGTAGAACAACCAAAAAACTCATACAGCACCTCCTCCATACGACAAGTATACAAAGTGTCCAAAGGATAAATTATTGCAAAAAATATGACAAAAAAGACAAGCAAATCATCAAACAAGAAATCAAACAATTGATGCTGATTGCTACTGCTGATCCAAGCCACAGCGACATCATCAACGCAATCAACAAATTTCAAAGCAAACAAACGCTCAAAGTCATCAGTCTTCGTGAAATCCCCGATCAAGAAATACTTCTCACATAGGCTTTAGCAATCATCATTATCGTGTCATATCAACGAAAACCAATACTCTGAAAAATACTCTTCACCCTCCTTATTTTTCTTATTGCCACACGATTATTTAATGGGTTATATAGCACATACAGCCAAGAGCCAATCACTATCCTGGCATGATATACACGATACATACGAGTCCTCCTATGATCCATAGCTCTCACATGATCAGTAATATTTTTCAAAATACCCAAATATCAGATCATCAATAAAATGATTCTCTACACAAACGGAATAATTATCTATGCAATGATTTTTATTTTCCCCCAACAGTATCCATGGCGATTTTCTATTCCATTGGGCTTACTAACATTTCTTAGCCTCTTATTACTTTCATACCGAAAAAATATCTTCAGCTGATGATTGACCATTATCCTTATCCTCACTCACATCCTCATCCTCATACCCGATTACAACAAAAATGTTGATTTCCAAGATCGACACGTCAGTCAAAACAACCAACGAGTAGTCACCAACATCCAAACATCACTCAATGAACTTGATTCACTCTCTATCACTCACTATCGCCCCTCTAGCAACAAGCTTGATACTTTTCCACTCCTTTCATTACAACAAAATTCTCCCTTTCTCCTCGAAAACGGTAGTGTTGTTTCTTTCAATGCAGAGGATGATCAAAACGAACCACTCTTGCATCTATATTTGTGGGATTCAACTATCATCACTCTCACACCTCAATCATCAATTCGTTTCATCTTCGCTCCCGAACCCGGAGACACACAAACCAATCGAGACATACTTCTCTCCCAGGGAGATGTCTATCGAAATACATCAAGAAATTTTCTCCAAACATTCATCATCTGGGGACATGGACAAAACAAAATCAAAATAACAGGGGCAGGACAACGACAAACAAAAGTCTCTCCCGAAACACTCTGAACAGTTAACACAGATTTCACACTCCTGTACAAAGACACTTCATTATATCTCACTCCATGACTTTATAGTTTCACTGGTCTCTATATCCAAGATATCAAAACACTGCCCTCTCACCGTGACGCCCTCAATCACTATCAACAACAATTCAATGACTACATCAACAAACAACTTCTCCATCCATGGATACAAACATCAATCACCAATAATATCCTCAAAGCAAAACTTGCACTATCAAGCCTCATAAATCAAAGATATCAACAACAACGATACAATTATCAAGCTCTCAATTGTCTGCTATTAAATCAACAATGCCTCAATATATCACCATACGATAGCCAAAGACTCAAAGAGCGAAACACCAATCCACCATCAGCTTTCAACATGTGACTCAAATCCTCTCTCACCACCACCCCATAATCTCTCCTCATTTTCTCATTTTCTATCATGTATGATAGCATATTTGTCATTGCGAGGAGTCTTTCACGACGTGACAATCCATTCATAGACCGTCCTCTCACCCCTCTTACCTCATACTCTAGTAACTAAAGGCTAGTGGCTAGCAGCCAACTTCCATCCCTACAGACCACAAATGTAAAAAACTTTCATCTTGGTCACATTTTCAAAAAACATTTTCTCACCCATAAAGCCTATCACCCACAACAGGCATACCAACACTAGCCAAATGTGCTCTCACTTGATGTCTGGATCACGACTGTATACACACCAATACGGTCAATATATTCCCACAATCACTATCATCCAACACTCTCCACCAAGTTTCCACCAAATGCCTTCTTCATCTTACACGACCATCATCCTTGGGAGATTTCCATACCACCATACGATCCTGTAAGTGTTTATGATGATACACTGGCCATCACACCATATGCCATCATTGAGATTTTTTTCATCCACACTCATCGGTGAACATTTTTCATGTTTCATGTTTCATATTTCATTGTATTACCACATCCACGACATACCACTTATACACCTTAGCCTCCCTCTGAGCTAATGTATAATCATCAAATATCTTTTGTGATTTGGCAAAATACACCAAACCAGCCGTATCATTGTCCAATCTATTGACCAAACCCAACTCCCCCTCCACCCCAAAAATTTCCAATCATCACATCACCAGACTCAACAATTTTGCATTTTTTCACTCCAACTCATCGATAGTCACGCTTCATTTTTTGCTCATATCTATCAACACATCCAACAATGAATACTTCTTACCAAACACCGTAGCCAAGCCATGGTTTTTCCATACATACCAAAAAAACTCATCCTCATACCACCACAAATGATAGTCAGATAAGTTTTTTGCATACTTATACACATCAGTATTCAACATCTCTCTGAGGGATTTCTCTAAAGCTTATTCTGTTCTTTTCTATAACTTCACATCAATATATATACCAAAGGAGACGCAACAAACATCGAAGAAAATGTACCGGCAATGATACCAAATCATACAACAAAAGAAAAGGTTTGAATCACACCACTACCAAAAACATACATAGCAATCACCACCAACAAAGTAGAAAAAGAAGTTCCAATTGACCTTCTCAAAGTCTGCCACAAGCTAACATCAATCAATTTTCACATCAAAATGGTATTTTTTCTCAGTCACGCTTGGTCATTAGTTGAATTTTCTCTAATTCTATCAAACACAATAATTGTGTCATTGATACTATATCACATAGTTGTCAATATCGCTATGATAAACACCGTATCAATTTGTATAGTGGAATTCAATCGCATCAAAATACCATATGCACCTGCAGGGATACTCACATCAAAAAGCATCGTGACAATAGCCACCATTGCCAAAGTAAATGGCGGAATCACCCTCCTAATACCAGAAAATGAAATCATCATATAAACTGCCATCAATATCAAACCAATAATCAAGGCACTCACTGCTGATTTTTTCATATAATCACCAATACTAGGGCCTATCAAAGACAAAGACACTATATCATCTTCACTCACCAAATGAGCATCATCAACCAAAACTTTTCTCAAAGTATCAGTCAAAACAATGGCATCAGTGTCTTGTTTGAAACCAACCTTGATCAGTAATGTAGTAATACTCTCATCAGGTGTTACACCAATATTATAATCAGTATATCACAATTCTTTCATCATTTCACCTACAGAAGATTTCACTGCCTGCTCTTCCAACACGCCATTCAATATCACCGATACTCATCCAGTAAATTCAATGGATCGTCTCATGTGAACAATAAACATCACAACCGAACCAATCATCAAACATGCTCAGAAAAACAACCACCCAACCGAATGTTTCATAATAGCAAATTGCTTCATCCCTCCCTATTCCATTATAAATCTAAAAAACTTTTTTCAAAAACCATTTCACAAACTTTATCATTATAGGTTCAAGAACTTATTGCAAGGCATCTACTCTATCAAATTTCTCAAAACACTCCACTCTCTATTACACATAATAATCATACAGACTATTATCAATTCTTCTTGGACTTATCACAAAATATTTTCCATCTGACATTTCAATCACCACCAAATGTTCATGAGAAGTAATACAAAACACCATAGAATCCTTTTTGTTATCACCTTCATGACCAGCTTCATGATTCCATCAAAACACTCAAATTCCTCTAAACCTTGCAGCTCAAATATCTTCCAAAGGACGAAGAGACACTATATCACCTTTTTTTAAAGTAAAAGATTTCTTGTTTGGCATATGTATCACGATGTCATCCTGTTCAAAACTATAATACACTCTCGTCAAAATTCTCATAAAATACCACCACAACAATCAAGTCACGACAAAAAATAACAACCATACAAAAGAAAAAGAGAAAAAGAAAAAATTTACACAAATAATAAAAATAATACTAATGAGGATAAACAGCATCCTCACCAACCCAGTCTTATACCCAACCGTCTTATAAGCATCCATTTTTCTCTGCCTAACTACAATAAAATAACGTTTTATCCCTTCCCTATTTTCATGACCACTCCATAATTTTCTGTCCCACCATGTTCTACAAGGTCAAATTCTGTACTGTTTTAGTGTTCTATCTAGCATCTAGCACCTAGTAGCTTAGCACCACCTTTGCCCTTCTTGTCCCAATAAGTCGGTGGTGCTCTTTGTCTTTTGTTTAGAGTTTTATCTTCCTCATAAACCTTTCTACAAATGTTTGTTGATAGTCATCCAAAAGAGGAAGTTTATTTTGTAATTCCACAACAAAATCTCTCATGTGTTCTTTTTCATCAACAAAACTATAAATGCTATGTGTCTGCCCACGCACCAATACAATATTTTTGACCACTTCACTACGCTTATCAATTTCCAAGACAAATCACACATAATCTTGCCACGCATGAGTCGTATTGCCAATACGCAAAAATCCCTCTTCAATTACCATCTCAATCAATTGCAAATGAAGTATCTGATAATACAAATAAGCACCCAAGAAAAAGAACATCACAATCACGCCAGATCGATTACGAATCACCAAAGATAAAATAATGATCAGAATAAACACCGTACTAAAGGTGACATACCATCGATTATTCCTCTCATGTTTTTCTCCATTGGAAACTCTCACACTGATCATAACACATACAGCAAATAAAAACAATCTGATCTCATCATACGCAAGCCATCGTCATTGCGACACCGCATTTTCTGCGGGGGTGGCAATCCACTTCCCTCTCATCATACGCAACCTATACAAAAAATCTAGTCCACTCCACCAATACCTATCACACCCACTATATTTATAGTTGACTTCAAAGAGAAAAAAAGTATAGTTCTCGCAGAGAAAATGTGTTTCTCCTTTGTGGCCATGGGGATGTACTGGCTTCGATGGAAGTATCACATGATCATTCACTGCCACTATCCGATGAGCGTACCGGATTGAAACAATCGTTCAACCTTAACGTGCAAACGCTAAAATGACTGTTAGTGGAAATCTAAGATGACTTGCATTTGCGAAAGCATTCGCAAACAATTCTTATGCTATCTAGACGTCAATAAACAATCCATGCGACTTCGGGTCGCAAGAAAAGGTTTATGCCCCTTTGAAAAAAGCATATCAAATTGCTTGCCATTCTAATCAGGCACTCAAGCTTTTTGCTTGAAGTGCCGGAAAAGAATCCAGGTGTTATGACGAATAAAAAAAGTGATGGCTGTCTCTTGCCTCAACAACCATTATTCGTCATCCCGAACTTGATCCGGGACCCAAGGTCAATAGACAGACTATAGTGGTAGAAGTGTTTCATCATGACTTTCAGACACGGGTTCAACTCCCGTCATCTCCAAATAATGAGAATTAATTTGAACTATATAAGATCACGATTTAGGTCGTGATTTTTTATGTAAGAAAATCTATGATTGTTGCAGGATTGGTGAGAGTAAAATTACTGTTTGCATATGTATCATGAAATAATTGTGGCACCTTTGCTTTTGTTTTTGGATTAGATTTAAATTCAAAAGCATAAAAATATCAATCTTTTTCTTCGATATAATCAATTTCTTGCTGAGTATAGGTTCTTCGAAAATAAGTCTTCACCATTTCCCTTTGATTATTGTTACGTTTCATCCTTTCCGTAATGCAAAATTTTTCTCGCAATCATCATAGATCAGATCTTAGATCTGTAGGATTAAAATTATTAATCAATGAATTGAGTATTCACACATCCCAAAAGTATATCTTAACAGATTTAGTAATTTCATTTCTTAGATTTCTACTGAGTCATTTGAGTTTATAAATGACAAAACTTTTTTCTAGTAAATCAATATAATTTTGTACTGTCACAGTATTGATACCTAATTTTTGTGCAAGTTCAGTATATGAGACTTCATTACCTACTTGTAAAGCAATGAGCTGAAGCAATTTGATAATAAGCTCAGATTTTCTAACCCCTGCAAATTCCAAGATATCTTTATACAGATAATTAATGATACTCCGCGCAGCAAGCTGACGCGGTATCTCGTACAACTAGTTAAAGAGATGG
>Ga0066640_10002179_pt1 | contig 11757 bp, 10 predicted proteins | sample CryGeyCG2114_020_2_FD_59505 | JGI IMG/M metagenome (GOLD analysis project Ga0066640, IMG submission 59505) | Groundwater microbial communities from aquifer - Crystal Geyser CG11_big_fil_rev_8/21/14_0.20 | ecosystem: Environmental > Aquatic > Deep subsurface > Groundwater | place: USA: Utah... | reverse complement strand
TCCCGCCCGCCGGCATGAATATCCAGCGTTTGGGTCTTTAAGTGCTTCATACTCATAACAGAACATTCCATGTGCCAGCCCGGCCGCCCCTTGCCCCAGGGGCTTTCCCAAAAAGGCTCATCCTCGGCTGATCTCTTCCACAACGCGAAATCCAGAGGGTCATCCTTGTTTTCATCCTTCTCCACCCGCACGGCTTCCAGCATATGTTTGACACTTTGACCCGAAAGCTTCCCGTATTTCTTGAATTTGCGCACGCTAAAATAAACGCTGCCCGACGCCTCATAGGCGAACCCGCTGCCGATCAGTCCCTGGATGTGTTTGATCATATCCGGAATATTGTCCGTCGCCCTGGGCTCGATGTCCGCTTTGTCTATCTTTAACAATTCCAGGTCCCGGTAATAATCCTCAATGTTCTTTGTCGCGACCTCTTCGCTGGATATCCCCAATTCCTGGGCCTTGTTGATGATCTTATCGTCAATGTCGGTAATATTGCGCACGAAATGGACATCGTAGCCGCGGTATTGCAGGTATTTGCGGATGACATCAAAGATGTAAAGACTGCGGGCATGCCCGATGTGGCACCGGTCATAGACCGTGACCCCGCAGACATACATGCGGACGGTCTTGTCCTTAAGCGGGACAAACTCTTCTTTCTTCTTGGTGAGTGAATTGTAAATACGGAGAGCCATGGGTATCTATCGCGACGCCTGCCGTCACGGCAGGGCAGGCTGAAAATTGGCTAACTTACGGAAGTTGACCGGTCACTGTCTTCATTGTCCACGTGCTTATGTTTGATCTTGTCCTCTAACGTCTTGATCCGCTTGACGAGTTCACGCATGTGCTGCATGACCGGGTCGCTGACATGGACATGGTCCATCATCAGGTCGATCTTTTTGCCGTCCTGCTTGGTGACATGGCCCGGAACGCCGACCACGGTCGAATTTACCGGGACGTCCCGCAGGACAACCGCGTTCGCACCAATGTAGGAATTGGACCCGATCTCGATATTCCCGAGGACCTTGGCCCCCGCGCCCACAACGATATTGTCCCCTAAGGTCGGATGGCGTTTACCGGTCTCTTTACCTGTTCCGCCCAACGTCACGCCCTGAAAAAGGGCCACGTTCTCTCCGATGATCGTGGTTTCGCCAATCACGACCCCCATTCCGTGGTCAATGAACAGCCCCTTGCCGATCGTGGCCCCGGGATGGATCTCGATGCCCGTTAAAAGCCTGGCCAACTGGGACAAGAGCCGCGGGAAGAACGGAATGTTCCTCTTGAGCAAGAAATGGGCGATCCGGTAGAAAATGATCGCGTGCAGACCCGGATACAGCAGAATGACCTCCAAGTTACTGCGGGCAGCCGGGTCCCGTTCCCTGGTCGACTGGACCTCATCCACAAAAAGGATGGAGATCACCAGAACAAAGACAATAAATAGTAATAATAGGGCGATAAATGTCATCATGTTTTCCTGTCTCCTGCGCCGGGCCGTTTTTTCTGCGGCCCTCTCCCATCATCATTCATCCCAACATCTTAACGTCTTTTCCCCGAATAGGCAAAGATTTTATTAGAGCCGGGTTTTGCTGACCAGGACCACAGCCTGCGCGGCGATCGCCTCGTTGCGGCCGACAGCCCCCACTCCCTCATTGGTCGTGGCCTTGATATTAACGCATCCCGGGTCCATGTTCAGCTTTTCTGCAATACAGGCCTTCATCTTTGCCTTATATCCTTTCAGGTTCGGCTTCTCCGCCAGGATGACCGCATCAACATTAGTGACCGTGAACCCCTCCGCGTGGACCATTTTATTGGCCTGCTGAAGCAGGATCAGGCTGGAAACCCCTTTGAACCGGCTGTCCGTGTTGGGAAAATGCTCCCCGATATCCCCTTTGGCCACCGCGCCCAGCATGGCATCGCAGATCGCGTGCAAAAGAACGTCCGCATCGCTATGGCCGTCAAGCCCCATCGTATGAGGGATCTCGATGCCTCCCAGGACCAGTTTCCGCCCTGCGACCAGCCGGTGGATATCGTAACCAAGACCGATTTTCTGCATATTATTACATCCTGTCGTTTAAACTTTTAATAAACCGCACGCGATATCAATATCTTCCTTGGTCGTGACCTTGATGTTGCTGTAGCTGCCCTCGACCACCTTGACCCGCTCACCGATCATCTCGACCAGATAGGCGTCGTCCGTCGCCTGCAGATCATTGTTCTCACGATGGGCCTTGAGGATCACGGCCTTTTGAAAGACCTGCGGGGTCTGGACCTCCCATAGCAAACGCCGGTCGAAGGTCGCCTCCACATACTTGTCCTGCGGGTTAATGCGTTTGATCGTCGGCTTGACGGGACCCCCGACGATGACCGCCGGTTCGCTATAGCACGCCGTGACCGCGCGCTCGATGATTTCATCCGCGACCAGGGGTCGCGCTCCATCGTGAATCAGCACCAGGTCCGTATCCGCATCCAGCGTCTTTAAGCCGTTGGCGACAGACTGCACGCGCGTCGGGCCTCCTGCGACCGTACGCTTGACCTTGACCAACCCATAGGACTTGATCAACGTCTGCATGACCTTGATCAGCTCTTCGCTGGCAACCACGATAACACTGTCGATCAGGCCGCTGCGGGACAATGTTTCCAGGCTATAAACGATCAGCGGCTTGCCGTTGATCTCAAGCAGCATTTTCGAACCCGACGCATCAAGCCGCGTCCCCGACCCGGCGGCAGCAACGATCGCCTGCGTCTTAAATCTTCTTTTCTTGTCGGAAGGATGAAAGATCATGTGGATGCCCTATTTTTTTAACTTTGTAAAGATCATGCGCCCGGATTGGGTCTGCAGGACCGAAGCGACCGTCACCCGGACCGTCTTGCCGATCAGCGGCCGGCCTTCACTGACGACGATCATGGTCCCGTCATCTGAATAGGCGATCGCCTGATTAGGCTCCTTGCCCTCCTTGACCAGCTTTACTTCTATCTCATCGCCGGCCAAAATAACCGGCTTGACGGCATTGACAAGTTCATTGATGTTGAGGACCTCGACCCCCTGGATCGCCGCGATCCGCCCCAGATTGTAATCGGTCGTGATGATACGGGCCTCCATAAGCTTGGCCAAACGAACCAGCAGGGCGTCCACTTCCTGGTCACCGGACATTTCTTCTTCATGGATACGCAGGTCCATGGAGGTATCCTTCTGCATGCTGCGCAAGGTCTCCAAGCCGCGCCGCCCTCGCTGGCGCTTGACCTGGTCCTGGGAATCGGCGATCTTGTGCAGTTCCTGCAGCACGAAACGCGGAACGATCAGCCGCCCCGAGAAAAAGTTCGTTTTATAGATGTCCAGTATCCTTCCGTCGATGATCGCGCTCGTATCCAGCAGGATCATGCCTTCATCGTGGTCCTGACGTTTGAAGCGCACGTAGGGAATGATGAGGTTAAACTCGTCTTTCCCGCGTAATGCCATGACTGCGCCCAAATAGGAAAAAAACAGCGTCAACACAACACGGGAAACAGAATGGAACAGATCCCCCAACGGCAATAACGAAAGGATATCGGCGATCAGTTTGGCCATGAAAACACCCAACAGCAGGCCGAACACCATACTCGACAAACCGCGGACCGACACACCCCGCAGGCTCATCTCCAGCAGAATAAGCAGAACACCCGAGGCCGCGCCGATCGCCAGCCCCAAGAGCGGCTGCATGAAGATTGTCCCCGTGAAGAACCCGACAAAAGCCGCAATGATCAAAAAGAAAACCCGGATGAATAAAAGCGTCATGTTTGGCTCCCGCTATTTTTCCTATCCCCTGTTAGAGGGAACAGCGAGGCGCGCCGATTTGAGGCGGCCTTATAAAATTGAATCGATCAACGACATATCGCGTCCAGTGCTTCCCGGACCGACTCGACCGCGATGAGCTCGCACCGGCAGTTGTTGAATTCCTCGCGGACCTTGAGATTGTTCTTGGGAACAACACATTTCTTAAAACCAAGTTTTTCGGCCTCATTGATGCGCAAGGCCAGCTGGCTGACGCTGCGGACCTCCGATGACAATCCTACTTCTCCCATGATGACCGTATCATAAGCGACCTTCTTGTCCGTCAGGGCCGAGGCAATGGCCGTGACTACACCTAAATCCGCCGCCGGGTCCATAACCCTGACCCCGCCGACGACATTTAGGAAAATATCCTTGTCCTGCAGCTGCAGCCCCAAACGTTTTTCCAGGACCGCGACCAAGAGTGCTAAACGGTTACCGTCGAACCCCTGGGCCTTCTGCCGGACGACACCGAAACTCGACCGGCTGACCAGCCCCTGCACCTCGACGAGAAACGGCCGCGTGCCTTCCAGAATGGGAACGACAACAGACCCGGAGGCGTCCTGGGGACGTTCGGACAAAAAGATCTCCGACGGATTGGCCACTTCCAAAAGACCGCCGGCTGTCATTTCAAAAACGCCCATTTCATTGGTCGAACCGAAACGGTTCTTGGTCGTGCGCAGGATCCGGTAGGACGTGTAACGTTCCCCTTCAAAATAAAGCACGGTGTCCACCAGATGTTCAAGGACACGTGGGCCGGCCAGCATCCCCTCTTTGGTCACATGCCCTATAAGAAAAAGTGAGATCTTCATCGTCTTGGCCATCTGGGTCAGGATCGCGGCACATTCCCTGACCTGGCTCACACTCCCCGGGCTTGAAGCGACATCCGGGTGATACAGGACCTGGATCGAATCGATCACCACGGTTTGGGGCTTCATCTTGCGGATATAGTCCTGGATCACGGTCAGATCGACCTGGTTGACAATATAAAGCGCATTGCTCGCTGACGCCCCCAGACGGTCCGCCCGCATCTTTGTCTGTTGGACCGACTCCTCGCCACTGATATAAAGGACTTTATGCCCTTTTTTACTGATCTGGGCCACGACCTGCAGCGTGATCGTGGACTTGCCGATCCCGGGGTCACCGCCGACCAAGGTCACCGAGCCGGGAATGATGCCGCCGCCCATGACACGGTCGAATTCCCTGATCCCTGTTGTCAAGCGTTCTTCTTTCTGCGACAGGATGTCCGTCAAAAGGACCGGCTGATCGGAGAACGTCACCCCGCCTTTGGCCGGCTGGGGTCCGGTGGCGATATTTTCTTCCGCATAGCTGTTCCACTCCTCGCAGGACGGGCACTTGCCCAGCCAACGCGGCGATTGAGCTCCGCAGCTTTGACAGATAAAAATGGTTTTTGTTTTCATAGTCTATACCGTCTGACGATACCCGGTTAAAATTCCAGAGTCCGCTCGACACCCAGCATATCCGACTTCTCCTCCGACATCGGATGGATGTCCTGGCTCTTCCGGCGCAAATATTTGAATTCTGTCTTGCCCGATTTATCGTCGGGAACCCGTTTGAACGTCCATTCCAGGCTTTTTCCGGTATCACTAACGACCGGATTCCGGGCAAGCTGTTCGATCTGTTTCTTGAAAGACCCCTTGGCGCTGATGTCAAAGGTCCCGCTGATATTAAAGGGAAGACCGTCATCCTTGGTAATGACCGAATCGGCGATCTCAAGGATCGGATAGATCCCTTCGAGGTTAAGCATGATGCTGCTGTAATGCAGCCGGTCGACAAAACCGTCGTAGGAAAAAAGCTTGCCCTTCAGGTACGGGGCGCGCAATGTCCCGTTGATGTCGATCTTGCCTTCGACATTCCCGGACGAATCGGTGTCCCGGTTGCCCGTGAACAGGGCCAGAAAATCATCCATTGCCATGCCCGACAAACGTATGCTCAAGTTAAGGGGATAGGGCGCCTGCAGCCCCACGGTCCCCTGACAGAGAATATTCCCGATAGTGAAATAATTCAGCTCAAGCTTCCCGTCCTTGATCTGGAACTGGGCGTTCACATCCTTGATCGGCTTATAATTGACGAGCGTGTATTTGCTGGTGATCTTCCCGAGGATAAGACGGGGCCGCGTCCCTTTGGGGTCCCGGATATCCAGGGTACCGTTCAGGATGGCCGCGATATCGAATGCCGGCACGCTGAAATGATCGATGTTGACCGTGGTCTGATACGACTTTTCGTTTTCCTGGACGACCGTGACGGTCAGCTCTTTGCCATCGGGCTTGACCGTAAAAGACAGTTTCTTCTGGACGAAATCGATCCCTCCGTTAAAAGGGAAATGGATTTCGGCTTCCGTGGTCGCAGGGAAAAGGATCCCCCACAGGCAAAGCGCCAATACAAGTGTACGTTTCATGATGTAAAAACCGGCTTATCGCGACCGATACGCGATGATCTTTCGGGGGTCAAGCAAAGGCCAATTCAGTGTCTTTTCGGGACACCTTGATCTTGCTGCCTTCTTTAAACTGGCCGGCAATGATCTCTTCGGCGAGAGGGTCTTCCAGGTACCGCTGGATGGTCCTCTTGAGCGGCCTGGCGCCAAAGACGTTGTCGAATCCTTTTTCGATCAGAAAATCCGTGGCCTCCTGGGTCAGCTCGATCTCGATCTCCTTTTCCTTAAGACGTGCGGAGACCTCGCGGATCTCGATCTCGATGATCTTGACAAGGTCTTCCTTGGTCAGGGATTGGAAAACGATAATATCATCGATACGGTTCAGGAATTCCGGCTTAAAGACCTTCTTGACCTCGCCCAAAAGACGTTCCTTCATTTCCTTGTAGCTGGCTTCCTCGGTCTTGGACGTGAATCCCAGGGACCCTTTGGAACGCATCAGTTCCGCCCCGACGTTGGAGGTCATGATGATGATCGTGTTACGGAAATCGACCTTACGGCCGAAGCTGTCCGTAAGACGACCCTCCTCAAAGACCTGCAGAAGAAGATTAAAAACATCCGGATGGGCCTTCTCGATCTCGTCAAGCAAAATGACCGAATACGGTTTGCGTCTGACTTTTTCGGTCAGCTGTCCGCCTTCTTCGTACCCGACGTAACCCGGCGGGGCACCGATCAGGCGCGACACGTTGAACTTGTCCATATATTCCGACATGTCGATCTGAACAAGCGCGTCCCGGTCACCGAACATGAACTCGGTGAGCATCTGGGCCAGATACGTTTTCCCCACGCCCGTGGGCCCCAGAAAAACGAATGAACCGATCGGCCGCCGGGGGTTCTTGATCCCCGCGCGGGAACGGCGGACAGCGCGCGCAATGGCACTGATCGCCTCTTCCTGGCCGATAACGACCTTCTGAAGATGCTCTTCCATCTTTAAAAGCTTCTCGCTCTCCTTTTGTTCCAGACGAAAGAGCGGGATCTTGGTCCACTGCGAAATGACCTTGGCAATATCTTCCTCGCCCAAGGTGATCGTGACCTTGTCGCGCTGTTCGGTCCATTCCGTGTTGACCTTTTCCAGCTTCTCACGGATCGTCCTCTCTTCATCCCGCATCCGGGCGGCCTTCTCGAAATCCTGGCTCTTGATAAAGGATTCTTTTTCCTTGCGCAACTGCTCGATCTCGGCCTCCAATTCCTTGATCTCCGGCGGGACGACCATGGCACTGATCCGCGCGCGGGAACCGGCCTCATCCAGGATATCAACCGCCTTATCAGGAAGGAAGCGGCCGGAAATGTACCGGTCCGAGAGTTTCACTGACGCCTCCAGGGCCTCGTCTGAAAATTTGACCCGGTGATGGGCCTCGTATTTGTCGCGCAATCCCTTTAATATCTGAATGGCCTCATCCACCGACGGCGGCTCGACCGTGATCGTCTGAAAACGGCGTTCCAGCGCCGCGTCCTTCTCGATGTGCTTGCGGTATTCATCAAGGGTCGTCGCGCCGATACACTGGATCTCGCCGCGCGCCAAGGCCGGTTTTAAGATGTTGGCCGCGTCGATCGCCCCTTCGGCCGCACCCGCGCCGACGAGCGTATGCAGCTCATCGACAAAAAGGATAATATTCCCCGAACGCTTGATCTCATCCATGATCGCTTTGATGCGTTCTTCAAACTGGCCACGGTATTTGGTCCCCGCGATCATCAACGCCAGGTCCAGGACAATGATATTCTTATTTCTTAAAAGCTCGGGAACTTCACCCGCCACGATCAACTGGGCCAGGCCTTCCACGATGGCCGTCTTGCCGACACCGGCTTCCCCCAGCAGGACCGGGTTGTTCTTGGTCCGGCGGCTTAAGATCTGCACGATCCGCTCGATCTCGCCCTTGCGCCCGATGACCGGATCCAGCTTGCCTTCCTTGGCCAGTTTGTTGAGATTACGTCCGTACGCGTCGATGGCGGGTGTTTTCCCCGTCTTGACCGGCTCCTGCGAACCGAAACCGGGGATACCCGACCCCAAAAGCTCCATGACCTCATTGCGTAATTTACCCAGATCGAGTCCAAGGTTCAAAAGCACCCGATACGCCATGCCTTCGCCTTCCTTGACCAGGCCCAGCAAGAGATGCTCGGTCCCGATGTAATTGTGCCCCAGGGCACGCGCTTCTTCAGCGGAAAGTTCCAGCGCTTTTTTCGAACGCGGGGTAAACGGGATGTCGCCAAGGACCTGGGTCTGCGGACCGGGCTGGACCAGCTTCTCGACCTCGATACGGATCGTTTCCAGGTCCAATCCCAGTTTTTGCAGGACCGCGGCCGCGACACCTTCTCCTTCGCGGATCAGCCCCAGTAAAAGGTGCTCGGTGCCGATGTAGTCGTGATTAAACCGCCGCGCCTCTTCCTTGGCGTAGACGATGACTTTTCTTGCCCGTTCAGTAAATCTATTGAACATATGACTAGCCTCCTAGCTTTTCCCTAATTAAACTCGCCCGCCGGATATCGCGGGCCGATGTTGACAACTTTTTCCCCTCGATCTTCTGCAGATGGGCCGGCTGAATGGTGATAAATAGTTCATTAATGATCTTGCTGGGGATGTTCTTGATAATCCCCATGTCGATCCCCAGGCGGACCATGGAGAGCAATTCGACCGTTTCCTGGCTTGAAATGATATGCGCACTGTTCAGCACCCCCAGCGAACGGAAGATCTTGTCCTCGAGCATGGGCCGGTTCTGCATGACGAGCGCCTGACGGGCCTGCTCTTCCTGTTCAATGACCTGCCGGATCAAACCGTTGATGTTCTGGATGATGTCCTCTTCGCTGTGCCCCAGGGATACCTGGTTCGATATCTGGTAGAAGTTCCCCCGGGCCTGCGTTCCCTCGCCGTAAAATCCGCGGGAGGCAAAGCTCAATTTAGCGATCGCCGCCAACACTTTGTTGATCTGTTTGGTCATCGCCAACGCCGGCAAATGGAGCATGACCGAACCGCGCATGGCCGTCCCTGTGTTCGTCGGACAGGCCGTCAAATAGCCCCAATTTTCCAGAAACGCAAAATCCAGCTTCTCGCCCAGCGTATTGTCGATCAGGTTGGTGATCTTCCAGGTCTCATCCAGGTTTAACCCGGACTGCATGACCTGAATGCGCAAGTGGTCTTCTTCATTGATCATGACCGAAAGAATTTCTTCTTCCGATACCAAAAGGGCTTTGCCTTCCCCGCTGGTGGCATGCTCATGGCTCATGAGGTGGCGTTCGACCAGAAACTGCTTGTCAATATTGTCCAGCTCATTCATCCTGAACAATGTCGATTTCTTGAAATATTCGGTTTCTGCCACCGCCTTGGAAATGACGTCCAGCACCTCGCTTGCTCCCCGTTTACCCGCCTTGTTGGGAAAAGGATATTTCGTCAGGTTCCGGGCCAAACGGATCCGTGAAGACATGACGATATGCGAGAACGGCCCTGTCCCTTTGAGCCATTCGCCGGTCCGTTTTAAAAGGTCTTCTAAGTTCATGCCGGATTATCTTTCTGGTTTTCCAAGGTCCGTATTTTATCGCGCAGGTCGGCCGCCTTCTCAAAATTCTCGTTCTCGATGGCCTTTTGCAGCTGTTCCTTAAGCTTATGCAGCGTTTCGGTCTTGTTCTCCCCGCTTTTGGCGACACTGCCCGGCGCCTTGCCATAATGATGCGTCGAGCCGTGGATCTTCTTGAGCAGCATGGCCAAGTGGTCCTTGAACGCCGTGTAGCATTCGCTGCATCCCAAACGGCCGAATTTCTTGAAATCGTCATAGGTCGTGTTGCAGTTCGGGCAGGTGAGCGCCACTTCCTCATAATCCTTGATCTGCTTGCCGAAATCCGACAACCCGGCCAAGAGGTCCGCGAGACCGAACTGCTGCTCCATCTGCACGCTCTTTTCGCGGGCACACTCCTCGCACAGATGCATTTCCGACATCTGATCGTCAACGATCTCTGTCAGGTGCACGGTCGCTTTTTTCTTCCCGCAAATATCACACAGCATAATTTTCAGCGCCCCAGCGTCCCCGCGCCCCAGAGACCCAGCGGAAGATTTTGCTGGGCACCTGGGACCCTGGGTATCCGGGGTCCCCCTTCCATGTTTTGTTAATACTTCACGCCGTCCTTTTGCGTAACCGCCTTGAACAACTTCATCATTTTCTGGGTAACCTCGCCCGGCTTGCCATCAGAGATCGGACGCCCGTCCACCCTCACGACCGGAATGATCTCGGCCGCCGTACCGGTCAGGAAGCACTCATCCGCGTTATAAACCTCATGGCGAGTGATAAGCCCCTCTTCTGTCTCGATCCTTTGCTGGCGGGCCAAATCAATGACCGTATCCCGCGTGATGCCGCGCAAGCATCCCTGGGCCGGCGTCAAAAGCCTGCCCTTTTTCACGATAAAGATGTTGTCCCCGGTGCACTCTGCCACGTAACCGCTGTGGTCAAGCATGATCGCTTCGGAATACCCGCTGATATTGGCCTCGATCTTGGCCAGGATATTGTTGAGATAATTCAACGACTTCAATTTCGGATTAAGCGCCTCCGGGTGGTTGCGCACCGTCGGAACGGTGATGATCTCCATGCCGTTCTTATACAGGTCATCGGCATACAGCGTTATCTTGTCGGTGATAATGACAATGCTGGAATTGCCTTTACATTTATTAGGGTCCAGCCCCAAGTCCCCGGCCCCGCGGGTCACGACCACACGGATATACGCGTCGCTTAAATTATTAGCCTTCAGCGTATCGACGATGGCCTGGCTCATCTGCTCCTTTGTCAGGGAAACATCCATCATCAGCGTATGCGCCGTTTCATAAAGCCGGTCGATATGCTCCTTGAGCTTAAAAACCAAACGGCTGTAGGAGCGGATGCCTTCAAACGCACCGTCCCCGTACAAGAATCCATGGTCAAACACGGAGATCTTCGCGTCTTCCTTGTTCACGATATTGCCGTTAAGATAAACTTTCATGCTTTCCTCGCTTTTTTCTTTTGCTTTTATTTTTTCTCAAGACTGCCGTCGCGCATATGGATGACCTTCTGCGAACGGCGAGCGACCTGTTCGTCATGGGTCACAATGACCAGCGTCTGCTGGTTCCGCGCGTTCAGATCAAGCAACAGCTCAATGATCTGCCGCCCGTTCTCCGAATCAAGGTTGCCCGTCGGTTCATCACAAAAAATAATATCCGGTTCATTGATCAGGGCCCGCGCGATGGCCACGCGCTGCTGCTCCCCGCCGGAAAGCTGGTAAGGCTTGTGCTCCTGACGGTCCTTTAATCCGACCTGCGTTAGCAGCGCCTCGGCCCTGCCCTTTAGGTCCTCGGCCCTGGCCTGGGCGTCTCCGACCATGGCCGGCAAAAAGACATTCTCAAGCGCCGTAAATTCCGGCAGCAAATGATAAAACTGAAAAATAAAACCGAACTTACGGTTCCGGACCCGGGCCCTCTGCACGTCATTGAGCTTATAGATCTCTTCGCCGTCGAGCGTAACACGCCCCTCATCCGGTTTATCCAGTCCGCCCA
>Ga0066640_10002177_pt1 | contig 11758 bp, 9 predicted proteins | sample CryGeyCG2114_020_2_FD_59505 | JGI IMG/M metagenome (GOLD analysis project Ga0066640, IMG submission 59505) | Groundwater microbial communities from aquifer - Crystal Geyser CG11_big_fil_rev_8/21/14_0.20 | ecosystem: Environmental > Aquatic > Deep subsurface > Groundwater | place: USA: Utah... | reverse complement strand
CTCGCCGATTCCATTCTCGGAACGTTGCAGGAGGAAGTGCGCGAGTTTTCTCCGGCCCGCTATCACCTTTGATTTTTATTCGACCTCCGATCCATGCGGCTCGCCAAAACCGATAACGAATTGATAAGGGATTTCCATCACGTCTGGCACCCCTGCACCCAGATGAAGGATCACGAAGAGGTGCCTCCGCTCCTGGTCGATCGCGCCGAGGGAATCTACCTGTTCGACCGGGACGGCAACCGGTACATGGACGTGATCTCTTCCTGGTGGGTGAACCTGCTCGGTCACAATCACCCGCGTTTGAACGATGCCGTGAAGGCTCAATTGGATCGCATGGCCCATGTCATGTTTGCGGGCATCACCCACCGGCCTGCCATCGACCTGGCCGAAAAACTCGTCCGACTCACCCCGCCCAATCTGACCCGGGTGTTTTTTTCGGACAATGGGTCCACCTCGGTCGAGATCGCGCTTAAAATGAGCGTTCAGTACTGGATGCAGTCGGGGAAACCCGGGAAGAAACGCTTTGCCTATCTTTCCGGCGGCTACCACGGGGAAACGCTGGGCGCTCTTTCCGTTTGCGGCATCGGGATGTTCCGCAAGCCCTTCGAGGAGGTTCTCGCGCCGAATATCGAGGTTGCGGGTCCGGATTGTTTTCGATGTCCCTACGGTTTGAAACCGGAGTCCTGCGCGGCGGAGTGTTTCGAGCCGATGGAGAAAACGCTGGAATCGCGCCACCGCGAACTGGCCGCCGTGATCGTCGAGCCGCTGGTGCAGGGGGCGGCGGGAATGAAAATGTATCCCGCGGCGTATCTTGCCAAACTCCAGGATGCCTGCCGGGCGCACGGCGTTCACACGATTTACGACGAAATCGCCGTCGGATTCGGCCGCACCGGCGATCTGTTCGTCTGTTCCGGGAAGAAGATGGATCCCACTTTTCTCTGCCTGTCGAAGGGAATCACCTCGGGGTACCTTCCCCTGGCGGTGACCATGACCGGTGAAGAAGTTTTCTCCGCGTTCTATGGAGATTACGAATCCCTCAAACTGTTCATTCACAGTCACAGCTATACCGCCAATCCGCTGGCCTGCGCCTGCGCCAACGCGACGCTGGACATCCTGACCGGTGAGAATTTCATGGCGGGCCTTGCCCCTCGCATTTCCGCCATGCGCGAGGAAGCCCGGCGGCTGGAAGATCTCGAGTGGTGCGGGGAATACCGGCAGACCGGAATGATCGGGGCGCTTGAACTGGTCCGGGACCGCGCCACCGGCGAACCTTTTCCTTTCGACCGGAGAATCGGTTACCGGGTCTACCTGGAAGGGCTCAAGCGGGGAATTTTCATGCGGCCCCTGGGAAACGTGATCTACTTTTTGCCTCCTCTGGTCATCTCACCCGAAGAGATCGGGACGATGGTCGAAACCGCACGGCAATGCGTGGAAGCTGTTTTAAACCCATGAAAGGAGAGACATGTTCGAGGTAACGGTCAAGACGCGGTTTTCCGCCGCGCACCGGCTTCAATACTACGATGGGAAATACGAGAACCTGCACGGCCATAACTGGATTGCGATCGCCACCGCCGAGACGGACGACGTGGACTCCATCGGTCTCGGGGTCGACTTCGTGAAACTCCGGGAAAAACTGGACCAGGTCCTTTCCTCTCTCGACTACCAGAACCTCAATGAGGTGGCCCCTTTCGACCGGCAAAATCCATCGGCGGAAAACATCGCCCGCTGGACATTCGAGTTGTTGAAGCCCCAAGTCAACGATGGGCATGCCCGGCTCAAGCGGGTCGAGATCCGGGAGTTCGAGGAATGCGGCGCCGCCTATTTTGAATGATTCCCGGTACGGCGATCCCGGAAGAGGTCATCCCTGTTTCCGGGGAATCTTCAAAACGGCCAGTTGCGCCTGTCGGGCCGTGTCCACGGCCACCGCGAGGATGCGCGCCGTTTCCTGCGGACTGTGGAAGCCGGTGCTGTTTTCCGATGATACAAAATCCCAGTACAACGATGCCCGCCGGTGGAGTCCCCGGGCCGTTGCCAGGTCCGCATCGGACGCACCCTCCTTCTGAGCCGCGGCGATGGCGTCGATGGCATCGATCTGAGCCTCCTCGGCCCGTTTCAACAACTCCGAGGTTCGGGTCTGGATTGAAATGATTCGGTCCCGCAATGCCTGATCATCCATCCGATGACAGGTTTGGCAGGCTTGGTTGATGTTGGTCAACGGACTTCTCACCCAATGATCCGAAACTTTAATGGCCCCTTCACGGACGTAGGGCATGTGGCAGTCCGCGCACGACACGCCGGACCGCGCATGTAAACCGGTTCCCCATAGCTCGAATTCGGGGTGCTGGATCTTGATCATGGGCGTCCCGGTTTCCTTGTGAGTCCAGTCCTTGAACTTCAAGGTGTCGTAGTAGTCCGCGATGGCGTCCACCGTCGTTCCGTTATCCCAGGGGAGGGTCAGCAGTTTGTTTTCCCCGGCGAAGTAATATTCCACGTGGCATTGGGCGCAAACGTAGGTCCGCATTTCCTGGCGGGTGGCCTTGGAAAGGTCGACTCCCCGGCGCTCCATGGCCTGTAAAAAGGCCGGACGGGTGATCCGCAGGACCATGGTTTTCGGATCGTGGCAATCGTGGCAGGACGTTCCGGTGTGCAGTTTTTCCTTGAGTTCGTTGTAGGGGGTTCGATTGAAGGCTTCCCATCCCATGGACTCGATCAACTGGGGAGCTTCGGCGGCGTGGCAATTGGCGCAGGCTCCCGGCTGGCTCACCAGCGTCACGCGCTGGGTTTTCAATTGATCGGTCAGGGCGTAGTGATGTCCCCGATCTTCATTATGGTCCTTGCTGAAGGCATATCCCGCCCACAAACGCACGAGGGCCGGGTTGCGCTCGAGTTTGCTGTATGGGACCGAACCTCCGAACGGGGTGCCTACCGTATCGTCGGCGGTTTTTTTGAAAGAGTCCAACTGGCGCGGAAAATTATGTCCCCAGATTTCCGGATCCACCTCGTTTTGCGCGATGGGGGTCAGGGGAACCGGGCTCAATTTGGCTTCCAGCTTTTTTTCCTGGATATCCACAAGTAAAGTTCCCACCCCCCACATTGCCCCCGCCCCGGCGGCAAACACGATGGCCAGGATCAGAATCGTGAAAATCGAAATGGCTCCCGCCTGCGCGGGACGAAAAACCGCGGCCCCATCGTTCCTGGTATTACGAAGCATGGCCTACCCCCTTATGACAGCGAAGACAGTCGAGTTTTTGGCTAGCGTGCGATGTGACAATGCCGGTCACCAGCGTCTCGTGACAAAACAGGCACTGGTTTCGCGCGATCGTTCGATTGAATGGAGTGATACGAATGGGGTCGGAAAAGTTCCCCGTGGTGAAGGCGACGCTGTGATTCCAACCGTTAACCGCCTTGGTGAAGTATTTGGAAACCAGATGCCGCGGGGTGTGACAATCGTTGCAGGTGGCCACCCCTTTGTGAGTCCCGTGGTTCCATCCGTCGTAAACTCTTTTCATGACGTGGCAGTTGACGCAGGCCTCCGGGGATTCCTGGAAATAGGAAAAACCCCGGCCAAAATAAAACGTATAGGCCCCCAACCCCGCCACACCCCCCGCGAAAAAAAATACCCAAAGGGCAATGAGGAAGGGCGCAAATCGTTTTGTCTGGAATGATGACAAGAGGTTCCTCCTTGGCGACACTACTAAGGTTAATGCCCAAATGGAGAAATTGCAACGGGTTCGCTCCGGGATTTGCCCAAATTTTAGGCGGGCAAATCCGGATTTGCTCAAAGAATGATCTGGATTTTCAACGCCGCTGGAGGCCCGAGGGGCGGTTCGGGGCTTGAATCAAGGCTGTCAGGCAGAGGTGGGCTATCGGCATGCTTTTTGCTCTTTGCAGGGTGTGGGATTTTCAGGGAGCTATGCAAAACATGATGCCGAAAATGAAATCCAATTCGAAGGGCGGGAACTTCAGGTGGTCAAACCTCAATCGCCACCTTGAGCCCAAGGAGCGGTTTTATTTTGGAACCCAGCTTCGGATGCGGGAGCTTAGGGAAACTCTGGAGACGCGGCCTCCCTCGGCGCGCCCGCTGTGGGAGGAAAGCGGCCAGGCCGTAACCTGATTCCGTCCGGGATGACGACCGGTTTACTTGAGGCCCTCGATTTTTCCGTTGACGAAGCGGATGTTTTCCGCGGCGGGAAGGCGGGGAAGGCCCGGCATGCGCATGATGTCGCCGGTGATGGGGATCAGGAATCCCGCGCCCGCGGCGATCAGAATTTCCCGAACGGTCACCGAAAAGTTCAGAGGCCGGCCGATTTGCTTCGGGTCGTCGGTCAATGAAGTGGGTGTCTTCGCAATGCAGACGGGAAGCTTGTCGTAACCGAGTTCCAGGATGGAGTTGAGGTCCCGTTCCGCGGTTTTAGTGTACTGAATGTCCTGAGCGCCGTACATGGCGTGGGCCACTTTGTAAATCTTGGTTTTGACGTCTTCGTTCCAGTCGTAAAGAGGGATAAACGGTTTTGGGGTTTTTTCGGATCGGCGCATAACTTCCCGGGCGAGATCGATTCCGCCTGTCCCACCTTCCTCAAACACATTGCTCACGGCAAATCCCACCTGCAGTTTTTCGGAGCAATGTTTTCGCACCGCTTCGATTTCCTCCCCATGATCCCCGGTGAAACGGTTCAGGCAAACCACGGGTTTTTCCCCAAAGCGGGAAATATTTTCGACGTGCTTGTCCAGGTTGCCCAGTCCGCGGACGAGGGCGGCCACGTTAAGCGCCGGAAGGTCGGCGGGCTTGATTCCTCCATGGGTTTTGAGTGCCCGGCAGGTGGCGACCAGCACGACCGCCGCGGTATCGAGCCCCGCGCTTTTACACTTGATGTCATAAAATTTTTCCGCGCCCAGATCGAAGCCGAATCCCGCTTCGGTGATGGCCCAATCCGCCAGTCCCAGCGCCATCTGCGTGGCGATGACTGAATTGCATCCATGCGCTATGTTGGCGAACGGGCCGCCATGGATCAGCACCGGCACTCCCTCGTTGGTCTGCACCAGGTTGGGAAGCAAGGCATCCTTCAGCAGGGCGGTCATGGCCCCGGTGGCGTTGAGATCGCGCGCGGTGACCGGCTTCCCCCCGTAAGTGAAGGCGAGGAGTATCTTATCCAGCCGTGCCTGCAAGTCTTCGTAGTTCTGCGCCAGGCAAAGGATCGCCATGATCTCCGACGCGGCGGTGATGTCGAATCCGCTCTCGCGCGGGATTCCCTGCAACACTCCCCCCAGCCCGATGATGATGTTCCGAAGTGCCCGGTCGTTCATGTCGATCACCCGTTTCCAGGTGATGCGCCGCGGGTCGATCTCGCATTCGTCGCCGTGATAAATGCGGTTGTCGAGGAGCGCCGCCAGCAGGTTGTGCGCCGAGGCGACCGCATGGAAGTCCCCGGTGAAATGCAGGTTGATCTCATCCGAGGGAATGACCTGGCTCCCTCCGCCTCCCGTGGCGCCGCCTTTGATTCCCATGCAGGGGCCAAGAGAGGGTTCCCTGAGGGCGATACACACCGATTCCCCTAATTGCCGGAACGCCTGACCGAGTCCCACCGTGGTGGTCGTTTTTCCCTCCCCGGCAGGGGTGGGCGTGATGGCCGAAACCAGGATCAATTTGCCCTGGGGAGGCCTGTTTTCGAGCGCCTCCAGGCGGATCTTGGCCTTTGTATCTCCATAAAAAACAATATGTTCTCTGGAAATTCCCAATGAATCGGCGATTTCTCCAATGGGGCGGGGGGAGGAGGGTGGGTCCGGATTTTTATTCATACCGTGTCTGTAGGTTGGGGACGGAACAAACGGGAATTAATGTGCAATAGACTCATGGAGCGCCAAATGGAGAAGGCCATCGTTCCCCATTTTTTTTCGAACCTGAGGGATTTTAAAGGAAAACCCTTGAAAAGGCGCGTTGAAAATACTATCCTTATAATGAAACCCGGAAAAAAATCAGATTTTGTCTTATAATGCTTCTCCAAAAGTAGCATTATTTTTAGGTTAATTATTTTGCCTTCCAGAAATTCAAAAAGAAAAAAGCCGGTATTGGATATCGATCCCGTTTCGGAGTTTTGGGGAAATATCGACTGTTCGCTTTACGAAGGATCCTTCGGATACATTCTGGACAAGTTATTGGCCGACATGCGCGCCAGACTGAAGGATTCCTGCCCCACCGCGGTTGCCATCGATACGAAACAATCCATTTCCCGGATTGCCCAGCTTGCCGAAAAAGAAGGGTTGCAGGATTTTGCGGAAGCCCTTCGCTTTGCCCAGCCTTGAAGTGAAATCCATTTCCCCCTTTTTCGAAATCTCAGGTTAGCTCCCGCCCATTCATTTCGTTGGGAAAGTCAGTACGATTCCTCCCATGACATCGTTCACCGCGAAATCCCTTTTTTTGCTGTTGGGGTGATTGTTATGGCAATTGACGCAGGATTGATTGACCGCGAAATCCGGATAGACCGCCTGGAAATAAGTCCGGCCACCCACGGAGGAGGCCCCGATAAAGGGCCGAATGGGATGCCGGGCTACATATTCCAATCCTTTTCGTTCGAATTCGTTTGCGGGACCGTTGTGCGGGTTGAGGGGCCACAGACTGATCAACTTGAAATCGAGATCGGACCGCTTGCTGATGATCAGGTCCGAAGCATCCAGCAGGAACTGGGCGGGAAGCAGTAGGGAATTGTCTTCCCACCAGTTTTCGGAAGCAAAGGCGATGTTCTTCTGTTGAAGGCGATGGACGATTTTTTCGGCGTAAACGGTCCGGTCCGATTCCAGAACGGCGTGGATGTAGTCGGAAACCACTTCGGGAGCGACCAGGGTTTGTTCCCGCGGGTCTCCGCTCCGGCTTTTTTCCAGCGGGAAACTGATCAGGATTCCTCCCATCACGTCTCCTAATTTAAAATCCTTGCGCGGGCTTTTCGGATGATTGTTGTGGCAGGCCATGCAGGCTTTCACCACCCCCTTGTCGGGATAAATGGCATGGAAAATGCGTTTGCCGTTAGTGGTCACGACGCGGGTATAGGGTTTTGAGGGGTTCAGATTGATTTCGTTCAGGCCGTCTTTCTCGTAATCGTTCTGTGGTCCGTTTTTGGGGTTGATGGGCCACAGGCTCATCAGCCGGTAGGTCATTCCCACGCCCTTCGCGTTGGACAGGCGGGCGGATTCCAGGAGGAACTGGGCCGGAAGAAGAAGGGTATCCTCCGCCTCCCAGTTTTCGGTGGCGGCAAGGTTGAGGGTGACCCCCAGCCGTTCCACGATCACCTCGGAATAAATGGTCCGGTTCGCTTCGATGATGGAGTGAATATAATCTGCGGCCTGAAGGGGGGAGAGACCTTCCTGGGTTTCCACATGGATGGCCCGCGCCGTTCCGGGAAGAAAAAAGACCCATATAAGGATCAGGGCCAGCGTTTTGAGACAGGGTTGCAATGGGGTTCGCATGAGGGCCTCCCTTTTTATTAGTTGACCTGGAATGACCGGATTCGAAGGAGATACGGCCCAGCTCCGCGGAAGGTTCGATCCGGTTTCCGCCCTTGAAGATAGTATACAACAAGGGCGCATTCAATGATCGGGTATTTCGAACGTCCGGTTGGACTGGCTTAGGTACAAGGAGGTATGTGAATAGCCACGGACCGAATTCAGCGGTCTGCTTAACAAATTTTATTTTCATTCATGGGAAGGCCGTGACACACTTGAGGCCACGGTTCAAGCCGCGCCATTGACCTTTTTCGAATTGTTTTGCCATGGAACATCTCATTAAAGAGCTGACGATTCTTCTCCTGGTTTCGCTCCCGATCAATATTTTTTTCCACCGCGTCAAGGTCCCTTCGGTCATGGGGTACCTTATCGCGGGAATCCTCATCGGTCCCTTCGGACTCACGTTGATCGGCGATACCGAATCGATCCGGGAACTGGCGGAGATCGGGGTCATTTTGCTTCTCTTTGTCATCGGGATGGAGTTTCCGTTACGTCACCTGCTGAAAAATATCATCTCCGTCATCGAAGCCGGAGGAATCCAGTTGTTTTTGACGGCCGGGTTGGTCGGAGCGGCCATGTTTGGCTTAGGTTACGACTGGATGCTGGCCGGGGTGGCCGGGTTGCTGACCGCGCTGAGCAGTACCGCGGTCGTGATCATAATGATCACGGACAGCGGAGAAAGCGAAACCCGGCACGGTCAATTGTGCATTGGCATTCTCCTGTTTCAGGACCTGGCCGTGGTCCCCATGATGCTGATGATTCCTCTCCTGGCCAAAAACGAGGGGGTTGCCGGATTGACGTTTTTCCTGGCGTTTGTCAAAGCCGCCGGGGCGGTGATTTCCATTTTTCTTTTATCCCGCCTGGTGGTTCCCCGGACCCTTGCCATGGTGGCGCAAGCGGGGAACAAGGAGCATTTGACCCTTCTGGTCATTCTCATCGTTTTAGGTACGGGCTGGATTTCGAAGACCCTGGGGCTATCCCTGGCGATGGGGGCGTTTATCGCGGGGATGATCATTTCCGAATCGGAATTCAGTCACCAGATCATTCTGGACATCCTTCCCTTGCGGGACTATTTCACCAGTATCTTTTTTATCTCGATGGGGATGTTGCTCGATTTGAATATCTTCATGGAATCCCCCTGGCTGTATTTGGGATTGGCCCTTGCGGTAGTCCTGACAAAGGGAGCGGTGGTATTTGCCGCCGTCCAATGGGTGAATCGTTCCTTCCGGGATGCCTTCATCTCCGCCTTCCGGCTGGCGCAGGTGGGAGAATTTTCTCTGCTGTTAGCCGGGATGGCGCTGGAATGGGGATTGTTTCCATTATTCGAATATCAGGGATTTTTGATCATTTCTCTCATCACCATCCTGATCGCCCCCTTGCTGTTACAGGTTTCTTCCCCGCTATCGATTAAAATCTATTCCGCACTCAAGCCGGGGAGGCTGTTCGAGCCGGAGGAAAAACCCAGGGACGATCTGGAAAATCACGTAATCGTCGCGGGGTATGGGCTCAATGGAAGAAACCTTTCCCGCGTTCTTCTCGAAACCAAAATTCCATTCATCATTCTTGATGCAAAAGGGGAGTGCATTAAGGAAGCCTCCGATAAAAAAATAAACACCCTGTTCGGGGATTGCACTCACAGCGAAACGCTGATCCAGGCGGGAATCATGCGGGCGCGAATGGTGGTATTCGCCATATCCGATCCGGTGGCTACCGGACAGGCGGTGCGGGTGGCCCGAAGGCTCAATCCCGACGTGCATATTCTCGTCCGCACCCGGTATGCCTCCCAGGTCGAGACGCTGATGAATGAAGGCGCCAATCAGGTCATTCCCGAGGAATTTGAAACCTCGGTGGAAATTTTTTCCCGGGTTCTTCGCGAATATCGAATTCCCAACAATGTCATCGAGCAACAGGTGGAATTGATCCGGATGGAGGGGTACAGTATGTTCCGCGGGTTGTCTCTCAATGTCGAAAGTTTGCGGAAATTTTCAACCTATCTGACCGCTACCCTGACCGATTCATTTCATGTGGAGGAGGATTCATGGATCCGGAACCAGACGCGCGGGTCGGTAAAGGTCAATCTGAAAACGGGGGCGCGATTGATTGCGCTGGTCCGGAATCAGGAACTGATTACCGAACCGGACCGTGACTTCAAGTTTATGCAAGGGGATATTCTCATCGTCTTCGGGCGGCACGCGCAGGTGGACAAGACCATGCGCCTGTTTAAAAACGGGCCCGAACCGGAGAACCCGGAAGAGAAGGGCGGGCCGGAGTTCCGGGAAGAAAACGCTGTTTAAGGGGTGATTTGGGTCCCCGTTTTTCCCTCGATGGCCGGCAGAAGGTCGAACAGGCTGGCGATCACGGCGCGTTTCCCCCCCTGTTTCAAAAAGTCCACCGCGGCTTCTATTTTCGGTTGCATGCTACCCTCATGGAAGTGTCCTGCCCGGAGCCATTCCTCCATTTGCCGTCTCGTCGCGTTTTGGATGGGGCGTTGATCGGGCTGGTTGTAGTTCAGGAAAGCGAATTCCACCGAGGTCAGAATGACCAGAATATCGATGCCCACCTCCGCGGCAAGGAGGGCGCTGGTCCGGTCTTTGTCGATGACCGCCTCCACTCCCTCCAGTTCCCCGGAGGCCAACCGCACGACGGGAATGCCTCCTCCCCCCGCACCGATGGCCACGAAACCCAGATCGAGAATTTCGTGGAAGATTTTCTGCTCCACGATTTCAAGTGGTGCGGGAGAAGCGACCACCCGGCGAAACCCCCGTCCCGCGTCCTCCTTCAGCATCCATCCCCGCTCCCCTGCCAGCCGCTCCGCCTCTTCCGCGTTGTAGAAGACCCCGATCGGCTTGGTGGGATTGCGGAAGGCGGGGTCTTCGGGATCGACCACCACCTGGGTGATGATGGAGAAGGCGCGTTTGTTGATGCCCTGACCCGAACAAACGTTGTCGAACACGTTTTGCAGGATGTATCCGATCCGGCCCTGGCTGTCCGCCACGCAGACATCGAGGGTGATCTGCCGGGGAAATTCATGCTTGGTGAGTTCCTGTTGCAGGGCGATCTGCCCGACCTGGGGGCCGTTCCCGTGCGTGATAACGATGCGGTCGAATCCGGCCCCAATCAATTCGGCAACCGCCTCCATGCTTTGGCGGGCAACGAGGAATTCCTCTTTCTGCCGCTCCATCACCTTCCCGGGAACATTGAGGGCGTTTCCGCCGAAGGCGATGAGCGTGCTGGGCCGTTTCGATTCGGGTGTCACAAGACCTCATTTCATGAAGGGTTGGAGAACGGTTTCCAGATTGGGTTCGCCGATTTCTTCCAGCGTGTATTTGACCCTCACCGAGGGTTTGTTTAATCGGACCACCCGGGTCAGGTCGATGGGCGTCCCGATGATGATCAGGTCGCAGTCGGAGGCGTTCAGGGTGAGTTCCAGATCGCGGACCTGTTCGGGGCTGTAGCCCATGGCCGGGATCAGACGGCCGATGCCGGGGTATTTTTTAAAAGTATCTTTCAGAGAACCCGCGATCCAGGGCCGGGGATCCAGAATTTCCCTGGCCCCGTATTGGCGCGCCGCCACCGTGCCTGCGCCGAATTTCATTTCCCCGTGGGTGAGCGTGGGGCCGTCTTCCACCACGATGACCCGTTTGCCGCGAATCGATTCGGGTTGAAGGACGCGGACGGGAGAAAGAGCCCGGACGATGAGGGCGGAGGGATTGACAGCCGCGATATGGGTCTCCAGCGTCTTCACGTCCTCCGGACGGGCGGTGTCGAGCTTGTTGATCACGATCACCTGCGCCCGGCGGAAATTCACCTCGCCGGGGAAATAGGCCAACTCGTGACCCGCCCGGTGTGGATCGACCACCACGATTTCCAGGTCGGGAACGTAAAATGGAAAATCGTTGTTGCCCCCATCCCATAAAATGATGTCCGCGTCCGCTTCCGCCCGTTCCAGAATCGCCCCGTAATCCAGTCCCGCGAAAATCGACGCCCCCATTTCCAGGTAGGGTTCATATTCCTCCATCTCCTCGATGGTGCAATGTTGTTGCGCGAGATCGTCGAGATGGCCGAATCGCTGGACTTTCTGTTGGGTGAGGTTCCCATAAGGCATGGGATGGCGCACCGCGGCCACCGACTTTCCCCGTTCGCGGAGGATTTTCACGATCTTTTGCGAGGTTTGCGATTTGCCGCATCCGGTTCGCACCGCGCAAACGGAGATGACCGGTTTTCGGCTCTTCAGCATGGTCTGGCCGGGACCGAGGAGCCAGAA
>Ga0066640_10002170_pt1 | contig 11783 bp, 8 predicted proteins | sample CryGeyCG2114_020_2_FD_59505 | JGI IMG/M metagenome (GOLD analysis project Ga0066640, IMG submission 59505) | Groundwater microbial communities from aquifer - Crystal Geyser CG11_big_fil_rev_8/21/14_0.20 | ecosystem: Environmental > Aquatic > Deep subsurface > Groundwater | place: USA: Utah... | reverse complement strand
TTATGGCCGTTGTTTTTTGAAGAAGGCAAAGTAAAGGGCTAATAAAGTTTCTACAATTTTCATTCCTACAAGAGAAAGGATGAGACCCATTACTCCGTAAACATATACCATAAAAAGACTCAAAACTAAACGTAGTGATCCATCTATTATACTGATAATATGCACTGCCCTGGCATTACCTTTAGCTTTTAGAATAGCGGTTCCAATAATGGCCATTGGAGAAAAAAATAATGTGAGTGCGTATATTTGGGTATAGATAACTGCTTCTATATAAGAAGGAAAAAACCACTGGAAAAGATAGGGGGCTAAAAGTATATAACAAAGCATGCTCAAGAGTGAAAGAAAAAGAAAAGGAGACATCTTTTTCAAAAAAAAACTGAATTTCATTACTTTCCAGCTATCTTGTGAAATTTTAGGAAGAATGAGGCTTTCTAAACCCTTTGTAAGTGTACGCACTTGTGTCATGGGAGCAATGGCAAAACTGTAAAGTGCAAGACTTATTGGACCTAAAAGTTGGAATACAATAATAGAACTCAAATTTCCTGAAAGAGTACTAAAACTTTTTGCAAAACTTAAGTGTTTTCCAAAGGAAAGTGTATTTTCTTCTTCTTGAGTATTAATTGGATGATTGGAAAAGGCAATTATACATGCAATTGCTCGTACCAAAGTCCATGCACCAAAATATACTGTTGTGAGAATAATAAGATTTTGAGTTAAGAAAAGTGTTATAATGAGAAGAATCGTAGTTATGGTTTGTGTATAAGCAGTATATTTTGTTGAAAGAGCAAACTGTTTTCTTCCCTGAAAAATAGTATGAAATATTTCAAAGGTACTATGAAAAGGGAGAAATATTCCAACGAAAAGCATTGTGTAGCCAAGTACCAAATTGGAATGCAAAAGATAATAAAGGGCAATACAAAATGCGCCTACCATTCCTATGAGACCCCAGCGAATTTTTTCTTTCATTGCAGAAATAATAGTATGTTCGTAGCCACGTGCAATAGAGCGTACAACTGCTGTTTCCATACCAGGTAGAGTCGTAAGCGCTAGTATTGAGGATAGTGATAAAATATAGCGGTAAAGACCGTATACTTTTGGATCAAGAAGATTTGCATAGGCAAGAGAAAGAAAAAATCCAGAAAGAGAAAATATTATCTGGCCCACTGAAAGCCAAAAACCACCTTTGGAATAGTAGGTTAGATCCGTTCCTGTTTTTTTTTGTCCCCAGGAGAGAAAATTTTTGGTGAATAGTTTTAGTTGTTTCATATTAACCCTTAGTATACATGAAAAAGTGGTGAGGTGTACAGAATTATGAATGAAGAGAAAAGAAGAAATAAAAACTACCGTACATCGGTAGTTTTTATTTCTTCTTTTTATACCAATACAAAAATTATTTTTTGATATACAAAGTTGGTGTTTTGAAGGAGGCTCGAAGACGAATCGAGACCTCCTTCATAAAGGTGAGTAGATTGGTGGGAGGGTTAGATCCCTTGCCAGTCCCAGGAGCAGCGTACTCCCACGTTGGGACTGGGGGTGTGATCGTTCCACCCTGTGGTGATCATCACCCCCGGTTGGAAGTGTTCGATGGCGTTGGCAAACGAACCGCCTGCCACGACGTCCGGGTTGGAGACATACTCGAACACGTTCCCGAACAGGTCACACAGCCCTTCCGGTGTGTTCCCGGAGGGGTGGGAACACACCGCCATGGGGGCGAGTGTCCCGCAGCCGGGGGTACCACCCGCGACGTTGCGATCGGCGATGACCGCATTGCCGCAAGAGATCCCAGGTTGGTTCCCCCAGGGCCAGTTGCGTCCCTGGCCAAAGGCCGCAAGCGTCAACTCATCGAGAGTGGGGAGTCGACCTCCCAACTGCTCGCAACGCTGCTGGGCCTGTGGGTATGTCAACCCAGTGATGGGGATCCCCAGAACCCCCGCTTCCTCTGTTCTGGCCAGACAGAAGTTGCCGAGTCGGACCATGCCCTCGTCGACGCTCCCATCGCAGTCGTCATCGATGCCGTTGCACAGTTCGATGCTTGGCGCACCGGGCTGTGCATCGCAGAGGAGGCTGCCATCCGGTCCACAGACCATCTGGCCTTCCTCTCGGCAGGCACCAATCCCTCCGGAGAAGCAGATCTCTCCGGCCCCGTCGACGTTGTCGACGATGCCGTCGCAGTTGTTGTCGACACCGTCGCAGGTCTCCGGGGTCGGGCCCATGCTCTCGCAGGTCTCCAACCCATCCACGCAGGACGAGTAGCCAACGGAGCAGGGGCCGGGCAGGCCCGTCTCACACTCGACGGGCGGGGAGTAGTCCGGGTCATCCAGGTCCGTATCGCCGTCGCAGTCGTTGTCCACACCATCGCACACCTCCGGGGAGGGGTTAACGTTGCGGACGCAGACCAGGACGCCGTTCCGGCACTGGTTGGTCCCGGACACACAGGGGCCGAGCTCGCCCGTCTGGCAGGCACCGCCACCGAGGTCTTCATCGACTTGACCGTTGCAGTCGTTGTCGACGCCGTCACAGACCTCGGGGCCGGAGGGGACGCAGTTCCTCTCGCAGCCGTCCTCGGGAACTCCGTTGATATCGGAGAACCCGGGGCGGCAGGCGAAACTGCACCCCCCGGACACGCAGAGTGGGGAAGTGTTTGCGGGCACGGGGCACTGGTGGCCACAGGCGCCGCAGTTCTCGGGGTCGGCCTGCAGGTCGAAGCCCTCGTCGGTCTGGTCGTTGCAGTTGTTGTCCAGGCCGTCGCACACCTCGGGGGCGGGGGTGCACTCGCAGGTGCACTCCCAACCGGCTCCACCTCGGCACTCGAAGGTGCCGAGGATCTGCATTTCCCCCTGACCACACAGGCAAGCCTGGTCGGCGGGGGGCTGGACGCCGTTGTCCACGTTGCCGTCGCAGTCGTTGTCGACGCCGTCGCAGATCTCCTCCGTGGGTTGCCCCTCGGAGGCGTCGCAGACGACGCCGTCTCCCCCCGCGTTGCACACGCGGATGCCGGTGTCCCGGCAGGCCCCACGGCCCACGCTGCAGGCCGTGCCGAGGTCGAAGCCCTCGTCGATCTGCCCGTCGCAGTTGTCATCGCGACCGTTGCAGGTCTCCGCGGGCACCTCGCCACACTCACCGCAGGCGTTGCGCAGGCCCTCGTCGATGCTTCCATCGCAGTCGTTGTCGATACCGTCGCAGGCCTCGTCTTGGGGCTGCGACGGCTCGCAGACGACACGCGAGCCGTTGCCGTTCTGGCACCGTGAGGTGCCGTTGCGGCAGGCGCCGACCTCACCCTGCGCGTTGCAGGGGGCCGGCTGGAAGGTGTGAGGATCGCAGGCGCACTCCTCGTCGACCGAGCCATCGCAGTCGTTGTCGATCTCATCGCCGCACGCCTCACCCTCCTGGGTGGGCGTGCAGTGGTACTCGCAGCCGTTGTCGGGCCGCTCGTCGAGATCGACTTGCCCCTGGTCACACTGCTCGATCTGACACACCCCGGCCACGCAGGCCGGGGTGGCGTGCTCGAAGGAGCAGGTGCGGCCACAGGCGCCGCAGTGGCTGGGGTCGGCCTGCAGGTCGAAGCCCTCGTCGATCTGCTCGTCGCAGTCGTTGTCCAGGCCGTCGCACACCTCGTCGGTGGGCTCGGTGGCGGGCACGCAGGCCAGCTCACCGAGCTCACACTCCATGGTGCCGATGGCGCAGGCGCCGGGCATCCCCGTCTCACAGTCCGCCCCGAAGGACGGACTGTCCTCGCACGGTGGCGAGGAATCGGGAATGTCGGCATCGGTCAGTGCGGCGTCGGGCATCGCCGCGTCGGGGGTGGCGTCGGGCACCTCGGCATCGGGCACCTCGGCATCGGGCACCTCGGCATCGGGCACCTCGGCATCGGGCATCGCCGCGTCGGGGGTGGCGTCGGTGGCGGCGTCGGTGGCGGCGTCGGTCGGGACGTTCGTCCCGTCCGCACCATCATCATTCATCGCCGCGTCGGTCGGGGCGGCGTCCGTGCCGAGCAGGCAGATGCCCACTCGGCAGGTCGCCCCCTCGGCGAACCGGGGGCAGTCCCGGTCCGAGTTGCACTCGTCCTCCAAGGACGGCAAGCAGCCGCCCAGGAGGAACGAAAAAAGGCAGGCCGCCACCAGGGTGAAAAACCGGTTCATGACAAGACTCCTGTATCCTACGCTTTCTCGGGCACCTTTCCCGATAGAGCGCACATTGCATCTTTTTCCCACCAGTATTACTACCGTGCATGGAAGGTAACGTCACTCCGGAGAAATTACCGGAGAAGGACCCATGCTGTGGGACCCAAGCCCTACTTCCGCCCTTCGCGCAACAGCGGAGAGAGCTAGGCAGGAAAAAATTGACAGCATATCAATTTTTTCCTACCTGTAGAGCCTGAGATTTTGTAAAGAACACTCTATTGTACACTATATACAATAACTGGCTATTGTAGCAAAAAAAGACCCTTTTGTCAATATAAAAAAGGCCTTTTTCAAGGCCTTGCGATGTAATTTATTTTTTATCTTATTTTAGCTATTTTTTTGTGTATATTTTCAGATAATCCTCAACCATGGTTTTGACACCAAAATCTTTTGAAAAAACCTTGTTTTTTTCTATAGTTTCTTCAAAAAGCATTCTATTATCCAAAAATGCTTTTATTTTTTCACACAAAGCAGTCTCATGACCACTTTCAAAGAGCTGATTTGTATCATCATGGAGAACTTCATGGCTTCCTCCTACGTCTGAGGCAACTATGGGAATATGCGCTTGGAGCGCTTCAATGAGTGTAATCGAGAGCCCTTCATAGAGGGATGGGAGGACAAAAATATGAAATCCCTTGAGGTATTGTGCAGCGTTTTCCGCCTGGAGGATAAAAACGTTTTCAGAAAGATTTTCTTTTTGAATGATGGACTGATAATTTTGAAATTCCGGTCCACTTCCAAAAAGAAAAAACAGAATATTTGGATTTGTCTGTAAAAGCTTTGGAAGGGCTTTGAATATAAGTTCATAGTTTTTTGGGTATGCTAGCCTTCCTATGGATCCCAAAATTTGTTTTTCTCTGAGAAATCCTTTTTCTTTATGGATAAGCCGTTCAAGTTCTTCCTCGGATTCCTGTTTTGAGAGATATTCTACTTCGGGAGCATTGTAAACAACCTCTTGGCTTTTGCAGAGGTTAATTTTGTTTGCATATTCACGATTGGTCTGACTTACGAAAACGGGATGGTCAATAAATGGGAGGTAGTGAAGATAAAATTTTTGAAAAAAGAATTTGAGAAGATATTTTTTTGAACCCGGGTCAAGATAGGAAAGCCCTCGAAAGGTGAACACCGTTTTTGTTTTGGGACTTTTTTTCTTCGTAACTTCTGCAGCGGGAAGTGTATTGGAGCTATTGAGATGAATAACATCAAAAGAATTCTTACTGAGAAACTGAGAAAATTCTTTTTTAAATTGAAAAATCAAAAGGGGATTCAGGCTTCTTGAGAGGTATGAAAAGGTATGAAAGGGAATATCTTCTTTTTGAAGCTCATCAATCAAAAAAGTTCCGGTATTTTTTCCCAAACCAAGCATGACCTCATGGCCACGACGTTTGAGCTCTTTGGAGAGGGTGAGGGTCATTTTTTGTGCACCCCCCACTTCTGCTTTGGTAATGAGAAAAAGTATTTTCATATGTCCCTATGGTACTCAATTTAGGCACTTTTGTGAAGAGGGATCGTACTTTGTCTGGGAAAGCTCTATTTGATGGAGGGGGCTTGAAATGGTTTATCATTCTATGTATAATATCTCCATATTAGAAAAAAATTATGGTAACTTTTGAACAATTACAATCAAAACAAGAGAAACTTTGTGTGGTAGGCCTTGGGTATGTTGGGCTTCCTCTGGCGGTTCTTTTGGCAAAACATTTTGATGTGATAGGTTTTGATATTGATCAAGAAAAGATAGAACAACTCAAAACCGGGTATGATAGGATGAATGAACTTACCTCAGATGAGTTGAAAGCCGTACAGTTGGACTATACCTGTGATCAAAAGAGAATCTCAGAGGCGCGCTACATTATTGTGGCGGTTCCAACCCCGGTAGACAAAAATAATATTCCAGACCTTGGTATTGTAAAAAGAGCCAGTGAAATGGTGGGAGCAAACATGGCTGCGGGGAGCATTGTTGTGTTTGAGTCAACGGTGTATCCGGGTGTTACGGAAGATATTTGTGTACCACTTCTTGAGAAGACTTCTGGTTTAACACATAAGAAAAATTTTTGGGTAGGATATTCACCTGAGCGTGTAAATCCAGGTGACAAAGAACATACCATTGATAAAATTACCAAAGTGGTTTCAGGCTCCGATGCAGAAAGTTCACACGTCATTGCACAGGTATATGGTGCCATTACCAATACCTTTTTAGCAGCATCCATTCGGGTAGCAGAAGCCGCAAAGGTAATTGAAAACACTCAGCGTGACATCAACATTGCACTCATGAATGAGCTTGCTATGCTCTTTTCTAAGATGGATATTTCTGTTTATGATGTGCTTGATGCAGCAGGAACCAAATGGAACTTTTTAAAATTTTTGCCAGGTCTTGTAGGAGGACATTGTATTGGTGTGGATCCGTATTATCTTACTTTTAAGGCACAAGAAGTTGGACATCGTCCGGAGATGATTTTAGCTGGTCGTGGAATTAATGATTCCATGCATAAGTTTATAGCACAGTCTATTATCAAAGAAATGGTACGAGTGGGCAAAGATGTCAGTAAATCCAAATTTGCTGTGCTGGGAATTACCTTCAAAGAAAATGTAAAAGATATTCGAAACTCTAAGGTTGCGGAACTTATTTTGGAACTCAAAGATTTTGGTGTTGAACCTATTGTTTATGATCCTATTGCAGATGAGCAAGAGGTTTTTCACGAATATGGAATTCATCTTGCCAAAAAAGAAGATCTTGTGAATGCAGATACTCTCATTGTAGCCGTGGCACATGATGAATATAAAGACATGACCCCAAAGGATCTGCGTGCTCTTATGAATCATGAAAATCTTCTTTTGGTAGATATCAAAAGACTGTATTCAAAGCAGGACATTGAAGATGAGGGCATGCGGTATTGGTCCATGTAGTCAACTCTTACATTTATACGACTTAGCTTTAATTTAAGAATGTATGTCAAAATATCTTATTACCGGTGGTGCTGGTTTTATAGGAACAAATCTTGCAATTGAACTTAAAAAACAAGGCCATGAAGTGGTTGTATTGGATAACTATGCGGGTGGAAAGATGGAGAGTCGTATCCAAGAAAATATTACCTATATAGATGGGGATATTCGTAAACGTGAAGATCTGGATAAGGCTATGCAAGGGGTGGACGGAGTTTTTCATATGGCGGCGCTTCCTCGTGTGACTTTTTCGGTGGAAAATCCTGAAGAAACTCATGATGTCAATGTAAATGGAACGCTTCAAGTTCTCTTGGCAGCTCGAGACAACGGAGTCAAACGTGTGGTATTTTCTTCCTCATCTTCTTCTTATGGAAACCAAGAAGTTTACCCGGTAAAAGAGGATGGCTTAGAAAAACTTCCTATTGCCCCATATGCATTGCACAAATTTATTGGTGAACATTATTGTAGACTTTTTGCAGGGCTCTATGGACTCCAAACCGTAAGCCTTGTTTACTTTAATATTTATGGACCATATTGTGATCCAAATGGTGCGTATGCATTGGTTATTGGAAAATTTTTGAAACAAGTAAAAGATGCAGAACCAATGACCGTTTGTGGAGATGGAGAGTACTATCGAGACTACACTCATGTAAATGACGTGGTCCGTGCCAATATTCTTGCTATGACAAAAGAAAATGTTGGAAATGGTGAAATCATAAATATTGGAAATCATAATCCACATTCCGTAAATGACATTGTAAAACTTATTGGTGGAGAATCGGTAAACATTGATCCACGCCCGGGAGATGTTCGTTTTATGGAAGCAGACATTACAAAAGCAAAAGAATTGCTTGGTTGGGAGCCTACCATAGCGCTCGAGGAGGGTATTGCAAAGTTAAAAGAAGAATGGGGGATTGCGTAAAATAGTTTTATTGCCCCCGAAAGCGCATGATAACATTTACCGTCCGTAGAAGAATAGACAGGTCCAAAAGAATGGATCTGTTTTTTATGTAATAGAGATCATATTGAAGTTTCTGTAAGGATGTTTCCAAATTATCCGTATAATTTTGATGAATAACGGCCCAACCGGTGATTCCAGGTTTCACTATGTGACGCAGGGAATAGTATGGCATTTGGAGTTCCAACTTTTCTACAATTTGGGGACGTTCCGGACGAGGACCTACAAGTGTGAGTTCACCTTTGAGAATATTAATACATTGAGGAAGTTCATCTATGCGTGTTTTTCTGAGGAATCTCCCAATGCGGGTCACCCGTTTGTCATTTTTTATGGCAAATTGTGCTCCATCAACTTCTGCACTTCCATCTTCGGAAAGTGCAAACATGGATCGAAACTTGAAAATTCTAAAGGTATTTCCAAATTTTCCTATTCGGTTTTGTGAAAAGAAAACCGGCCCCTTTGAGTCAAGCTTGATGAGAACAGCAACAACAGGAAGCAATAAGAGAAATATACCAAAAAGAAGAATACCGGTAATATAATCCAATGCCTTACGAATACGCAAATAAATAGGATTATCCTTGTGTCCCAAATTTTGCAAAAACCAACTTTCAGAAAAGGTAAATGGTGGAACGCGCCCCATCATATTTTCATAAAATGAAGAAAGGTCTACTACTCGAACATCCCAAAACAGAAGTTCATAGAGCTCTCGATTGATATCAAGAGTATTTTTGAGATGCGGTGCCACTACAATAGTATGTGCTTTTTTTGTAGTGATGATAGCGCGAATTTTTGTAATATCTGTGTATACTTCACAAGGATATGACTTATCTTTTTCTTTTATTTCGTTGATGATAGCAACAACTTTGTATCCTTTTCCTTCTTTTGTTTCAATATGTTGTATCAATTCTTCTGTTTCTTTGGGAAGACCTACAAAAACAATATTATTGGTAAGCCTTTCAAAGCGAGCAATATGTCGGAATAAATTTCTCCAAAAAAAGATGAGAGAGTATGCAAAGAAAATATTGAGGAGGAGAAGCGTCTTTGGGGTAATCTCTGAAGTATCTATTACATAGAAGTATGCAATGGTTGCAACCAGGGATACACTGGATGTCTCCAATATTCTGCGTAAGAGTCGTTTTCCACGGAGGTCATCATCTAAGTCATAGAGTCCATTTATGTAGTTGATGACAACACTTGTCAAAAGAATGAAAAAAAAGTAATGCAAATGGAGAAAAAATGTATCAGAACTGGGTACGGAAAAATGTCGTACGGAAATACTCAACCAGAGAGAAAACACAAAAATAAGAAGGTCTCCCAATATTAAAAGAATCTGTTTACTACGATACATGAGGTTCATAAAAAAGGTCCATTTTGTTCTTTAGCAGTGTGTGGTATACTAGAGATGAAATTCTTGCTTTATTTAATCATAATTATGGCCAAATTTCAAGTTTCACGGCGTGCTTTTCTTTGGAGCACTACCATTTTGTTTCTTTTGCTGATTCTTTCTCCGGGAAAGGCTTTTTCAGAATATCTGCGAAGTAAATACCTCTCTATTGATGGAGGTGCTACATACACCACGAGTAAACATGTAGTTTTGAGTATAAGTAGACCTACCGGAGCGGTACAAATGCGTATTGGAAATGACTTGGATGATCTCTTGCATGCCACATGGAGAAGTTATACTTCTCGTGTAAATTGGACACTCCCATTTAGTTATGAAGAAAAAACCGTTTATGTTCAGTTTCGCGATAAGGAAAATGTAAATAGTCTTATTTATAGTGATAGCATTATTTTACGGGAAGAGACCGAAGCAGAAAAAAATAAAACCTATATTCGTATTAATGGCTCACAAGCGAGTACAAAATACCGCCAAGTAACCCTCTACATTACCAAGCCAAAGGGGATGAAGGATATGCGTATTGCAAATTCTTTGAATGGTTTAGAAAGAGTTGGGTGGCGTCCATATAAATCCAGTTTGAAATGGAATCTTGGTTTTGATGAAGGTATTGAGAAAACCGTGTATGTCCAGTTTCGTGATGAGCTTTTGCAAGAAGGAAAAGTGTATAGTGATATCATAAAATTTGAACCGGTTTCATTGGTAGATATGAAAATGAATATTAATTCTGGAACGGGTGATACTTCCAGTCGGTCTGTATTACTCCAATTGAGTAATACAGACGGAGTAGAAGGAATAAAAGTAAGCAACAGTAATTCAAAGAGTGTGCTTGATGCTATTGATTTTGTCCCAGTCCAAAAGGAAATTCCGTGGATTCTTTCAGATGGGAAGGGAAGAAAGACAGTTTATGTTTACTATCTTGATTCACAGGGGAGAGAAGGTAATGTTGTGGATACTATCAATTATATACCAAAGGAAGGAGGTCTTAAGGGGGGAACACTCCTAAAGAGTCCTGGTTCTGGAATTTACTATTTGGGTTTTGATGATAAAATTCATCCATTTTCACAAATGTCAATTTATCATTCTTGGTATGCAGATTTTTCTAGTGTAAACTTTGTGAGTGATATAAAACTGTCTCAGTATCCGGTTGGTGATCCCGTCTGTGTTCGTCCGGGAACATTTCTGATTCAATTTTCAGGGGATACAAACGTGTATGCTGTAGAGCCTGGATGTGTCCTACGTCAAATCCGCTCTGCCGTTGAAGCGCGTCTTGTATATGGGGATCTCTGGAATGAGCGGATTCTTCGTTTGCCCAATGAATTGAAAGCATTTTATGTTATGGAAAGCCAAAGCATTCAAAACAATGATGAAAATATTGTGGATCGAGATCACGATGGAGTGGAATTATCAGTAGAGCAAGAGTATGGATCACTGGATAGTAATGCTGATTCAGACGGGGACACCCTCAGTGACTACGAGGAAATTTTTGTTTGGCTGAGTAATCCAATTTCAAAAGACACAGACTTTGATGGTGTTGATGACGCCAAGGAAATTCTTCAAGGACGTTCACCCGTGGGCTCTCAAAGCATTACAACTCTTCCAGATGAAGCGTTTGAATTTCCTAAGGGTGCTTTGGTGGACAAGGTAAATTCATCAGTGGCAAAGGGGGCTCAAAAATATTTTATCATTCACCCTGCATATACCCTTCCACAAAGTGTTAAGAAGACGGCATCATCCAAAGATAGTAGCTTTCCAACAAGGCGTGTTGGTGGCACTATCATCCCACTTTGATATATGCGAAAAAAATCATTATTTCAAAAATTATTTTATTCCCTTGTGATTTTGGGTATTTCATGCGCTCAACCTATTTTGGCTGCATCAAGCAATGATTCCTATGCAAGACAATGGAACTATAATATGGTTCACGTTTACGATGCTTGGGATGAGGCAACTGGATCTCGTGACGTGGTGGTTGCCATAATTGATAATGGTTTTGACATGCTTCATCGGGATCTTCGTGATAATGTTTGGAAAAATGAAGGGGAAATCCCGGATAATGGAATAGATGATGACCACAATGGCTATATAGATGACGTATGGGGGTGGAATTTTGTTCCAACGGATTTTAATGATGATGGTACTGTTGATGAACAGGAAAATTTTGGAAATAACAACCCTCGACCGGACCCTTCCAATATTACGGATTTAGAAAGAGAACAAGGAACGGTTCATCATGCTACCGTTGTCGCGAGTATCATTGGAGCGGTAGGGAACAATGGACTGGATATGGCAGGAATGAACTGGAAGG
>Ga0066640_10002157_pt1 | contig 11811 bp, 13 predicted proteins | sample CryGeyCG2114_020_2_FD_59505 | JGI IMG/M metagenome (GOLD analysis project Ga0066640, IMG submission 59505) | Groundwater microbial communities from aquifer - Crystal Geyser CG11_big_fil_rev_8/21/14_0.20 | ecosystem: Environmental > Aquatic > Deep subsurface > Groundwater | place: USA: Utah... | reverse complement strand
AGCCTGTCGATAATTCTATGCCGTTTTCGTTAAGAACGCCTACTGGAAAACGAGCTTTGACTATCAAAATTGATACTCTCTCTGCTGTGGGGGGATTGGTTAATCCAGGAGACTATGTTGATATTATGGCTCACTTAGATGTGCCGGAAGATGTGAGCGCGAGTTATGAAAAGGAAAGAGTCACGTCTGTTTTATTTCAAAAAATTCAAGTCCTGGCGGTTGGGATTCATTTCGAACCAGTTGGCGGATCAGATATTTATCGAACACAGCAGGGAAGCAGCGCTTTAAATCTCACATTAGCTTTAAGTCCAGAGGAAGCTTCGTTAATTACATTTGCGCAGGCAAATGGGAAGTTGCAGCTTTCATTAAGATCTCCAACAGAAGAAGGTATTAGTGTTGTGCAGGCAGCGTCGTGGGATACTTTGTCGAGCTTTGTTGAAGAAAAATACGGAACAAGCCTATCTATTCACAAAGCCGCGGCGGATGAAGAAGCTCCTCAAAAAGTAAAGAAAAATGAAAAGCCCAGTATTCAAATTTTCCGGGCTGGCAGGGAGCTATAATATGAGCATCAACGGTCTGTATAAGAAAATGAAATCCATATTTGGCGTTCTAGTTTTAACGCTTTTTGTCGGAGTAGGCTTTCCCCTATCGGTCTATAGTGAAACAGAAGATGCCCCTTTGAACAATAATCCATCGAAAGACTCGCTCTATGTTGACGAAATTAATATGGTTCGAGGAGAGTTAGAAGCGATAAAAGTTTACTCTTTAACGCGAATTTCAATAACGAATCCGGATGTTGTAGATGTTGTGGAGGCCAAAGAGGACGAGCTTTTAGTTATTGCTCACAGCATCGGGCAAACGGCGATATTCATTTGGGACGATCATGGTAAGCGGACGATTGTAGCGCATGTTTTTGATCAAAGTCTAGACATTGTTAAAAATCGAATTGAGCAATTATTAGCATCGGCACAAATTAATCAAGTTGTCGCAGAAATCAACGTTAAAGAAGGTAAGGTTGTGCTGATGGGAGATGTTCCAGATCATAAGAAGGATCAATTTGAACAGATCATTGAGCCGTTTAGATCAGACACAATCAACCTAGTTCAAGCTGAAAACATCGAAGATCTCATAGAAATTGATGTACAAATTACGGAGCTCAACTCCACTTTAACAAAGAATCTTGGAATTGATTGGAATACGGGTACGCGAAGCAGTAATGGATCAGCTCCAAGCGGCCTTTCTTTCGGATACGATGAAACATTGCCGGATTACGATGGATCATTCAGCGATTTATTTAAAATTGGAGATTATGCGAGAACAACAGCGCTATTAACAACAATTAACGCGTTGATTGAAGAAGGTAACGCGAAGATACTGTCCAAACCGAAGTTGGTGGTTATTAGTGGCGAAGAAGCAAGCTTCCTGGTGGGCGGCGAAATTCCCATTCGCACCACAACGGCGACATCGTCAGGTAGTACCCAGGAAAATGTTGAATTCAAAGAATTTGGTATTGGCATGACTATCACACCAACGATTCGTAAGAACAAAATTGATGTTTTGCTGAATGTTGAAGTTAGCGATATTGACGCATCCAATGCTGTAGGAGATGATGTCGCCTTTACAACAAGAACGGCTAATACGCGGTTGTTTCTTGATGATAAACAAACAATAGTGTTAGCCGGGTTGATTAAGCATTCAGAAAGCGAAACCCTTAGAAAAGTGCCATTTCTAGGTGATATTCCAATTATTGGAATACTGTTTCGTAATAAATCAACGCCGGTTGCTGATCAAGAGACTGAGTTGGTCATTTCATTAACACCGACTGTTTTAACAAAAAATCGCAATGAGCCTATAAAGCCAAAAGCGGTTGAAAATTTGGCGAAGACGGAAACGATTACTCAAATGACAGAAGAAACAGAAGAAACAGAAGAAGCAGAAGAAAGCGTGCAAGAAATAGAAGAAACTTTAGGGTTTGAAGAATCGGATGCGTTAAAAGAGTTTGAAGAGATTTCCTCTTGGGAGGTTGCAAACAATGGGTCGGACATGAATCTTCCCAGTATGAAAGATTATATCCGAGCCGTTCAGTACCAAATATCGCAATCAATCATGTATCCTCGAGAGGCTGAAGACTATGGCTGGGAAGGGACTGTTAAGGTTGCTCTGCTTATTCTAAATGACGGAACGTTAGCTTCAGCCACAATTAAAGAATCTTCCGGTTACGATGTTTTTGATGAGTACGCAATTAATACAGCAAGAAAAGTAGCTCCCTACGCTGGATTTCCTGCCGATGTTGAAGTTCAGGAATTAAATGTAACAATACCCATTGTTTATAGCTTAAGACGTAATTAATATGGTTTCTAAAACAATTACGGTTTTCAGCAACAAAGGCGGCGTTGGTAAAACTTTTGTTGCTGTTAATTTAGCCACATCTCTTGCAGTAGCAGGTAATAAGGTTCTTGTTGTCGATCTTGACTTTCAGGCCGGTCAGGATATGGCAAGAATGCTTAATCTCTCTCCCAAAAGTACAATAGTTGACATTCTTCCCCAGTTAGAGAACTCAGATAGTCCGGTTGATATAAAACGTTTCGCTGCTAAGCATGCTTGCGGCCTTGATTTTTTGCCAGCGGTGCGAAATATGAAACAAGTAGGACATATTACACCAGAAAATATTCAGCCCTTCTTTAAGCAAGCCCGTGAGGTTTATGATTATATTATCGTTGACGCTGGAAAGTCTTTTAGCGATACATTGATAGCGGCATTAGATCACTCAAATTTAATTCTGTTAGTAGCAACGCCGGATATTTTAGCTGTATATCAAATTAAATGGTGTATTGAAGTTTTGCAAAGTTTACATTTTCCATTAAAAATGGTTAAGCTTGTGTTAAACCGCTCAGAAAGCCGCGGCAGCGTCGCTTGGCAGGAGGTCCGTTCTGTTTTAACATGCGATATTCTTGGGCATATTCCATCCGACGGTAAGGCGGTTGGGATGGCGTTAAACCGGGGGGTTCCTTGTGTTATTGATAGTCCAAAATCCAAAGTGGCCGAAGGTTTTGCCAAGATGGCGCACATAATTCAAAAACAAGATGTTTTTGTCGAGGCAGCCGAAGTTGAAAAGGTGCGATCTTTAGATGACATTGCCCGTCCTGGAGAATTTTGGGCAAACTTTGGAATATCATCGCATGTCACGCGGGGTGATGATCAAAGTGTTTATGATGAAGAAGATGAAGTTATTGCGCTCAAGCGAAAGCTGCATGAAAAGTTAGTTGAGCAGCTCAATATTGACGGAATAACGCCTGAAGCGTTGAGTGATGCCCGAGCCGCCAAAGAAATTAAAAAATCAGCCGAAGAAGTTGTGACTAATTTATTATTGGAGGAATCCGGCGGAAAAATCGCCTCACATGAAGAGAGAGTTCGTCTTGTTAAAGATATTGTTGATGAAGCGTTAGGTTTGGGTCCACTAGAGCCGTTCTTGGCCGATCCGGATGTTACAGATATTATGGTCAATAGCCGTAGTGAAATTTATGTTGAAAAAAATGGGAAGTTGATTTTAACTAATAGAAAATTTGTTTCGAATGATAAGATGCGCTCCATTATCGACCGCATTATCGCGCCGCTTGGCCGTCGCATTGATGAATCGGCGCCGATGGTAGACGCCCGCTTGCCGGATGGTTCGCGGATTAACGCTATTATTCCCCCGCTGAGTTTAAACGGTCCCATGATAACGATCAGAAAGTTTGGACAGGATCGGCTGCAAGCGGATGATCTTTTAAAAAAATATAATAGTCTTTCTCCGGCGATGGCAGAATTTCTTAACGCGTGTGTTATCGGCCGAAAAAATATTATTGTTTCTGGTGGAACAGGCGCGGGGAAAACAACGCTGTTAAACGTTATATCAGAATTTATTCCGGACAATGAGCGAATCATTACCATCGAAGATGCCGCTGAGCTTAAATTAAGAAAGAGCCATTGGGGTCGACTAGAATCAAGACCATCCAATCTCGAAGGGCGAGGGCAGGTCAGCATCCGTGATTTATTTATTAATAGTTTGCGTATGCGTCCAGACCGAATCATTATTGGAGAATGCCGGGGAGCGGAAGTTTTGGATATGCTTCAGGCGATGAACACAGGTCACGACGGATCAATGACCACACTGCACGCTAATTCAACGCGCGACGTTTTGGTGCGCATGCACTCAATGATTTTGTTAAGCGGGATTGAATTGCCGGTTCGTGCCATCAATGAAATGGTCGCCTCAGCGATTGACATCATTGTACACATAAATCGTTTCTCCGACGGATCTCGTAAGATTACCGGAATCACAGAAACCGCGGGTTTGACCAAAGATCATCAATTGGCATGTGAAGATGTTTTTGTGTTTAAACAAAAAGGTATTGACGCGGACGGAGTGGTTTTGGGCGACTATGAGCCGACAGGATTTATTCCTCAGTGTTACGAAGAGTTTATTACGCGAGGTCTTAAAATGGATAAGACCATGTTTTCGCGCTGAGCGTTTCGCACAACCGTATGACCATTTTTAATCAAACAAAAAATACAATTATTGCAAAACAAGCCGCAATGGCCGATACCTTTCGCGCTCGATTGGTGGGATTGCTTAATCGTGAAAGCATCGATGACAACGAAGCGTTGATTATTACACAGTGCCAATCCATCCATATGTTTTTTATGCGCTTTGCTATTGATGCTATTTTTGTTGACAAAAATAATAGCGTTGTTGGTCTAGTCAACAATATCCAGCCAGGACACTTGAGTCCTTTTTTCCCCCGCTCCAGTTATTGTATTGAAACTGCTGTAGGCGCCATTCAAAAGTCTGACACATCTATTGGTGATACGATTAAATTGGAAATTTAAATTACCGAAATAAAAAATATTACGTTTTGAATATTTGAATTTTGGTATTTGCTATTTTGGTTTTATGCTTTATGTGATATGCTAATGATAAATTAATGTCCAATCTAAGAGTGTAATATACCGATGGGTGTTGTTCATAAGCTAAAAGAAGAAGTTATCACGTTTATTATTGAGCAAAAGCGGGATCATCCCAAAATGAGCTGCCGTAAATTGGCTGATTTAACCAGCCAAACGTTTGAAACTGTCATATCCAAATCTTCAGTAAACACAATTCTCAAAAACCATCAGTTGAGTAACTCTGTTGGAAGGCCGTCAGGAAGCGTGGCTAAGAGTAAAAAATTTAAAATCCCAACAGTAAAAAAACAGCAAATCGGCAGTGATTTGAAAAAGTTGGGCTTTGAGCCTGAAGCGCCAACGCAGCCCAAAAACATTCCAAATCCGAGCAACGCGGTCGAAGATAAGGGGTTGAAATTAATACCTGATTCCATAGAGAAATCCTCAGAGCTGTGTTCGAAGGGCGCGTTATCTGAAAAGCCGGAGTTGCTTAAAGCGAAGAATCAGCCTATTAAAATTGACGCGCGTGAAGAAAAATTTATTGGTCAGCTGGGCGCGTGGCGAACTGAAAAAGAATTAAACAAGGGTGTTTTGCGCGACGCGATGGGGAGCGTGTTTCTAAAAGCCGCCCAATGGGACATATCGGATGAATCGTTATTGGGAGCAGTATTGAAGAATCACATTGCGCACACCTCGTTAGACATGTTTAATAAAATGTGTGATGCTTTTAGTGTGTTGCGATTGTTAGGAATGGTTAGAACTGCTGATATTGATCAATATAAAAATTACGGACTATGGAATTTGGACAACATTTTTAGCACCCCGAATAAAGAGTCTCTTGCCTGGGCGCACGGGTTTAAACTGCCGGCTGATCTTGTTATGCGGTATCTCAGCGAGCAAAATCAAATGTTTTTGGAAGTTTCTGGAATCAATGTTATTCTCGACGACAAAAGAGAATTTTTCCTGGATGCCCGCTTAACATCCATCTGGTCAAAAGCCCCGTCAAGTCAATGGAGTTGGCCGCTTAATAAAACAATGTCAATGTTGTCGCGGCATTTTATCAGCAACAATGAGCCGCTGGTTTTATTGGCACCCTTAAATGAAACGAATAGTTTTTCTGAGCTGTGTGATGTGATAAAAATATTTGAAAACATTGAAAAGATTCCTATTATCAAGGTGAGTGTTTTGAATCAAGAGCAAAAACCAATAGCGGAATTTACGACCATTCCTAATAAGCGAAGATTATTTCTGATAGGTTTTTATCCTTGGCACAATGAGTTTGAGAATATTACGCGAAATTCCTTAAATGAGGAAAAGATACCGTATCATCACAAACCTTTGGATCGTATTTTGTATTATTCAGAAGCCAGCACGTCAATTATCACCCGGTCATCAGATGAGAGCGCGTGTCATCACAGAACGATCACGTTATTTGATGAAGAAAAGAGGTTGATAATGACTATTTTAACCAATTGGCGCATTGAGGAGGCCGGAAATATCGTAGAATATTATTTATCGCGCTGGCCCAATTTAGAAGAAAGCCCAGCTTTGGAAGGGTTAAAAAATTTAAGAGCCATAGGCCCGGAATCTAAACCTAACCCCGGCGTAATCGGTGGATCTATGATGGAGAAGGTGAGGGAGTTTTCCAGCATTTGGGATATTTTTAATGATTTTGGAAATGGTTTGGATGGGTATGTGAGGCGACATTATTTGCCAGATCAACACATTAATTCTAACATAAATCATTTAATATCAAATATTTACAATCTTGAAGGGTATTTGTGCAAACATTCAAATTTTCTTCAAGTTACTTTTAAAACGCCCACAGGATATGCGTATAAAAAGGACTTAGATCGAGCTATCTGTATAATCAATGAGAATTACACTCTTCAAAGAGACGGTATCCGGGTTTTTCTCGCTCGAATTTCATAAGTGTCGCTATTTGAAAACTCACCCATATTGATATAATAATATATAGACGTCGCCTTGACATGGTCGAGAGCTATATGTTATACTTTTTCCATACGATAGTAGGGTAACAGTTGTTTTCCCTAATATTATGGCCACGGATAAATAACAGAAGAAACATATAAAGTCGAGAAGGTTTTATTATTGTAAACCTTTGTAATTAAAAGACTTAATAACCTTCACTCATCCGTGGGGGTTTTTTTGTGTCAATTAGGCTCTAACACCAAGCATTGGTGGTTTTTATAAAATCCTCATGAATTCAGGTTTCGTAAAGACGAAAAGAGGATAAAATTGTTTGTTGAACAGAGGAGATGGCAGCAATGAGGCTAATAGGAATAAAAAGCAATCACAATGGACAAAGTTTAATCGAATACGCCATGATTGCGGCTATTGTCTCTGCGGCAGTTGTTGTAATGAGCACGTATGTTTTCCGCTCAGTACAAGCCACCCAGCAAATGATTCAGCAGGAATTCAACAATTAGTAGGCATTCCATAAGGAATGTTTGATAATGCCCCACGGCCAAAAATCGTGGGTTAAAGCATATAGGTAACACTGTTAAGGAGGAAATCAAATGCTTAAAAGGAATAAAGTGATTAACAAAAATAAAAAGAAGAAAGGGCAAAGTACGGTAGAGTATATCATTTTGGTATCTGCTGTTTTAGCTGCTCTGATTATCTTTTTAAGACCGGGAGGCGTTTTTCAGTCAGCATTCAATGACGCCTTGTCAACTGGTACAAACGGTATGGTAAATATGGCCACGAGATTAAAAGATTCTCGCCCATTAGCGCCGTAAATGAAAAATTGTTAAAGCAATTTAGGAGGAATATCCATGTTTAGAAAGTTAATAAAAAATAAAAAAGCACAAAATACCGCCGAGTACGCCATTCTTATTTCTTTGGTTGTGGCCGGTATTATCGCTATGCAAACATACGCGCAGCGGGCTTTGCAAGCGAGGGTTCATGATGCTTCGGTTTACATGGCTAACGCCACAGGTGAGCTGGGCAGCACGTTGCAGTACGAACCTTATTACTTACAATCAAACTATGACATCTCACGTGAAGATACGGAAACAGAAAAGTTGGATGATTTAACAACAAGAATGGAAGTAACATCTAACAGAACACGCGCGTCAGGTGGTTTCCAAGAATCCACTTATGATAATAGTCAAGATGGCGGACAGTTTCAAGCAGCGCCTTAATCCGTTATCAAGCGCAACTGAATTATAAATTATTAGGAGGAAATATAATGTTTAAGCATTTAAACAATCGAAGACGGAAAGGGCAAAGTACGCTGGAATACGCAATCTTGATTATCATTATTGTGGGCGCGTTATTGTCCATTCAGGTCTATATTAAACGGGGTGTTCAGGGAAGGCTTAAAAGCGCTGCTGATGATATCGGCGATCAGTTTTCTCCAGGAAACACCAATGTGGTTAGTGTTACAACAACATCATCAAGAACACAGGATACGTTTCGTGGTGGGGTAACACGTTCAGAGTTGCTAAATGAAGAGGTGACAACAACGATCAGTAATTCTGAAATTATGAACACTGAACAAGAATACTGGGGCGGCTAATAAACCCCTTAAGGTATAATTGAAGTGTTAGTACAGCATGGCTTGCCTGGGAAAACCTTTCTTAGGTAAGCCATGTTTTTTCGCTGCAATAACTAATATTAATATTAGTAGGTAATATCATGTTAAAAAAAGTATACAATAAAAATGCTCAGGTTGTTATGAGCGAATATGTGCTTGTATTTTTTGTCATAGTCGGAGTAATGACAACAATGACCATTTTCTTTCGCCGCGCTATACAAGCTAGAATTTATGATGCCCGAAATACTATGATTAAGACGGTAGCCATTCAGGGTGGCGCGGGAAATGATGTCAAATTTGAATACGAACCGTATTACTTAAACACAGATACGACTATTACGCGTAGAGAGCGAACGGAGAAAAAGCTTCTTCGCAGTTTAAGCTTGTCTTCAGGCATAGCGGAAAAAAATATTAACGAAATTACGGCCGCTCAGGTGATTAGCGTTACAGCGCCGCCGCAAGAGGCCGATTAACTATGAAGCGCAAAAATGTTAGCGGACAAACATTGGTTGAGTATTCGATTATCATCGGCATTGTGGTAACGGTATTTGTTGCCATGAATCCTATGATTAAACGAGGCTTTCAAAGCATGATTAAAATTGCCGCTGATCAAATTGGTAACCAAGAAAATAGTGATCAAACATTTGATGAATCAGGGTATATGGAATATTCGAATACGGAAATTCGCCTGACATCCGACAAGGAAACGGTGGAGCGGCTAGGAATTATTAATTATATGTTCAATGACTCAACGTTTATTTCTACGGAGACATCACTCAATTTAGGCATTACGGGACAGTAAGTGATTTTAAGGAAGGAGTCAGAAAGAGAATGTTAAAATTAAAAAGACGGGGACAAACAAGTTTGGAATACGCTATACTCATTATTATTATTGCAGGAGCACTGTTAGCTGTTCAGGCATATTTTAAGCGGGGTGTGCAGGGGCGCTGGAAAGCGGTTGTCGATGACCTGGGTGATCAGTATGATCCTCGCGTTACGAATTCTCGTATTCGCCACTCTCTGGCAGTAAACACAGTTACAACTATTCAAGCCATCGATTATGGAACGGGTTTTGCTACGCGTCGGACAGATATAACAAACACGGTTGACAGCAAAACGGGATCTTCAAGAACAGCGGCGTACTAATTTTCTAAAGGTTTAGGTAGAATGAAAAGTATTTTTTATAAAAAAAGAAGATTAAAAGCCGGCCAATCAGCTGTTGAGTTAGCTGTTTTTGGTGCCGTATTAATATTTCTCGTAGGATCCATAATCAGGTATACACTAAGCACAAGCTATCAGCAGGATATGAGTTTGAAAGCGATGCGCATGGCGATGAGACAGTCTTATCGGCACTCCTCTGGTGTTGTGCAGAATCCAGGCGGAACCGACGGAGACGCGTCACGTAATTCAGCCAGTGTCGTTTTAATTGAAGATCGGTTAACACCGGATTCCGGGCGGCATATGGCCAAAGACCGCTTTCCTATAGTCCTCAGCGGCAGCGGAACGCATTCCCGAAACCTTTTCATACCCGTTGAATACACAGATGAAAACCATAAAGAATGGTGGAGCTTGCCGATGTTTGATATGTATGTTAACGGTGTCCATTTTGTATTCTCCACAGCGGGATTTAAAAGGCAGCTTCTGGGAAAATTGGTAAATGATCAGGATGTGGCTGTAAATCCAAATCTCACCGTCGGTGATGTTCATCCAGACTGGGATCCTGAATGCGCGCATCTTATAGGCAATCAAAGCCGAAAGACCGGATGCCGTCGATTATTTCGAAGAATTGTTAATCAGCGCGGCGGCGGAAAGAAAAAATTCTGTTGGCAGGATGGAACAGGGCCAAAAGGTGGTGGATATTGCGGCAATTTCAATAATCTATCGGCAGAAGAACGTTTTGATCTGGACCGAAGCGGGAAAGTCCAAACGGCTGGTTTTGGAACGGGCGCTTTTCGAGCGGCTCATGTTGACGTGTTGTCAACAGAGCGTGAAGAGTTTGGATGGCAATGGTTTTTGGTGTACGCTTTTAAGCGGGACAAAAACAACACTTTTACAATTACTAAAGGGCAAAATATTTCAACCACAACCCAGGTTAACAATGTGGTTGATGTTGATGGCGACCTGAAGGAAGAAACAATATTAGATCCAATCATTGCTAATCACCGAGGGGTAATGACTGTCGCGCGAGTTTTAGATTATCAAGAAGGGGATATTGATTTTACGGCGCAAGAGTATGACAACAAACCGGCGCCGGGATTGACCAACAATATTCAAATGTACAGTTTTGTTAAGGACGGCGAAGGAGAAGAGGGAACATATTTATTGATGGAAGAAGGAAGGTTGTTCGAGTCCGCGGGCGATGATAAGCAGTATATCCGATCCACTCAAAAGAAAGATCAAGTCGATTTGATTATGCGCGAAATACAGCTGCATAACAACACAGGAGCATTTTGCAAGAGCGACAACGTTACGCCGCAAACAAACGCGCACAATTATCCTAATCCGGTAGAAGTGTGCAGCCCGACGAGATCGGGATGTTTTACTACAGACAATGTTGATAAGATTTGCATGTTTACAGGCGATCTGGCGGCCAACCCTCCGGAATATCCGATGATATTTGTCAGAACACGTGTTCAAAGCAAGCAGGGGCGTAAATGGATCACAGATACAAGTCAAGACGACTATATAGATTTTAGAGGAGCGCCATAATGATGAAAATTAGAAATAAAAACGCGCAGGCTATCATCGAGTTTACATTCTGCATGATTATTTTGTTTATCATGATGTACGGGCTTATGAAGGTTTTTCAATGGTCTGGGACGGATTTGGCAAAGCGAAGACAAGCGCACGACAGCACGCTTAAAGGCGGAGTCGTTGCTGACTACAGCGTGTACGCTCACGGTCCTATTAAACAGCTGGATCCGCATATTGGCAGTTCCGCGCCGATTAACGCTGTATGGCGGAATTATTAACGTAGGGTTATTATGCTGACAAAATGTAATAATTATTTAAAAGGTAAGGGAAGGCTTGGAAAGTCTTCCGGCCAGGTTTCTATTGTCCTGATTTTTGTTCTGGCGATCGCGCTTATTTTTTACGCGGTTGTGGTTAATTACGGACGCGTTAGTCAAGTCAAAACATTAACAACTATTGGTGCCAATTCAGGAGCAGCTGTTCTTGCGTCTCAAATGGCCAGTTATGGTCAGCAGGTATGGAAGACGACGCCATTGGGCAAGAATAATGATAAGAAGAAATGCGATAATTCTTCGGCGGCGGCGGTTGTCGTAAACTTTTTAGTAAAAGCTGTAGCGTATAGCTTAGGAGTGGGA
>Ga0066640_10002154_pt1 | contig 11818 bp, 9 predicted proteins | sample CryGeyCG2114_020_2_FD_59505 | JGI IMG/M metagenome (GOLD analysis project Ga0066640, IMG submission 59505) | Groundwater microbial communities from aquifer - Crystal Geyser CG11_big_fil_rev_8/21/14_0.20 | ecosystem: Environmental > Aquatic > Deep subsurface > Groundwater | place: USA: Utah... | reverse complement strand
GCATGATCTAGAACTGTAAGAAGATCTGGTAAACTTGTTACATAGTTATTACCCATAATTTTGCTTTGGCACGGCAGAGATCCGTTTAATTCATATATGCATCTCTCTAATCCAAAACCAAGTTCACGCTTTCTGATATATTGTCGTAATTTTCCAGGACTCCATGAAAGAGTACTGTAGCTGTAATAATCAGGGTCTGGTTGTTGCCTGACCCAGTAATCTATAAAACCTTCACTAATTGCTGAAGCCTGATTCTGCAGCAAATCTCTTTCTCCTCTCATATAACAATCCCACATATAGGAACCCATGCCAAAGATATGAGAGGAGAATTCCTTGTATCTTATGGGACCGCTAGGGTCGAGAATAGTGATGATATACATTATTTTCTCATCGGGAATAATCGCTTCGGAATGTTTGTTGCTTACTAATGAGTCTATTTGGTCTGCTATTTCTGGTTTTTTCATTCCCAAATTAAGCCATCTCGCCAGATCAGCAATTTTTAAAGAGTTTTTAGCAATAGCCCAATTAACAAAAATATCATGTGCAAGATGTTGTCTGCTGAAATATTCTTTTTCATTAAATACCAATGCTACAGGTGCTTGCTTGTGTATCTTTGAAACAGGCGCAGCAATATCCTGTTTTTTAATCCAGATAGAAATTTCTTCCCCGCGCCATCTGTCTGCTGAAAAATCATTTAGCAGTGCTTTAAATAGGTTTAATATTCTTGGTGGAAAATCCATATTAAGTTTGTTGCGCAGATAATTCATAATCATTTCGATTGATCCGCGTTCAAATCTTGCTTCAAGGATTTCTTTTTCCTTTAGCTCTTCAAAAAGCTGCCGGCCAGTAAGCATGCTAAGTAAAACCACGCCCAATGCATAATAGTCACAGGAGAAATCCCAATCTCCTTTGCCAGTTTTATGGCACATTAATCTTTCTGTAGACTCAAAAATCGGTTTTTGCAGATAGCCGCAGAAATGAGAAAAACATTCTTTAATAAAAATATTACCACTATCTCTATCGATGTATATTGTGTCAGGGTTTATACATCCGTGTATTATTCCTATGTCATGCAACGACTCTATGCCTGCAAGCATTTGTTTTAGGAATGTATTCAAAACAAAGACGTCATCAAAACTACCTTTCTCCGCCAGAAGCACTGATAGTTTTTTACCTTCAGGACGCTTGAATATTACTGCATAACGCTGTGCTCCGGTTTTGCTTAAAGCTATCTTGCCAGAATCAATTACATCTGTAATGTGAACGCTATCGGACTTTTTTAGTTTCTCTATCGCTTTGATGCGCAGTGGAAATTTTTCTCTAAATACTAAAGCATAAATGCTATCAGAAGATTCTATGTTCTGAGAGTCAAAGACAGAACAGGCAATAGCAAATTCTGTGCTTAATTCTTCTATCTTATTGTCAAATTGAAGTTGGTATCTGGGGTTAAGTTGTCCTTGTACCTGCAAGGATGTATCAAGCTCCGTAAGAAGGTCTTCCTCCTTTTCTTCATCAAGTAATATGTCAGTTATTTCCGTTGCCATTACCTTGCTACCATTTACTAACCATATGACAATATATCAGATGTAATGCTATATTATTAGTAAGAAAATGGATTTCTTATAAGAATGGTATCTTCTCTTTCCGGGCTAGTGGAAACCAGGGTAACCTGCGCTTCGATAAGTTCTTCAATTCGGTGTATATATTTTACCGCAGTTGCTGGCAGATCTTTGAAACTACGCGCTCCACGCGTACTTTTTTTCCAGCCTGAAAGCTCTTCATAAATAGGTTCTATTTCAGCCTGTATTTTTATTGATGAAGGTAAATAATCGTATTTTTTGCCATTATGTTTATAGCCTACACAAATCTTTACTTTTTCCATGCCATCAAGCACATCAAGCTTTGTTAAAGCAATGTCATTTATTCCACCTATTTTTACCGCCTGACGAACTAAGACAGCATCAAACCAGCCACATCTGCGTTTTCTGCCGGTAACAGTACCAAATTCATGGCCACGCTCTCCAAGCAACTGTCCTGTTTCATTATCTTGTTCAGTTGGGAATGGCCCACTACCAACTCTTGTGGTATATGCCTTAGTTATACCCAGCACATTACCAACTTTGCCGACGCCCATGCCACTGCCAACAAATGCTGTACCAGATACCGTGTTTGAAGAGGTAACAAAAGGGTAGGTTCCATGGTCTGCATCAAGCATAAAACCTTGGGCACCCTCAAATAATATACGCTTACCAATCTGGGCAAATTTATCAAGGTCGCGCCATACTGGTCGTACAAAGGGTAATATCTTTTCAGATAAAGAGAGAAGATCTTCTTCAAGTTCTTTGATATCTATTTCCTCTGCTCCAAAACCACGTCTTAAAACATTATGGTGAGCTACCAAGCTTTCAAGACGAGAATGTAATATGTCTTTATCGGCAAGATCACATACTCTTATTGCACGTCTTGCTACTTTATCTTCATAAGCAGGTCCTATTCCCCGCCCTGTCGTGCCGATCTTTCCGTTGCCACTTCTTGATTCGCTGGCAATATCCATCTGTTGGTGGAGCGGTAAAATCAGAGGTGCATTTTCTGCAATCATCAGACTTTCTGGTGTAACCTCTACACCCTGTTTTTTTACCGTTTCTATTTCTTTAAGCAATGCATGTGGGTCAATAACAACGCCATTACCTATTATGGAAATTTTATTTGGGCGAACTACACCAGAAGGAAGCAGACTAAGCTTGTAGGTGGTGCCATTTATAACAAGTGTGTGACCAGCATTATGACCACCTTGAAAACGGACTATAACGTCAGCTTCCTCGGAAAGCCAGTCAACTATCTTGCCTTTACCCTCATCTCCCCATTGGGAGCCAACAACGATAACGTTTGTCATGTAATAAAACCTCTGCTATTCCTAGCGCGGGCTTGTGTTTAACATGGCATGATACTATAAGGCAAATAAAACCTTAATTTTATGAAATTATCACAATATTTACTCCCGGTCCTGCGTGAGGACCCCGCGGAAGCGCAGATTACCTCGCATCGTCTGATGTTGCGTGCAGGTATGATAAGGCAGCTTGCCAGCGGCATATATAACTGGCTGCCGCTTGGCCTGAATGTTATGCGCAAAATAGAAAACATAGTGCGTGAGGAAATGAACCAGGCTGGTGCTTTGGAGTTATTGATGCCAACCATGCAGCCCGCCGAATTATGGGCAGAATCAGGGCGTGGTGATTATGGCAAGGAAACTTTGCTGGTGAAGGATAGGCACGACCGCACTCTAATTTATGGCCCTACTAATGAAGAGGTAATAACCGATATATTTCGTAAAAATATAAGAAGCTATAAAGAACTCCCACGTAATCTCTACCATATTCAATGGAAGTTTCGCGACGAGATCCGCCCACGCTTTGGAGTGATGCGTGGCCGTGAATTTCTTATGAAAGATGCATACAGCTTTGATATAGACGAAGAAAACGCAAAAAAATCATATGATAATATGTATCGGACATATTTAAGAATTTTCCGCCGCCTTGGGTTGGCAACCATACCCTTCTCTGCCGATACTGGCGCAATAGGTGGAAGTATGAGCCATGAATTCCACGTAATTGCAGAAACTGGCGAAAGCCAGGTTTTCTATGACAAAAGATTAGAAAAATTATCTTCTGATGATAGTTTCGATATCGAAACGATGCAGTCTTTATATGCAATGGCTGATGACAGGCATGATCCCGCTAAAGCACCAGAAAACATTAAATCCGCTCGTGGTATTGAGGTTGGCCATATCTTCTATTTGGGTGATAAATACTCCAAAGCGATGAAAGCTGAAGTAAGTGGTACAGATGGGTCTCAGACCACAGTAAAGATGGGTTGTTACGGAATAGGAATAAGCAGATTGGTGGGTGCGATTATAGAAGCAAGTCATGATTCTTCTGGCATAATCTGGCCTGAGAGCGTTGCCCCATTTAAAGTTGGTATAATCAACCTGAAAACTGGCGATGAGAAATGTGACAAAGCCTGTGAAGATTTATATGGAAAACTGCAAGAAACAGGTATTGAAGCACTTTACGATGATCGTAAAGAATCCGCCGGAAGTAAATTCGCCACCATGGATCTAATTGGCCTGCCTTGGGTTGTTGCCGTTGGGCCACGAGGTATTGCTGCTGGCACAGTTGAACTAAAAAACCGCAAAACCTCTGAAAAATCAGAAATAAGCGCCGAAGCAGCACTGAATAAAATATTATAAACGGATTCCGTTCCTGGAAAATTTAGATGAATAAAGATGTTTCATTGAATTCTCTTTCAGTTTCATAATGCCACTATGTTCAGGATTTATTTCCAACGCTTTGCTAAAATATCCAATTGCTTCCTTATGCCGCCCCAATAAACTTAGAACCTCACCCTTATTTGCTAAAGCAAAAAAATGATTTTTATCTATTTCCAGTGCTTTATCAAAATAGGCGAGGGCAAATTTTAAACCGGTATTATGCAACGCTCTACCTTTTGCAATTAATGCATTTACATTCCTTGGGGCAATTTCCAGAGCCTTGTCAAAATATGGCAAAGCTTCTTCATCTCTATTCAATCCTTGCAAAGATATTCCGGTATTTATTAGAATTCCTGCATTGGGTGGAATAATTTTTTCCAGAATTACATAATAAGAGAGAGCTTTCTCAAACTTATTGTCAATCAGGTATATTAATGCCGTACTGACTAATGAGCTTACATTCTTTGGCTCTATTGCAAGAACTTTTTCATGATATTTCAGAGCTGCTTCAGGCGCTTTCCATTCCTCGTTTATATAAGCCAGGCCTTCCAGAGCTGCAACGTTACGTGGATTTATCTCAAGAGCAGCTTCATAGTGTTTTGTAGCCAGCATATAATCTCTAAGAACCATAAAAAGCTCTGCTGCTTTTACTTCCAGCTCATCTTTAGGTGTTATTTTTGCTTTATCCATATTTAATACTTATTCATTTCTTTGGCAGCTTTTATGTAAATGTCATATTCCTTTTTGACTTCTGGGCCAGCATTAGTAGCAGCCGTCTCGTATATGTGTGTTAATATGGGAGTAAAATTTTCTCTTATGACAAACTTAGAAGCTTCTGCATTCAACTTCGAAATGTTTTTTATTAAAACATCACTCAGTTTTTTAATTGCTTCTACTCTATCAGTTCTTCTAAGCAGGGCTTCTTTTGATATAAGGTCATCTTCATTATCCATACCTATGCGCAGCAGAACGATGGATTTTGCTATTTCCATTATTGATTGTGTATAATTGTAACTTATAGAGCGACCAGGGATTTCAACTTCTTTTCCCGAATCCGTTTTATCATTACTAATCCTTATATCCGGTTTATATACGAATGTAGCAGTTTCTATTTTTTCTTTTTTTTCCATTATTTTTTTGCTCGCTTGTAGTAAAACCTCTATTAGCCTGTATAATAATAAGACAATTTTATTAAGTTTTTATTACAAAACACTATGTTAACTGGTTTTTATGTTTAATGCATTTGAAAGAATGGTTGCTTTTCGTTACCTGCGCTCACGCCGCAAAGAGGGGTTTATCTCTGTAGTAGCTGGGTTTTCTTTCCTTGGCATTTGTTTGGGTGTCGCCACTCTTATTGTTGTTATGGCCGTAATGGATGGTTTTAGGGCCGAGCTTCTAAAGAGAATATTAGGCATTAATGCTCATATTTCAGTTGTCGAATATAACAATCAAATTAATGATTATGACACTTTGGCTGATTCCATCAAAAAAATACCTGGAGTTCTACGTGCAGCGCCACTGGTTCAGGGACAAATTCTTGCTACAGCAAATGAAGAAAATGCTGGTGCAGTAGTACGCGGTATAAGCAAAAATAATTTGTTAGAAAAGAAAATTGTCTCAGAAAATATCCTGGGCAAGCTCAGTGATTTTGGGGGTAATTCAGTTATAATAGGTTCTCGTCTTGCCCGCTCGTTACGACTGGTTCCAGGAGATAAAATAAGGCTGATATCACCAGAAACCACTGCCACTTTTATCGGTAATATGCCTCGAATAAAAGATTACTATGTAGCTGGGTTATTTGAAGTTGGTATGTTCGAATATGACAGCTCTACAATATTCATGCCACTTGCTGCTGCTCAACTTTATTTCCGTCACGAAAATAGCGTAAGCAGTATAGAAATTGATGTAGCAAACCCCGAAAATACGGAAGCTATAAAAGAACAAATTGTGAAACTTATTGGCACAAAATATCAATTACTGGATTGGCAGCAGGCCAATGCTAATTTTTTCAATTCACTGAAAGTTGAGCGCAATGTCATGTTTTTAATTTTGACATTAATAATTCTGGTCGCCGCTTTTAATATAATCTCCGGAATGGTAATGCTGGTAACAGGGAAGGGACGAGAAATAGCTATCATGCGTACTATGGGTGCAAGCAAAAGTGCAGTTATGCGTATATTCATAATGACCGGTGCCGCAATAGGTTTTATAGGAACTTTTCTTGGCCTGCTTCTGGGTGTTGGGTTTGCCACTAACATAGAAACAATCAGGCACTGGCTGGAAGGTCTTACTAACACTGAATTATTTGCTGAAGAAATTTATTTTCTTTCGCAATTACCGGCTGATTTACAAACCGATGATGTGATAACTGTTGTTGCCATGTCCCTATTGCTCTCCTTGCTTGCTACTATTTATCCAGCTTGGCGAGCAGCCAGGATCTCTCCTGCTGAAGGAGTGCGCTATGAATAAGACGGTGCTTTCAATGGAAAAAATTCAGAAAAGTTATTATCAGGGCCATGTAAAATTGCGCGTTCTAAAAGGTATATCTCTTAATGTTAAAGCAGGAGAAATAGTTTCATTAGTTGGGCCTTCTGGTTGTGGTAAAAGTACTTTATTGCAAATTGCCGGTCTTCTTGATAATGCCGACTCAGGAGAAATTATTATTGATGAAAAAAAATGCAGTCATTCTTCCGATAGTTCACGAACAAAAATGCGGCAAAATAAAATAGGCTTTGTTTACCAATATCATCATCTGATGGCTGAATTTTCGGCTCTGGAGAATGTGATGATTCCACAGATGATAGCTGGGAAGCCAAAGAAAGACTCCAAAAAGAAAGCAGAAAAATTATTAAAAGAATTGGGTTTGTCGAAGAGAATTCTACACAGGCCAAGTCAGCTTTCTGGTGGCGAACAACAACGTGTTGCAATCGCACGCGCTATGGCAAATGATCCTGCGTTATTATTAGCAGACGAGCCAACAGGAAATCTTGATACACATACCGCTGAATCTGTGTTTAATTTGCTATTGGAAAAAGCTAGGGAACATGGCCTGGCTATGTTGATAGCAACTCACAATAAGGATCTTGCTTCTCGTACTCACCGCATTTTGAATTTGAAAGAAGGAAGAATAAATTCTGTCTGATTATATCAGAAGCTCTGTGTTTTATTTTTTGGGAAATTACTTCTGTTTTTTATTACCTGCGGAATAAGCATATCTTTCTTGCCTTTTGTTGTTTCTCTGAACTCTCTCGCTTTACTCTCCAGCTCTGTTATCAATTTTGGATGTTCTTCAAGAGCTGATTTGAAAAAAATTACTCTGCCTCTATTTATTATAAGCTTCTCCATTTGGCTGTAATTTAGTTGTTCTAAGTCTTTTACAGCCCCCTTATTATCTAACACAACTATTCCAGCAATTTTAGTTTTATAATTTTCAGAACTTATGTCATTTGCAAGCTTTACTATGCCAATGCTGTTTTCCACCTCAGTTAAAAAACCGTAATTTTTATATTCAAATTCTTTACCTAACATAGAAGAAAGGCGGGAAGTTATTTTTTTATCAGATTCATTTTTATTTTTTTCATAGTGTTTTTTTTCATTGGTCAGTTTTCTTACTATTGTCATTTTTATCTTTCCCTGGATTTTTTCCAGGTCTGATATTTTTTTATTTGATGGATATTTTTCTTCATCTGATAAATCCAAAACTAAGCAGTAATTTTCTACGCTTGCCATCCCTTTAGTTTCTTTATTTATAATATCCATTAATGAATAAGACATGCTTTCATCCGGGGAATTAGACAAATTCACCAGCGCCTTTCCTTCAGTAAAAGTTAGCTTGAAAACTCGGAACAGGTTTTCAAGCTTGGTGTTGATTTCTTCGCCCACTAAATTCTCTCCTCGTACTTTCCCACCACTGCTTGGGAAGCTAATCATACCATATAAATCTTAATGAAAAGTTAATGTGGCAAGGCGATACGGCCCGCAGATATACAAAAAAGAGACAAAAATGTTACAAAAGCCCTGCAGATTCTAGTGCTGCTTTGATTTTAGCCTTATTTTCTTCGTCAGGCATAACCAATGGCAAGCGAATTTCATCAGTACAAAGACCCATTAAAAATGCTGCAAATTTAACAGGTTGCGGGTTTGTTTCCACAAACATGGCATTATGAATGGGCATTAATTTTCCTTGTAGAGTTGTAGCTGCAGTAAAATCCCCGGAAAGGCACGCTTCCTGTAGTTTTGCGCATAGTTTTGGTGCTATATTTGCAGTAACTGATATACAGCCTACTCCACCCCTTTCATTAAACTCAACAGCTGTAGCATCTTCACCGGAAAGCTGAGAAAATTCATCCTTTCTTCCTTTAAGTATTTCTGAAAGTGTAACTGGACGGTTTAAATCACTTGTTGCATCTTTTATACCTGCTATACGCGGCAATTCTATTAGTCTTTTTAATGTCTCATCTTTTATATCAACCACCGAACGTCCAGGAATATTGTACAATATGATCGGTATACCAGATGAGTCATGTATTGCCCTAAAATGCTGAAAAAGACCTTTCTGAGTCGGCTTGTTATAATAAGGAGTCATGACCAAAACTGCATCAGCTCCAACTTTTTCGGCATGTTGAGTCATCATTATAGCTTCAGCTGTAGAATTAGAGCCTGTGCCTGCAATAACTTTGGCTTTTCCTCCAACAGTTTTTATACATATTTCTATAACTTCATTATGCTCCCTGTGATTAAGGGTTGGTGATTCACCTGTTGTACCACAAGGAACAAGCCCGTGTGTTCCTTGTGCAACCTGCCAGGTTATAAGGGCTTCTAAAGCCTTTCTATCTATCTTTCCTCCTTTAAAAGGAGTGATTAAAGCTGTATATGAACCTTTAAACATTAGAAACTCTCATTTGTTTGCTTTTATCTATAACCTCAATTTTAAATTTTTGAAAGAGTTGCTGAAAAAATTTACCACTTCCCTATACTCTCATCATATGATTTTCCGTTCTTATATTTCGGTTGTCGCGGTTATTTTCATGGTTTTTCTGCTATGCGGAGTTGCAAAAGCAGAATCTCCCAAGCAAGATGATTTATATAAATGGAATTTTTCTAACAATGACATGGCCTTTGCAAGAAAGGCTGATTCCCTGGCAAAGAGAGGTTTATGGAACGATTCCCTGGCAACGGCAAAAAAGGCAAAAAGCAAGGTTATATGGAAATTGTTTTTCTGGAGAATGCTTATGTCCGGCAATTCTTCAGAAAATTTCTTAAAAATAACAAAATTTATAGAAGATAATCCTTCCTGGCCAGAACAAGAAATAATGGAATCCACTGCAGAAAAAGCAATAGATGAAAACACTGAAGGCAGCAAAATAATAGAATGGTTTACAAAAAAACGATTACATAATGGAAATATAATATTTCGCTCTCCAATTACAGCAAATGGAAAGATAAAGCTGGCTGAAGCATTAATGAATAGCGAGGAAATGGTTGGGGTTAATAAAAAACGACCACTTTCAGAAATTAACCGCTTGGATATAGAAAAATTCATAAGAGAAGGATGGATAGAAGAAAACTTTACTTCAAAAAAAGAGTGGGAGTTCCTTGCAAAACATAGAGATATCCTTACTAAACAAGATTACATTAAACGTGCAGATAAATTGCTTTGGGATGAAAATATTGAAGAAGCACAACGTGCAATAAATCTTCTTGATGGTGATTGGCGTAATCTATTTGAAGCCAGATTCAAATTAAAAACATATAAATTCGGCCTGGATGCTGCGTTAAATGCTGTTCCTGAATATCTTAAAAATGATGAGGGTCTACTTTACGACAGAATAAAATGGAGAGAAAGAATAGGTAGAGATGATGATGTAATTGACCTTTTGCTTACGGCTCCCAGTCGCCCTGAAAATCCTGCAAGCTGGTGGAGATTAAAAGAAAAACATATTTATGACCTTATAAGTGAAAAAAAATATGCTTACGCGTACAAGTTCGCTAAAGACCATGGTTTCACCGAAGATATAGCCAATTTTGCTGAAGCAGAATGGTTAGCGGGGTGGATAGCATTGCGTTTTATTAATAATCCAAGAAATGCTTATCGCCATTTTTATCGCATATATCATCATAAGGTAAAAAGCCCTATAAGCCTTGGGCGTGCTTCTTATTGGGCAGGAAGAGGTGCAGAGGCAAATGGCAATCTACGTATTGCTCAGAAATGGTATAGCATCGCAGCCAGGTTTCCCACAAGTTTTTATGGCCAGCTATCTGCAGAAAAAATAGGTCTTCCAATACTTTATATTCCTTCTCCACCTTCTCCTACCTGGTCAGATATTAATCATTATAAAAACAGTGAAATAGTTAAGGCAGTATATATATTACAGAAACTTGGTCGGCCTTGGGAAGCTCGTAAACTCATACGACATGCTGTAACTCTTGCAAAAACTCCTGGAGAAAAAAGATTAATAACGGAAATGGGAATTGCTATTGGCAAACCGGATTTAAGTATCAGCGCCGCAAAAGAAGCTAGCCGGGATGGTGGGCAATTATTTGTTAATGCTCATTTTCCAAAACTTAAAAGCACAAAATCTGTAACAGGAAAAGAAATACAAGAACCCGAAAAAGCTCTTATACACGCCATAATAATGCAGGAAAGTCTTTTTGATAAAGATGCAAGAAGTGGGGCGGGAGCAATGGGAATGATGCAGCTTCTTCCTGCCACCGCTAAAGAAACAGCTGATAAAATGAAAATTCCATTTAACCGCGAGAAACTTACTTCAGATTACCGCTATAATATAACTTTGGGCAGCTATTATTTAAATAGCCTCATAGAAAGGTTTGATGGGTCATACATACTAGGAATAGCTGCTTATAACGGGGGCGCAACAAATGTAAGAAGATGGATTAATGCAAATGGGGACCCACGAAAATTTGGGAAACCTGAGGAAGTAATAGATTGGCTGGAAATGATACCCTTTAAAGAAACAAATAATTATGTTCAACGCGTTATTGAAAATTTGCAGGTTTATCGTTTTATGTTAAACCAAGATAAAAAGCCAGTTTCACGAACGGCAAGTGATATCATGAGGAAAACCGTGGCAAATTAATTCAAATATCTGTAAGTTATTGTACAAAATTATAAGCAGAGGTAATATTCCGGGATGATTGCCAGCATTTTCTTTAAAAAAGAGAAGACCGTATTGGTCGCGGAGTCGCACCCAGATGCTTTAATGGTAAAAAATGGCATCGCCGGTAAAAATAATTTTTTCTTTCTTCCCCCTTTTGGCAATAAAGTTGGAATTGCCATTGAAACAAACAACATAATTTTAGGTAAAGAGTCTGGCAAACCTCTTACTTATGATGAAGCACGCAATCTTGTAAAAAAGATAAAACTTATTGGCAGAATAGCAAAACTTGAAGAGAGGGCAGTTTTAAAATCATCTCGTGATGAGCTTGCTTCTAAGCTTTCTTTTCTTTACCCAATGGTGCGCAAACCAATCATTGAATTCTCTTTTGCCTATAATTGGTTAACAATTGAATTTGAAACCAGGAACATGACGG
>Ga0066640_10002153_pt1 | contig 11820 bp, 9 predicted proteins | sample CryGeyCG2114_020_2_FD_59505 | JGI IMG/M metagenome (GOLD analysis project Ga0066640, IMG submission 59505) | Groundwater microbial communities from aquifer - Crystal Geyser CG11_big_fil_rev_8/21/14_0.20 | ecosystem: Environmental > Aquatic > Deep subsurface > Groundwater | place: USA: Utah... | reverse complement strand
CGGGTGAAAGCGCTGTTAGACGCCCTATTCAATACAGGTCCAAAATTCCTCGGGGAAGAGATTCCGATTTTGTAAAACAATATGTTATACTAATATCAACACGCAGAAGTAAAAAGCTTTAATTTAAGCAAATATAAATATGAGTAGAAAAGTATTAATGGCAATCGCTAGTTTTTTTGTTTATGTCATTCCAGGAGTTGCTATGGCAGACACTTCTTTAAGTACGTTTGTGCAATTCACTGGTGAGTCACAAGACGATAGCGCTGGCTCCTCTTTATCTGATGCAGGTGACGTTAATGGCGATGGATATGATGATTTCCTTATTGGTGCACCGAGTGTTAATGGCGTTGGAGCAAGCTCGGGTGCGATCTATTTGGTATACGGAAGTTCAACCCCACTTGTAACGGCATCGGTATCGACCGCTGTAAAATTTGGCGGAGAAAATGCTGGTGACATGGCGGGTAGTGCAATGGCACCTGCTGGTGACATAAACGGCGATGGGTATGATGACATGTTGATTGCTGCTACTGGCAAAGATTCGAACAGAGGCTCGGTATATATATTATATGGCAAAGCTGCCAAGTATACCTCTGCATCACTATCTGATTCCGCGTTTATTGAATTGACTGGTGGATCGATAGGTGATATTGCAGGCGGAAGTGTTGCGGGTGCAGGCGATGTGAATAATGATGGGTATGACGATTTTATGATTGGGGCCTATGGTAATAACGATGCCGCAAGTTTTGCTGGAGCGGTGTATCTACTCTATGGAAAAGAGGCATTGTTTAGTGACATGGCATTAAGTGCAAGTTCGGTAGTGAAGTTTACCGGAGCAGCTGCTAATGATTCTTTGGCTTATGGTTTGAGTAGTGGTGACTTGAATGGCGATGGGTATAGTGATGTAATTCTATCTAGCTCTGCCTTGGATGATTCGACTGGAGGATTTTACATCATTTACGGTCAGCAAAATTCATTAACTTCAATGTCTGTCTCAGACTCTTCAGTTGTTAAATTTACCGGTGAAAGTGTCGCAGATGCTGCAGGAGGTTCTATTGAGAGTGGCGCTGACATTAATGGAGATGGGTACGATGATATTCTAGTCGGAGCAATACAAAATAGTGCCGGTGGAAGTGTTGCCGGAGCGGCATATATCGTGTATGGGCAAGCGACCGCGTTAGCTTCTGGCTCTTTAGGAGATACTGGCATAGTAAAGTTTACTGGTGAAGACGCAGGGGATTTGGCTGGTATAGATGTAGCAATGTTAGGAGATGTTGATAACGATGGTTATGATGATTTTCAAATTGGCGGGTCCATGCATGACTTGAGCGCAAGTAACGCCGGAGCTGTGTATTTGGTACACGGTACAGCCGACGCATTAACGAGCATCGATCTTTCTGACGATAGCGTAATAAAATTTCTTGGAGAGGCCGCTTCTGATATTGCGGGCGATGTGGTGAGCCGAGCAGGAGATATTAATGGTGATGGTTTTGATGAGATGTTGGTTTCTGCGTATGCACATGACGGTGATGCAACGGATGAAGGCGTTACGTATCTGGGATATCTTTACAGAGACGCAGATGGTGACGGTGTCGGCGGGGCGGGCGGTTTGTTGACTGGTACAGATTGCGACGATACAGACGCGACAGTTTCCGCTGACCAGACGTATTATGTAGATGCAGATGGTGATGGATTGGGAGTTACTACTGATACTGTTGTACTGTGTTCTAGTGTTGTGCAAGATGGGTATGCAGCAAATCCGAATGACACCAACGACACTATTGCCAATAACGGTGTAGAAATTCCAGGTGATGGTATAGATAATGACGAAGATGGCGACATAGATGAAGATAACACAATAGATGAAAACGGTGCTCATCCTGGTTACGGTGATTTTGATCCAGATGATACCACGCTTCATGACACTGCTATTACGTCTGTTACCGGTCTTAGCGCAGGACAGATAAAAGTAACCTTCGCAGATACCTCTGTCTATAATTATACAATCTTCAGCGATGATACTGCGGTCACCAAATCTACAAAAGTGAAGCAATATTTAAATACAGGATACTATGTCGTTCTGCAAGCTCAAGGTAAAACGGTAGCGCTCGTCAATATTTATGACGGTACAGTCGTAAATACCAAAACACTATCCAAAGGAGCATACAAGAACAATGGGTTAAAGGTGTTTAAGCTCAGAAAGAAGTATTGGGCTGTGGTGACCTCTGTAAAGAAAAATGGATCAGTGAAACTGTCTGTAGTTCGTGTTAACCTGACAAGTGGTAAGTTTGGTAAAAAAGCTACTGCAACATTTACCAACAAAAAGGTGAAGGTTAACAAAACCAAGAAAAAGAAGAGCATCATAAAAATAAGAGGCAAGAAAAAGGTTTTGACCAAATATAGCTTTACCAAAAAGAAGAGGTTGAAGTTGCTTCCCTAAATCTATACATGAGGAAGACACTATTTCTTTCGTTATTGTTTGCATTCCTGTTGGTACCTCAGGTATCGTTAGCAGTAGCAAAACAAACCATCAAACAAGCATTTGGTGTGAACATGCATCTTCGCCAAAGAATTGCAGAAGATGATTGGGATGTTGTTATGGATTCTGCTGATGCCGCAGGTGTGCAATGGGCACGCGAGCAGTTCGACTGGGATGTAATTGAACCTTCGGACGGTGAGTATTCATGGACATCATACGACAAGGTCATAGATGAATACTCTCAACGCGGAATAAAAATGGTTGGCCTTCTTACATACAGTTCCTCGTGGGCATCTTCTAATCCTTATGACCCTGATGCTGAGTTTTATCCTCCAGATGCAACTGCGTGGAAAGATTATGTGGCAACAGTAGCCGGGCATTACAAAAATGAAGTGAACTATTGGGAAATTTGGAATGAACCAAATCATTCTGGTTTTTGGAAGGGGAGTGTTACAGAGTATGCTGATCTGATCACCGCTGCGTCTACCGCTATTAAAGCGGCTAACCCTAATGCAAAAATTGTATTGGGAGGCTTGTCTGGTTCAGATGCTGACTACCTCGATGATCTCTACACGGCAATTGGTGATGCGTCTGTGATTGATGTTGTCGCGTTCCGTCTGTACCGTACGGCAGAGGGCACGTTTAATCATTCTCCAGAAGATAGTTTGGATGGATTGAATTCTTTGGTAACTGACATCTACAATGTAAAAACAATTATTCGCAAGAACGACAAGGCGAAAACTCCTATTTGGCTCACGGAATTAGGGTGGACCACGTATACTGGCGGCGTCACCACAACGCAGCAAGCTCAGTTTTTAATGCGCGCCTATACCATTGCTCTTGCAATACCAAATGTAAAAAAAGTGTTTTGGTATTCGTTTAGTGATACATCATCGGACCAGACGCAAAGTGAGGCGAAATTTGGCTTGGTAGACACAGAGTATTCAGAAAAACCAGCGCTTGATGCGTTTACATTCACAAAGAAACATCTGAACAGACGATACCTTAAGGATCAGTTATTACCTCAACAGACTATGGTGGATAATTTTTCTACGAACACTGGATGGAAACTGGAGGGAGAGGAATGTACGAGTGGGTCGGTTGTGATTACCAACGAGGGTCGCATGGATATCAACTATAACTTTACTGGAACTGGAAACTGTTATGCGCCGGTAATAAGAAATGTGCAGTTACAAACAAACACACGCGCGCTCCTACTCAAAATAAAAGGAAGTAATGACCAAACAACATTGCGCATAAGGATAACAGACGCAACAGGGGAGACGTTTCAATATACGTTGGGGTATATGCCAAAACAATGGCTGTATTACAATGTGCAGTTAAATGGGTATTCAGACAATTGGAACGGAGATGGAGATGGTAAGCTCGACATGCCACTTAAACTAGAATCAATTGTGCTTGATGACAAAGATGGAAAACAAGAGCAGGGGAAGGTGAGTATAGATCAGATTGTCGCGAGTCCGGTTGCCAATACGATGCTGTATAGATTCCACAAGAATAAAAAGGATCTCTATGCGTACTGGACTTCAAAGAAATGAAAGCGTAACACTGTGCACCTTAAAGGAGCTGGAAGAGTTCGCATTATACGTTTCAAGAAATCGAACAAGGTAGAAGTTTCTGGTGCAGCACTGTATAACATTCGTTCAGCGCAGACAATGAAGTTTTTGCAGACTCTGTAGTTTATATAGTAGAAAGTGAGTTTTTTAATAGATGGCTAGTTTTATTTTTATTTGTTATACTATATCCAACTTTTATAAAAAGAAAAATACACATGCACACACATGCACACATATCAAAACTCGCAACGGGTTCATTTCGTATCGCACTTATAGGAATGATCCTTGTCTTGCTTTCGGGTATAAGCATCTTTGTCGCTCGTGCGACACATGCTAGCACATCAGGTGGTACATCGTTTTCAAACCAAGTATTCGGCGATGACGATGGTGAAGGCGATTTTGGTGGTGATGATTCATCACCAGAAGTGGGAGGAAACAGCATTGTATTAACTGCTCGTGATGCCAATGGTACTTTGTTGCCAGAGGTTAGTGTTCTTGCTTTTTGTGGTTCCTCGTTTGATGAACAAGCGACGAACGTAGTTGGTGTTGTCACATTGACTGGTTTAACCGCTGGCAATTGCATTGTTCAGCTTAACAGTAATTATGGATACTATTCAGATCCAAAAAATTTAGTCATTCCAGTTACGGATGCTGATGCAACACAGGTGACCACATCGGTCGTGGGTCGTGCAACTGATGCGATGGTTACAATTAATGTGACAGACTCAAATGGTGCTCCTATTGCAGATGGTATGCTTGGAGCGTTGATGGATGGCCAGGGTCGTCGATTTGGTTCTTCTTCGCAGGGTGGTCAGCTGTTAATTCGTGTTTTTTATGGAACACATACTTTGGTAGCAACTCCAGCAGATGGTGATGACTATTTTGAAGCACAGACATTTGAAGTGACGGCAGATCCGTCAACGCAAGAAGTAAATGTTCAACTACAAGCAAAGACATCAACGATTACTGGACGAGTGGTTGATGGAAATGGAGCAGTGGTGAGTACACCGTTTGTTATTCTTTTTTCCGAGAACGGAATTGATCGTTCTATGGCAAACAGTAGTGGAGTATTTACATCAAAAGTACGCCCAGGAACATATACCGTCAAAACAGATAAAAGCGGTTATGCCAATGCTGCAGTGCAAAATATTGTTGTGGCTGCGGGGGCAAATGTTGATGTAGGTGATATTCAGCTCGGTGAAGCAGGTAATTCCCTTGCACTCCAATTAGTAGACGCCAATGGAGCAGACATGACCACATCTGGTATGGTGTTTTGTCAGAATTCAGATACACCAAATGATCCAGCATCAAAGTACTTTAGTCGTTTTACAAGCGGAGCGGCGTCGTTTAGCTTTCCAGACGGTACATTTGCATGCACCCCAATGGTTAATGGATTCGTGGCAACCAGTAACACCACGTTCGAAATGTCTGGAGCAAGTACGGTGAGTTCTGATGTTACATTACAAGAATACAATGCAACCGTAACAGTCAATTTTATTGATCAACTCGGTAATGCCGTTACAGACGGAGATTTTGGCGTGACGTTACAATCAGATAATGGTGTGTCAATAAATGGGTTTAACTATGATGGAGGATCATCCGTTGCGATAGAAGCAATTGGTGGCACCTATTCTGTTCGACCATTTGTACAAAGTGGAGCATACGTCTTCCCAGCAAATGCAAGTACTTCTGTGACAGTTACTGATAATGGAACAGCAGCGGTGACAGTGACTGCGTATCAAGCTTCTGGTACGGTTTCTGGAACAATTACCAATGCGAGTGGTACTGTAGTGAATGGCGCAAAGGTGAGGTTAATGTCTGATGAGTATGAATTGGCTGCAACCACAAATTCTGATGGTGCGTATTCAGTTAATGTAGTTCCTGGAACATATACAGTACAATCTTCAGCAGATGGTGCAGGAATGCCATCTGAAAAGGTATCAGTTACCGTTGCAGACAATGCAACAGAAGATCTTGATGAGCAGTTTCAAGCATCAACAGCAACTTTTACAGTGACCGCACCTGGTGATCCAGATAGTGGTAGTTGCTATGGATACAAAGACGATGGTATGTATGTACAAGCTGAAATTGGTGATGACAATACAGCTGAATTAGACGTTAATGCAGGTGACTGGACATACGGTTGTCGAACGGTCAAAGATGATTCGGTACAATTTACTGTAGAAGATACAACAAAAACAGTTGCAAGTGGGGATGCGGTTACAGCAACAGCAGTAGTGGCGCCAATTGAAGAGGAATTTAATGGTGTCTTATATCAATTTTCTTCTGGAAGTGATGCTGCATTTACGATGCCAGATGGTACAGAAGTCTTTATTCCTGCGGGATCACTTGATACCTCATCAGGAAATGTAAGCATTATTGCAAGTACAGCAACAGATGTTGCAGTAGAAGGTGCGCTCTTTCCTGCACATGCAATAGAACTGAAAGCGCTCGATGCAAATAGTAATCCGATTGAAGGAAATTTCAACAATTCGATTTCAATCACGTTCCATTATAATGAGGAAGACCTGGCAACGATTGGCATTGATGAAAACGAGCTCAAAGCGCGAACATATAAAGGTGGTTCATGGGCGGTGACGAATTCTGGAGATACTGTTGATACTGAGAACAATACAGTCTCCGTATCTGCAAAACATTTTTCTTCTTTTGGAATTCTTGGGGTAAAAGGTGATCCGGAGGTTGATACACCTGCAAAGATCGGAAAAAAGAAAATCAAAGTAAACAAGCGAAAACGTAAATCAGCAAAGATTAATTGGCCAGATGTTTCTGGAGCAACCTATTATAAATTGATGCTTGCAAAAAAGAAGGTGAAAAAGGGATGGAAAAAAGTGAAAACGAAAAAGAATTTGAGTCAATCGAAAGTGACACTCAAGAAATTGAAGCAGGGAAAACGATATCGAGTAAAAGTGAGCGGTTGTAATACCGGAGGCTGTGGCGCATGGAGTGCATGGATTAAGTTTAAAACAAAACAAGCTTCATAATCATTGAACGCTTATACGACCTCTATCGCTATGACAGTATAGTTGATGGTTCGGTCTGGTAATTCAACAGTAGCAACATCACCAATTGTTTTACCAAGCAGTGCAGCGCCGATTGGGGAGACATACGACACTACTCCTCCTTCTGGATTGCTTTCACTTGGTCCGAGTATTTTCCACGTGATCTCTTTCCCCTCGGCAGTCGCAACAGTTACCGTGTGACCAATCTCTACAACAGAGCTGTATTCATCTGCCTCAATAATAATAGCTTTGGGTAATTGAAATTCTATTTCATCAATAGTGCGGTTCATGCCACGTAAACGACCTCGCGCAATTTGGTATTCGGCATTTTCCGAAAAATCTCCATTTTCTGCATGACGATGCGTTTCCTTTATTGCTTCAGGCCGAGCTTCCTTTTTTAAGTACTCTAATTGCGCCTTTAACGCATCGTACTTCTCTTGAGTCATGTGAGGGTCAAAAGTAGGAAATGTATATTTCCCAGGTTTTCGATTTGGAAGCCGCACGTGTTATTTGTCGTTATCTGTTTCGTTGATGTCAGCAGATGGTAAACGTCTCAGAATTTCATCCAGCTTTTGGTTCAGTTTTTTGAACTCTCGTTTGTAGTTTTGATCTTGGCTTTCTGGGCTGAATCGACGTGAGGGATCATATGTATTTCCATAGCTGTTGCGCTCTGGTTTTTTGAATCCACCTTCACTGCTACTGAAACAACCTCTGCAGAGCACTGGTTTGCTTCCATTTGGTTTAAATGGTACCTGACATGAGTTTCCACAGGTTGCGCAGGTTGCATTGAACAGTTGTGGTTTGTCGCTTGCACTACCGTGTTTGATATTGTCGTCTTTCTTTCCTCCTTTTCGCTTATCTTTGCCGAATTTTCCCATACGATTGTGTTATTCTTTCAGTAATACTGTATGAGCTAGTCTAGCGTTAAGTGGATTAAATAGCAAATGGAGATGGCATTTGACATGGATACTTACGTATACTAATATTTAGGTAACTTAAGTATCTAGATAGACACGTATTACACAAAAACAAGCACAAACAGTAGCAAAAGATATTTTTGCGGTGCAACCGACGTTATTTCATATTATAAAAAACATCGTGCATTCACTTGATCTTGGTTTGGCACCTGCTCAAATAAAGTTAATGAAATTGTTGCACCATAGGCAGAGTACAAACTCAACATGTGTGAATGAGATGGCAAAACAACTTCATGTAAAGGCTCCAAGTATTACAACAGCAGTAGATGAGCTTGTAGAAAAAGGATACGTTCGGCGAGTACAGTCAAAAGAAGATCGCAGGGTCGTAGAAATGGAACTAACAACAAAAGGAGAGGCGATAATGAAGCGTGCACATGAAAAGGTTATTAAGGAATTAGCAAAAAAGTTAGAACATGTAGAATCAAAAGAATATACGGCCGTTCATGCTGCTATGGTCACGTTACGAAAAGCATTACAAACATCAATTGATCAATAACGTATTTAACAACACATGATAATCGTAAAAGACGTAAAAAAGTCCTACAAGGACGTCCACGCCCTAAAAGGAGTGGATTTACATGTACCCAAGGGTAAGATTAAAGCCCTTCTAGGGCCTAATGGAGCAGGAAAGACCACGTTGGTGCATATAATGACCACATTGTTGCAGGCAGACTCAGGTGAGGTCACCATAGCTGGTTTAGATGCCTTTAAGCAGAAGAAGGAGTTGCGTAGCAAGATGGGTCTTACTGGTCAATATGCTGCTGTAGATGAGGACCTGACAGGGTATGAGAACTTGGTCATGTTCGGAAGACTGTATCATCTTCCTGCTGTAGAAGCGAAGAAAAGAGCTACAGAATTACTCGGGCAGTTTCACCTTGCTGATGCTGGTGATTGGCTCAGTAAAACATATTCTGGGGGTATGCGTCGTCGGCTGGACTTGGCTGCGAGTTTGATTGTGCATCCGCCGGTATTGTTTTTGGACGAGCCAACGAGCGGGTTAGACCCAGCCAGCCGTCTTGATCTATGGAATATCATTAGAAAATTGGTAGAAGAAGGCACAACTGTGTTGCTCACCACACAATACTTGGAAGAAGCTGACCAGCTTGCGGATTCTATTTCTATCATACATAAAGGAGAGATCATTGCAGAAGGCACTCCAGACGAACTTAAAGACTCTTCTGGTGGAAATGTGTTAGAGGTTACTATCGACGAGTCAAAGCAAATGGATGCAGCAGAAAAAATCATCACTGCATTGAGTCCTTATGACATCGACGCAGATCCAGAGCACAGGCATTTTCGTATGCCGATTGATGAGGGTGCGAGTGTTGTTGTTAAAGCGGTTCGTGAATTGGACGCCGCGAATATCAAAATTGATGATATTCAATTGCATAGGCCGACATTAGATGATGTCTTTATCGGATTAACAGGAGAAACACTATGAAATACTTTTTTTCAGATTCATGGGAGATGACCAAACGGAATTTGATTCGCTATAGGCGATCACCGCGATTGATCTTCTTCGCCACAGTACAACCAATAATGTTCGTCTTGTTGTTCGCGTACGTGTTTGGAAGCGCTATTAACATTCCTGGAACCTCATACATTAACTATTTGATTCCAGCGATTATTATTCAGACCGTTTTGTTTGGAGCAATGAATACCGGAATCGGCCTGGCAGAGGATTTTAAGAAAGGATTGATTGGTCGGTTTAGATCGTTGCCAATGTCTCGTTCGGCTGTGTTTATGGGGCGCACCGCGGCAGACTCTATTAGAAATGTGTTTACAGTTTCTGTGATGATCGCTGTAGGGTATGCGATTGGTTTCAGAATCGAAACAAATTTCGGGTCAGCTCTTCTAGCGATTTTGTTGGCAGTGTTGCTTGGTTATTCATTGATGTGGGGCATGGCTCTTATTGCGATGATGGCAAAAGAATCGGAGACCGTGCAAATGGCGGGCATGGTGTTCATTTTTCCATTAACCTTTGCCAGTTCTGCGTTTGTACCTACAGAGACAATGCCGGCAGGGTTGAAGTGGTTTGCAGAACATAGTCCTGTGACCGAATCCATAAATACGCTGCGTGGTTTATTTCTGACAGGTGAATATACGGATAGTTTGTGGAAGATGCTTGTTTGGATTGCAGTGATTCTCATCGTATTCTTTCCTCTAGCAGTTCGACAGTACAAAAAAGTCGCTTGATATATCCGAGACCGGTCTTTACAATAGTAGGTTGAATGTTATTATGGGTTAAGAATTATGCCATTATTACAAAGAAAATTTGAAAGAGCACGTGCAGGTAAAACTCCCGATGTTATGGGTGAAGAGGGGGCGCTTTATAAAGATGGGCCGTATTGGATAAAACGCTGGTCATCTTCTCATGAACAAGGATTTGGGATTTCTGATCGATACATAGAAACGTCAGTAGTGTCACCACACTGGACTAAATTTCAATTTTGGCAAAATCAAGTGATTCATACTCTTTTTCCAGACATGACCTTAGATATTGTTGCAAGTTATGATCCTCGAATTAAAAAAGAAGATGATAAGACGCTTTCATTTTCCACACAAGGAGGTAAACCAACAACAATATCACGAGATGTTCCTGTAAAAGGTTCAGCAGCGCAAGGTTATCAGGATGTGGTTCATGGTTTATATAAAGAAACTGCTCCAGATTTTGATACTATTCGAAATACTGTTGGCACAGAAAATGATGTTGACCCAGAGGTGCGTCAACGATATGACACAGTATGGGAAGATGCTGAAGATCGATTATTAGAAATGTTGGGAACTGAAGAGTTTAGATTATTTCAAGGTGATATTAGAGAGGAGACGCAGGGTCCGGGTGGGTTAGAGAAATATCAATTGAAATTGGAAGCTAAGATTAGAGAGCTTAATCCAAAGAGTCCGACTCTTGCATTGATGAAAGCAGGTATTTGCCCAGTTCATCCTGCAATTAATTTTGTGCCACGAGAACCGGACAGTGATAGTGAGATGTCACCAGATGGTACTTTTTTGGAGTTGCGTATTATGAATTTTCCTAGAATGGAGAGGTATATTAGAAAACTGCCAGAAAAGGAGCGTCGTCGAGTTGAGGGTAAATGGAATAAGTTTATGGTATACAATGATGCTAGTGGAATGTTTGATAGTTTGCTCATGCATATTATTATGGAGGGGAAGTGTAGTTTTCCTAATTCTGAGGTTGAAACATTGATTTACCATTTGATTGATGCACTTGTACAAAAAAGTGATAATGGTAAAAATATAAGACGGTATGGAATGGCGATGAGTCGCATAGATAGGGAGACAAGACAGCTCATTAGTCGGGCAGAGACAGAAGAGGAGCTTAAGCAGGTATTTCGTAGGGAGATCGATCGAGTTTAGTTTTTTCAGAAATAATTTAGCAATCAAAAAACCCGCATTGAAATGCGGGTTTTTAAATAACTGGTATCAGTTATGCGTCAACGCGTTGTACGTTAACAGCACGTGGACCCTTGTCAGAGTCTTCAGTTTCAAATGAAACTGTATCACCTTCGTTCAATTCGTCATATGTGACGCCAACGAGTGCTGTAGAATGGAAGAAAATTTCTTTTTCTTCGCCTTCAGCTGTGATGAAACCAAATCCCTTGTCTGTCAAGGTCTTAATTGTTCCTGTCATAGTGTTTGCTATTGTTGCTTAATTTGATTTTCCTGAAGTTCGATTAAGCTTCAATGAAATCTATATATGTATATAACACGCTGAGCACATTATGTCAAGGCTATGTGGTCGTTTGTGG
>Ga0066640_10002152_pt1 | contig 11820 bp, 10 predicted proteins | sample CryGeyCG2114_020_2_FD_59505 | JGI IMG/M metagenome (GOLD analysis project Ga0066640, IMG submission 59505) | Groundwater microbial communities from aquifer - Crystal Geyser CG11_big_fil_rev_8/21/14_0.20 | ecosystem: Environmental > Aquatic > Deep subsurface > Groundwater | place: USA: Utah... | reverse complement strand
TAAATAAGCTGCATATTTCACAGCAACTGCTCAAAAAGTGTTTGTATTGATATTAATCATTTGGCTGTATTTTGTCAAGGACTTTTTTGTCATTTATTTTGGGAGTTTTATAAAAACCCTTTCAATCATCACAGCCAGCTACAGCGAATAATTGAAAGGGTTGGGGTGTGGTGCAGTGTGCTGCACCGTCTCTCTCCTAGGCGTGCTAGGCTGGATCAGGCAATGTCTGCTTGCTTTGAAGGGCGCAGTTTTTTGCGCGCTACTTTTTTATTGCCTGAAAGGGGGGCATCTTCTGGTGGCAGGGAGTCAGCGAGAAGATGCGGAGTTTCGTTTTTCCAGCGTTTCCATAGTTCTAATTTCAGCATTTCATATCGAATTAAGGCGGGTGATTTTAGAAAGGGAGCGTTAATTTTCATATTGATTTCCTTGAATGTTTGTCCATGTGCATATATAATCACAAAAAAGATAAGACTATAAGTAGGCAAAAAAGCACGACAAATTCACACCTTAAATTAACGGGATGAATTTAAATTTCATTTCCATGGAGGGCACAAGATGAGTATTGCCAAAGCCAGCATAAAAAAAGTTTCTTGGGAAGAAGTACGTAAACGCATTAGCAAGGTCAATCCAGAGCTTGCTCAGATTATTGATACAATTGGCCCCGATAAAAAACATTATTTGTATTTAGCCTCTTATCCTTTTGGTGCCGAGATTTTGAAGGATGGAATTTTGCACGTTCCAAACCAGGATGGGAATTTAGTACCTTTAACAGATGCACAAGTGCCAGAGACGTTGCAGCGGGACTTAGGGTATAACCTCAATAGTAATCCAATTTGTCTTATATTGAAGCACTCAACAGAATTATTTATTAAGATGGATGATTTGTTGATTACACATTATGGTGCAATTACAGAAGGCAGGGTTTTTGGCACTTCTCGAATACTTAGTCCAGATAAAACAGAGCAGCCTATTTTCATATGGAATATGACAGCGGGGGCACGCTCTTTATTTATGTTACCTAAAATTTCTGAAAAAGGTCGCCATAACCGTCTAGCACGAACTTTTGACTTGAATATGGAACCACCTAAATCACATTTAGATCACTGGGCTATTTTTAAAGAATTGGCTCAACACCCAGATTTTGGGGAGGCATGGCAGTTTGAAACAGTGTTTTTTCCACAGGCCTGGGTTGATGCCTTGGGTGAACCCAATTGGCAACAACTGAAGCTTTTTTTATTTGATGTGAGTTGGGATAATACAGAGTTTATGCGTTCTCAGTTCATTTGGGATGCAATGATTTCCATTTTTCATAAAAATAGAAATATTTCACCAGATCCTTATTTAAGCAGCACAGTACAGACATTACTATTTGTAGGTGCGGGTTGGAATCCAGGTTTTAGCGTTGCGACAGATGATTCATCAGGGCCTATTAAACGCTTGCAAGAGTTGTATTTAGATGTGTACAGACTAAATGACTACGCTCCCATTATCATGCAGCCTAGTTCATTTAGTTTGAAAGTAAACCAACCGGTCTATTACTCTTTAGCCTATCCAATTGCTACAAAGCTACTGCCACGTTATAAAACAGAAGTGAATAAGCTATCGGATCTTTATAATATTCGAAGTTTGTTAATGAAGTATTTTCATGACATTCGAAGCATGCCTCTGAATATAACGGGAACCTCCATGTATGAATTGCCCGTTAAGGTTGAATATGAGTTTTTCCACGCGAGCCCAGAAGGACACACTGGCATTCAAGCATGCAGTGAAATCCCTCGGCATGACCCCTATTTGAAGAAAATTGCCAGAGGGGCAGAACGTCATTTCCCGACAAATAGCAGTTTTCTAAACGGGTGTATCCGAGTGCGTGCTAAGCCTTGAGTTTTAGGAAGGGACCTGCTAAATTCAAGTAAACGATCAACGGGTTAGGTATTTTGTCGGCAAATGCTGGGCATTTAGAGGAACTAACATGGAAGGATGTTGCAGCAGGAATAAAGCAATTTGACTTGGAGCTATATGAAGCCATTGAAGCCTCAGACTTGCCTCAGGATTGGAGTATATTTAAGGCGACATATCCATACGGGGCTCATATTTTAAAGGATGGACTTTTTTATATCCCCAACGCTCAAGGAGAGCTTGTTTTACTTTCAGATGAATCTATACCAAAACATATTCAAAAAAAGTTGGGTTATAATCATAACAGTAATCCAGTTGCCTTTGTGTGGAAAAATGCATTAGAAATTTTTTTGCCGCATAACGAGAGTATTTTTACTTATGTTGGTCCAATTGCAGAAGGGAGGTTGTTTGGTGCCTCATTGGTTCTTTCTGAAACTAATGCACGACGATTTCACCCAACATTTTTATGGCAGATGACGGCAGGTGCGAGATCATTAATTTTATTGCCCAAAATAGGCGATGCAGCAGGTTTGGATCGTTTAGATAAATACTTTAAAATTAACTCACGCCACTTAACTTCAGAGGGTTCAGAGAACTGGTTTTTATTTAAAGAGCTGGCACAGCGATTAGATCAGTCAGACTCTTGGTCCATGGAAGTGCTATTCTTTAGTAAAGAGTGGTTTGAGTGGTCAGATCGGGCTGAAACACCTTTTAAAAGCTTGTTATACAAGCGAAATTGGAAGGGCACAGAGTTTTGGCGAAATGAGTTTTTATGGAACATGGTTTTTTCTATTTTCAAAGAAGAAAAATTAGCTAAGATTAATCCTTTTATAGCAGATACTGCTAAATATTTAATGCATATTGCTGTGGGCGCACAACCTGGTTATGCACCCATTACACAAGATAACGTGGTCGGACCAATTGGAGCATTTCAGAAAATACTGAGAGAAATTTACCAAATAGAATACTCCCCCATTTTTATGCTGCCCAAAATGTTTAATCTCAACGAGATACAACCGGTGTATTACTCCCTGGCATATCCAAATAGTCTGGAATTCTCACCAAATAACCGAAAAGCCTCAACAAAAATTAATGACCTAATCGAGATAGATTATTTTTTAAAAAAATATATCGGCTTCCTTAAAACAAATACACTTAAAATACAAGATACGGAATTTTTTGCTGCAGCTCAAAAAGTCAAGTTTTCTCTTTATCACCAAAAACAAGAAGAAGAAACGCAATCAGTAGAAACACTATTCCAGTTAGATAACGCCTTTAAAAACGCAGTTTTTTTAAAGCAGGCTAAAGGTTGGACCCTTCCAAAGAATGCTCATTTTTTAAAAGGTTGTATAAAGATCAGTGTTGAAGAGTAATCATAGACCGTCTAATGCCAGACTCAAGAAAATAGTCAAAGTAAGTAATTTGTGAGAATCCAGCTTGTATAGCTAACTTACGTAAGAGCTCAGGGCTTAAAACTGTCATTCTAAATAGAGTATATTTTAGATCTGCAAAGAGATACTCATTTTGAGAAAACTTAAAATGTTCGGGTAGTTTTCCGAAGCCAACCGCATCAATAAAAATAGTACCTTCTTTTGCTAAAGCTTGCTTTAAATTTTGAAAAGACAGTAAAATTTCATATTTTGTTAGTTCGTTAATTTGACTCCACATCCATAAAACGACGTCATATTGTTTGTCGGTGTGGAAGTCTTCAATATAACTGGGTAGTATTGTAAAGTGTTGAGATTGAATTTGATTATAAAATTTTTGACTTAAATGTGCATAAAATTTTTTTGTTGGTTCAATTACATCAAAGTGTGACTCGAGCTTATGGGCAATTGCATATTCTAAAATACGTCCATAGCCCCCGCCAATTTCAAGAACATGTTCTGCTTTTTGTAAAAGAGGTAGTGCATAATCTAAGTCTTTACATTTGGAAATACTCGTTTGTTTTGCGAGTTGTTGTTGATCTTCAATGGGGACGGTATCATAATATTTAAGGTTATAATGAGGTCTCTCAAAACCATCTAGATTAATAATTTCATTTTGAGCCAATTCTTCAGCAGGCAAAGATGAAGTATTTTTAGGCAAATCAATGGTTACAGCTGAGCGGCTTAACATAGCTGCGCCCTTTAGGTAGAGAGAGCAATATGCTATCATAAAATGAATTTTTTGTAAAGTTAATTTGTAAACTTTGTCATGACAAAATCAAGCAAGACAGGTTTTTAAAGCGCTTACTAAGGCGTTGGCCATCTCATGTGTATGCAAAGCGGTAGGTGAAATCCGTAGGCGTTCTTGACCTTTGCGCACGGTGGGGTAGTTCACAGCTTGAATGTAAATATTAAACTCTTCTAGCAGGCGGTCGGCAATGGCTTGGCAGCGTGTAGAGTTGCCAATTAAAATTGGTAGAATTTGGCTTTGTGAGGGTAGTAGGGGAATGTCGGCTTTGGCAAACTCTGCTTTTAGGTAGTCTGCAATTGCAAAAAGACGGATGCGTTCAGTGTCATGTGTTTGTAGGTAGTCAATCGCTGCGGTTCCTGCTGCACAGAGCGCAGGGGGAAGCGAGGTTGTAAAAATAAAGCCATTGGCGTTGAGGCGAATGGCGTCTACAATTTCAGAAGATGCGGTAATATATCCGCCGAATAATCCTAGTCCTTTACTCAGAGTACCCTGAATGATGGTTAACGCTTTAGCTGTTTGCGTTGCTTCGCTCAAGCCCGCGCCGGTTTGGCCGTAGACACCTACAGCATGTACTTCATCTAGAAAAGTCATGGCATTGTATTTTTGGGCCAGTGCTACAATTTCAGCAATGGGTGCCAAGTCACCACTCATAGAGTAGGCAGACTCAAACACGATGATTTTAGGCTGATCTTTTAATTTTTGTAGATGTGCTTCTAAATCGGCAAGATCATTGTGTTTGAAGATAATTTTTTGCCCTTTGGCATGACGAATCCCTTCAATAATCGACATGTGATTTTCAGCATCCGATAAAAAAACTAAGTCAGGAATAATAGTGCTAAGCGTTGCCAGTGTGGCTTCGTTGGCAACATAGCCCGTGCTAAAAAGTAGCGCAGCTTCTTGGTGGTGCCATGCGGCAAGTTTTTGTTCTAGCTCAGCATGCAAAAGATGGGTGCCACCAATCGTGCGTGTACCCCCCGAGCCCACGCCATATTGGTCGATCGCAGCTTTCATTGCATTTTTAAGCACAGGGTGCTGACTCAAACCCAAATAATCCACGCCACACCAGGCTGTAACCGGCACTAGTCGATCGCGCAGTTTAATGACAGGAAACCCCGAGTCTCGCGCTTGCACGCGCAAGGTACGATACCGGTTTTCAGCGTGGATGCGACCGAGCGCATCTTGAAAGTAGTGAGCATAATGCATAGGCCGTTTTTTTACGCTGATTGCCCTGTTTTGTCAAGTAAAGGGGTGTTAAAGAAGAATGATTATCATAATTAAAATATTGACCTTAAGCGAGAGAACGTTTGTCATCCTCGCGTAGGTGGGGATCCAGAGAACACGAGGCATCGTGCCTGTTTCATTGGCTAAAGCTTATCACAGGATATTTTCCCAGTTTTCGACTGGGAACCTAGGCGCGTGACCGCTGGATTCCCGCCTACGCGGGAATGACGAGAGTGGTGGTGCGTGACGACTCGATCCCCATCCCCGCCTACGCGAGGATGACATAGTCTCAAGCTAAGCAGCATTCATGTCTAATGAAAGGCATTTAGCCTACGCGAATATTTCACAGCCCTTTGCATGGGAATGACAAAAGATGAATCTTAGTCTTGTTATGTACTAATAAAATTAAAGAATAACACTGTTGTAGTCCCATAAAAAACTGCTATACTACTAGATATAGGGGAAAATAGTTCCTCAGACACAAGACAAATTTGTCTTTAATTTAAGCAAAAAGAATACAGAAGGAGCGGTTTATTATGGCGGCCAAAATGCCTGAAAAGACTGTTATTACTGCCCTAGACATTGGGACATCTAAAGTCGCCGCGCTGATTGCAGAATTCAATGAAAATGGTCAAGTTCAAGTTTTAGGGATGGGGGTGGCTCCATCGCGTGGTCTCAAAAAAGGGGTCATTGTTAATATTGAAAATACCATTCAAGCCATTCAAAAAGCGGTTGAAGATGCAGAAAATGCAGCCGGAGTAAAAGTAAACAGTGTGTGTGCAAGTATTGCAGGTTCACATATTCAAAGTTTTAATTCAAATGGGGTGGTCGCCATTCGCGATCGTGAAGTCACCAGTTTTGACGTTGATCGCGTAATTGATGCGGCGAAAGCTGTTGCAATTCCTGCAGATCAACGCATTCTGCATATTTTACCTCAAGAATTTATCATCGATAACCAAGACGGAATCAAAGAGCCTATTAGCATGGCCGGAGTACGTCTGGAAGCGAAAGTGCATTTAATTTCAGGTTCGATTAGCATCGCCCAAAACGTGGTGAAATGCATTCAACAATGCGGGCTTGAAGTCTCTGATTTAGTGCTACAACAATTAGCCTCAAGCTATGCAGTCCTCAACGAAGACGAAAAAGAGCTTGGCGTGTGCGTGGTGGATATTGGCGGCGGCACTGCTGATTTAACCGTGTTTACAGAAGGTGCGATTCGTTACACCGCTTCTATTTCGATTGCTGGCAATCAGGTGACCAATGACATTGCCCATGCACTACGTATTCCTACGCAATATGCCGAAGAAATTAAGGTCGGTCATGGCGTGGCATTAACCCGTTTGGCAAAAGGTGAAGAGCTTGAAGTCAAAGGAATGCTCGATCGCCCAGGGCGCGAGATTTCTGATCAGTCCCTTGCGAGTGTGATTGAAGCGCGTTATGAAGAAATTTTTACACTAATTTATGAAGAACTTGCAAAAAGTGGCCTTGTGGATCATTTGGCTGCTGGCATTGTTCTGACCGGGGGAGCATCCAAAGTTGAAGGTGCTCTAGAGCTTGCTGAAGAGGTGTTACGCATGCCGGTGCGATTGGGTATGCCAACGGGAGTCGTTGGTTTTGGAGAAACACTAAAAGACCCAATCTATGCCACGAGTGTCGGCTTATTGGTTTACCTCGAACAACAGCAAAAAGATTTAATTGGGCCAGTTTCAGCCGAAGGAGAACGTCGTGGACTGTTCGGCAAAATGAAAGGCTGGTTCTCTTCACAGTTTTAAGGAAAAATAATCATGTCATCCATAATGTTTGATGTAGCAGAAACCCTACTCGATAACGCAGTAATCAAAGTCATTGGTATTGGTGGAGGTGGAAGCAACGCCGTAGAGCACATGCTCACCCAAAATATCGAAGGCGTTGAATTTTATTGCGCCAATACAGACGCACAAGCTCTACGCAATTGCACATCACGTAATGTGATTCAATTGGGCGCACAGCTCACCAAAGGTTTAGGTGCAGGTGCAAATCCTGAAATCGGTAAACGCGCAGCTCAAGAAGATCGCAATCGTTTGCAAGATGTTTTGGCAGGCACTGACATGCTGTTTATCACAGCGGGTATGGGTGGCGGAACCGGTACAGGTGCTGCGCCTGTGGTTGCTGAACTAGCACGTGAACTCGGTATTTTAACCGTTGCGGTTGTGACCAAGCCTTTCCCATTTGAAGGACGTCGTCGGATGCAAATTGCTGAGATTGGCACAACTGAACTCGCAGAATGTGTTGATTCTCTCATTATTATCCCAAATGAAAAACTCCTAACCGTTTTAGGTAAAGGGGTGAGCTTGTTAGATGCCTTTAAGGCGGCGAATGGCGTATTGCAAGGTGCAGTACAAGGGATTTCCGAATTGATTACCCGTCCAGGTTTGATCAACGTCGACTTTGCTGACGTTCGCACCGTAATGTCTGAAATGGGCATGGCGATGATGGGTACAGCGAGTGCAACTGGTGAAAACCGTGCACGTGAAGCGGCTGAAGCAGCTGTGGCAAGCCCATTGCTTGAAGATATTTCTTTGGCAGGTGCTAAAGGGGTCTTGGTTAACATTACCGCTGGTATGGACATGTCCATTGGTGAATTTGAAGAAGTTGGTGAAGTCATTAAAAGCTTTACTTCCGACCAGGCCACGGTGGTGGTTGGAACGGTGATTGACCCTGAAATGCGCGATGAGTTACGCGTAACCATTGTAGTCACAGGTTTGGCCAATGCGGTCAAAGAAACTGCACCACGTGAGTTTGCTGCGGCAGTGCGTTATGCAGGTCGTCCAAGCCGTCAACAAGGTGGTAATTCTGGAGCTTTGTCTTCCGAAGGAATTAATCCGTGTGCACCAAAAGCTGGAGCGGTTCAAGATGGCGATTATTTAGATATCCCTGCATTCTTACGTCGTCAATCTCAAGACTAGGAGGATTGGTCGATGAGTGGGAGTGCAAAGCGGCAGCACACCATTAAAAATAAGGTGTCTGCAGAAGGGGTGGGTTTACATTCAGGTCAAGCCGTTACGGTCAGTTTAAGTCCTGCACCCGTGGATACAGGTATTGTATTTCGTAAGCGCACGCAAGGCAAAACACACGAAATCAAACTGCAGGCAGATAAAGTCCAAGAGACGCCATTATGTACAAAGCTAGTGGACGGTGAGTGTTCAATTCAAACAATCGAACATCTCTTGTCTGCTTTGGCAGGAATGGAAATTGACAATATTTACGTTGACTTAGAAGGCGATGAGCTACCGATGATGGATGGTAGTGCCTCGCCTTTTATCTTCTTGATTGAGTCTGCCGGTGTTGTTGAACAAACAGCAGCTCGTAAAATCTTGAAAATAAAAAAACCGATTCGTATAGAAGAGGGTGATAAATTTGTAGAGTTTTTGCCATGGGAGCATTTTCGCTTAGAAATTGGCATTGATTTTCCTCATCCAGTAATCCAAGGGTCCACACAGTCTGTTAGTTTTGATTTTTCGCCGATGGCTTATTCAAAAGAGGTATCCCGGGCTCGGACTTTTGGCTTGGCCTCTGAATTAGAGGCACTGCATAAAAATGGGCTGGCTTTAGGAGCAAGCTTAGAAAATGCTGTGGGCTTATCTGATTCCGAAGTCATGAACCCTGAAGGCTTGCGCGCGAATGATGAGTTTGTACGTCATAAGCTTTTAGACGCAATTGGTGACTTATATGTGAGAGGCCCGATCCAAGGATTGTATCGTAGCTTTAAACCCAGTCATGCACTCAATAATCGTTTGCTGCGTGCATTGGAGGCCGATCAATCAGCTTGGGAAGATTAACTTTTTAAAAAGGATCTAAATGGCAGCAGCAGTACCCCTTGGAGGAAAGCCAGCCGTTTCTTTTGAAGCGAGTGCGGATGTGTTATTGCTTAGTATTGAAAACAAACCCCCGCCCCGTTCCAGAGCAGGTAAACCAAATGAAGATCGTGCGTATGTAGGTATTTTGGGTGATTTGACCCCCCTACCCGATGACTTCGAGATCATGGAAATGATGCAAACAGCAGCTCAGGAGTTATCTGAGTCGTTGAAGGAAAGTGATGCCGGTTCAACGGCATCAATAGGCTTTGTCTGGGACGAGCAGATTTATATCGCTCATATTGGAGATGCGACTTTGGGGCTTGTTTCAGAAAGTGAGGGAGCACCTGCTTATCATAGCTTACACCCGTGGCATCATGGCTGTGTGAAGCTTCCATATGGTCGAATCAATGTAGGACGTGCTTTTGGTGATAAAGAGTGTAGAGAAGTTGCAGGCGATAAGTTTGGTGAAGTTGAATGTAGCGTAGCTACAGTGGGCGAAGATGATGTGATATTGGCATTTAGCGATGGCTTGCCGCGCGTAATTGGAGATGCAGTAGATCAGGAGGAAAATGACACGGTGATGACCGAGCTTTTGAAAACTCTACATGCCTCCGAAGGAAGTTTAAGCCCTGCAGGTATTGCAAGTGCTACGCAAGCGAAAGCTTTAGAATTTAGAGCAAGCACATCCGGAGTTGATGATCTCACTTTGATTGCAGCCAAACCCCGTCAAGGGGCTTTAATCATTGTAGCAGATGGTCATGGCGCTAGTGGTACGAACTCTGAAGTTGCAGCAGCCGTGATTCGAGATTTTCCTGCAAAATGGGCAGCATGCTTAGGTAGAGATTTTACTCCAGTCTGTCAGACAGACGAGGCAGCAATGGCTGCTAGACTTAAAGATCATCGTCTTGCCTCTTATCCTTTTCTGGAAGAGGACCCCATTATGGCAGATCCTTTAACTGACCAGGAAGAGATAGAGCAAACAGCGGCCATAGCAAGACTGGAAGAAATTGTAATGGCCCAAGCAGCCAGTTATCCAGAGTTAGCAGTTGTTGCAGCTCCTGGAGGGGTGGAAGGTGCATTTTCAGCCTCAGCATTATCAGGAGGTAGTGGTGGTGGTGGAGCGAGTGGCGATGCAGATGCAAGTGGGCCTGCATAACCTTGTCAATAATCTATTTTGTCATGACAAAATATTATGGATTTGTTTAGCAAGCTGAGCTGATTCATTGATATCAAATAACTCAACATCAGGCCAAGACTTTAACCAAGTCAGTTGACGTTTGGCATATTGACGCGTGGCAAAAATAATCCGATCTCGTAACTCTTGCTCTGGCAGAACGCCTGCTAAATATTCCCAAACTTGCCGATACCCTACGGCGCGCATTGATGGCAAGTGGGCATCAAGCGTATATTTTTGTTTGAGTGCGATGATCTCATCAATAAAACCTGCTGCCAACATGGCATCTACACGCTTGGCAATGCGCTCGTGCAATATGCTTCGGTCTTTAGGAAATAAAGCAAAGGATTTAAATGTGTATGGTAGGTCTGCTTGCCCTACTTGCTTGGACGCCTGCAGCGTACTTAATGCGACACCGGTTAAGTTAAAAACTTCTAAAGCCCTTTGAATGCGTTGTTTATCCGTGGGTTTAATTTTAGCAGCACTAATTGGGTCAAGGGTTGTTAATTTTTGGTGCAATGCTGGCCAGCCTATTTGCGTAGCCTCTGCCTCAATTTCGGCACGAATAGCCGGGTCTTGCTTGGGCAGTGTTGCCATGCCATATATCAGCGCCTTAAAGTAAAGCATGGTGCCGCCCACCAAAACTGGCGTTTTACCACGCGCTTGAATCTCCTGAATAAGTTGCTTTGCATCTACCACAAACTGCCCTGCAGAATAATGGGCGTTAGGGTTAAGAATATCAATCAGGTGGTGTGGCACACTGGCGAGTTCTTCGGGTGTGGGTTTAGCGGTGCCAATATTCATATCGCGATAAATCAAGGCCGAATCAACACTGATAATTTCAATGGGGTGTTGCCTCGCAATTTCTAAAGCCAGTGCCGTTTTACCACTTGCAGTGGGTCCCATTAAACAAAGGGCAGTTTTTTTTGTCATGACAAAATTTCTTCTTTCAATACGCTCTCTTTAGCGTGTATTTTAAAATTATACTAACACCTCTTCTCAAAAGTAAAACAGAGTGCTAGCTTATACCAATCCAAGGTTAACATGAAATCCCTCAATAGGTTCATTAGCAGGAGAAAGTTTATGATTACATCCACATTGATTCAAAGTTTAACTTCACAAGTGAGTATTAGTATTTTGCCCGTTATTTTATTGCCAGTCACTGCAATTTCTTGCTTGCTTTTTTATAACCGCCTTGCAGGGGTCAACGGCGTAATTCATGGAATACAGCATGATCTGCGTGAAGGGTTTGAGCATGCCAGTGCTGATACTAAGCGCAAGGAGGAGCAGCAGGTTTTATTTGCAGAATATCAAGTGTTGTTGAAGCGTTCACATTATTTACGGCGCTCGATCAAGTTATGTTTTATTGCCTTATTTTTATTTGCGATTACGGCCCTCACGGTCATTGCCGGTTTAGCATGGCCGGTGGTAATCTTTCTAACCTTGGGCTTGTGGACGTTAGGCGCTATTTTTTATATTATTGCTGTTGCAAATGCTTTTTTAGAAATCCACCGT
>Ga0066640_10002148_pt1 | contig 11831 bp, 11 predicted proteins | sample CryGeyCG2114_020_2_FD_59505 | JGI IMG/M metagenome (GOLD analysis project Ga0066640, IMG submission 59505) | Groundwater microbial communities from aquifer - Crystal Geyser CG11_big_fil_rev_8/21/14_0.20 | ecosystem: Environmental > Aquatic > Deep subsurface > Groundwater | place: USA: Utah... | reverse complement strand
CCGTATTGGTTATAAAAATAACAAGTTTGGATTTTTGCTCAATCGGCCATTAAAGGATGAGCGTCATTTAGGCCAAAAGCATGAAGCGCAATATTGTTTGGATGTTCTTAAAAGCTTAGCGGTTGAATCTGATAAACTTGATTTATTTGTCGCTCATACGCCGGAAAATGATAAGTGGGTGGACAATATTCTCACAAAAAATGATATTACTTCCAAAGACAAACTCATTGCCGTTCATCCAGGCGCGAGTGATCCCGCCAAACAGTGGCCGGCCGCCCAATTTGGTGAGTTGATTGATGGACTGATTAATCAATACGCGTGCAAAGTTGTGATTTTGGGAGCCCCTAATATTATGGCTGTTTCAAAAGAGGTTACAGCCGCCGCTGGACACCGGGTTTTGGATTTGACCGGCCGAACTACTCTGGGGCAATTGGTCAGTTTGCTTAGGCGCGCCGACATGCTTGTCTCCAATGATTCCGGGCCTGTCCACATTGCGGCCGCGCTTCAAACGCCGGTTGTGTCCATTTTTACCCGTGACGCGCCAGGCATCAATCCGCAACGCTGGCAACCACTTGGAACAAAATCCAAGTTTGTTTCGCCACCCAATCTATCCACGCGGGCGCTTCGAGAAGCAGTTGACGCTTTATTTAAACTGTGTTAGAATCGTTCGTTTTGCTAGAAGAATAATATAAAATGAGTACTTATAAGAATATTATATCCAGGTTTGCCCGCAAGAATATACTCGTCATTGGGGATGTCATTCTTGATCAATATATCAAAGGGAGCGTTTCGCGCATTTCCCCTGAGGCTCCGGTTCCGGTTGTTTTGGAAGAAGAGTCTTTTTTTACGCCTGGCGGAGCCGCTAATGTCGCCCACAATTTACGGGCATTGGGCGCGAAGGTTTCTCTGATTGGGCGCATCGGCGATGATCCGCGAGGTCAAATTCTCCGTGCTGAGTTAAAGAAAAAGGGCATTGATACCAAGGGCATTCTAACGGATAAAAAACTTCCGACCGTTACCAAAACGCGCGTTATCGCGCAGCACCAGCAGATTGTCCGTATCGACCGGGAAAAGATTGAGCCGGGCAGCGCGCAGACAACGGTCAAGATTTACAACTTCATTAAGAACAATATTAAAAAAGCGGACGCGGTTATTATTTCGGATTACGGAAAAGGATTGATTACGCCGGATTTGGTTAATTTTGTCTGCGCGTTAGCTAAAGCCAATAAAAAGATTATCACCGTCGATCCTAAGGTGGAACATTTCAGTTATTACTCTAATGTGACAAGTATTACGCCTAATTTAAAAGAGGCGGAAAATGCCATCTTTAATATTAAGGTCACATCCAGCTCTGGAAAAAGTTTAGATATTGATACGGCTAAATTAAACAGCGACGCCAAAATTAATCAAGCGGGCGAACAGCTTTTAAAATATTTAAGTTTGGATTCATTACTGATTACCTTAGGTGAGAACGGGATGCGCTTATTTGAAAAGAATAAAAAACCATTTTCCATTAAGACACAAGCCAAAGATGTATTTGATGTGACTGGAGCCGGCGACGCGGTTATTTCGGTATTTACTTTGGCCTTAACGACCGGGGCGAATAAGCGCCAAGCCGCAGAGCTTTCGAATTTTGCGGCAGGTATTGTTGTTGGAAAGATGGGAGCGGCGGCCGTGCAAAAGCAGGAATTATTGGAAGCAATTAAGTAATAGAGGTAAAAATTCCAAGTACCAAATAACAAATGCCAAACAAATAAAGAATTCAAATGATTAAAATAAAAAACGTACTGTTTCGATCATTAGGGTTTTGTATTTGGAATTTGTTTGGAGTTTGGGATTTGGATTTTGGAATTTAACGAACGGTTTGTTTTTATGAAAGTCATTGGTATTATCCCAGCAAGATGGGCGTCAACGCGTTTTCCGGGAAAGGTATTGGCAGTGCTTGCTGGAAAACCGATGATTCAGCACGTTTGGGAACGCTGCAAAGAAAGTAAGAAATTAACTGACATTATTATTGCCTGTGACGAAGAAAAGGTTAAAGCGGCCGCGCGAAGCTTTGGCGCGAAAGTTGTCATGACATCCAAGGATCATCCATCGGGAACTGATCGGATAGCCGAAGCGGTTAAAGATATTGACGCGGATATTATTATCAATATTCAAGGCGATGAGCCTTTGATTCAACCGTCGGTGATTGATAGTTTGGCTGACGCTCTTTTAAATGGCAACGCGCCGATGGCAACGGTTATTAAAGTTTTAAGTGATAAAAAAGATTTAGACAATCCTAATGTGGTCAAAGTGACCATCAATGAAAAGTCAGAAGCGCTGTCATTTTCACGATTGCCCATAAAAACAAACAACGGCACGTACTATAAGCATCTTGGTATTTACGCGTACCGTAAAGATTTCTTAATGACGTACAAAGATTTACCCGAATCAGCGTTAGAGAAGAGAGAGCGGTTAGAGCAGTTAAGAGCGTTACAAGCGGGGTATGTCATTAAGACAGTCTTGACAGATATTGAAACAATCGGCGTGGATACGCCAGAAGACCTGGCCCGTGTCGAAAAACTGATGTAGGGGTTTGATTTATCAAACCCGAACAGGATGATTATGGCAAAAATAATTAACATCGGAAAAATAAAAGTTGGCGGTAAGAATCCGTTTGTTTTAATTGCCGGTCCGTGTGTGATCGAAGACCGCGCCATGGTTTTCAATACGGCTAAGGCGATTAAACAAATTACATCAAAGCTAAGAATTCCGTTTATTTTTAAAGCGAGTTATGACAAGGCTAACCGCACGTCGATTAAATCATTTCGTGGTCCTGGCATTGAAAAAGGGTTGGAAATCTTAAAAGATGTGAAGCAAAAACTTAAGGTGCCTATTCTAAGCGATGTGCATTCTGTGCAGGAAATTGAACAAGCCGCCGATGTGCTGGATGTTTTGCAAATTCCCGCTTTTCTGTCGCGTCAAACAGATCTTTTGGTTGCCGCGGGGAAAACAAAAAAAGTGGTTAATATTAAAAAGGGGCAATTTCTCGCGCCGGGCGATATGACGCAGGCTGTGAAAAAAGTTGAAGCCGCTAAGAACGCTCAGATTCTCTTAACGGAACGCGGAACAAGTTTTGGTTACAATAATCTTGTCAGTGATTTTCGCTCCATTGCGATTATGCAGGAAACCACAGGTTATCCGGTGATTTTTGATGCCACACACAGCGTTCAGCAACCGGGAGGGCTAGGAACAAAGTCCGGCGGAAGCAGTGAATATGTTCCGCTTTTGGCGCGCTGCGCTGTCGCGGCTGGATGTGATGGAATTTTTATTGAAGTGCACCCTAATCCGAAAAAAGCGTTATCCGACGGACCGAATATGGTGGCGTTAAAGGATCTCGAAAAATTATTAAAACAATTAGTAGCCATCGGCAAGGCTGTTAAGAAAAGTTAATATGTCGCTTAAAAAAGCCAGAGAAGTCATTGAAATCGAAGCGCAAGCGGTTAAAGCGTTAGTCAAGCGCGTTGACAAGAATTTTACCAAAGCGGTGGAGCTGATTGCTAAATGCAAAGGCCGCGTGGTGGTGAGCGGCATGGGCAAAGCAGGCATTATCGGCCGTAAGATCGCGGGAACATTGTCTTCGACGGGAACGCCAAGTATTTCGATGCACAGCGCGGACGCGGTGCACGGCGATTTGGGCCAAGTGGCCAAAGACGATGTTTTGATTCTCATTTCCAACAGCGGTGAAACGGAAGAAACCAAACGCCTGATTCCTTTAATCAAACGCATTAAGGCCAAAATTATCGCGATGACGGGAAATCCGAAGTCGTCACTTGCCAAACACAGCGACGTGGTGCTGGATGTTTCCGTTAAGCAGGAAGGCTGTCCGTTAGGATTAGCGCCAATGGCGTCAACAACCGCGACGCTGGTGATGGGCGACGCGTTGGCGGCATGTTTGATTGTCCGTAAGAAATTTAAACGTGAAGATTTCGCGTTTTTTCATCCAGGCGGGTCGTTAGGTAAAAAGTTACTTTTAAAAGTAGAGGATTTGATGCGTAAGGGCGCGCATTTTCCTAAAGTCAAAGAAGACGCGAAGGTTAAGAATGTTTTGCTGGCGATTACCAAGGCGCGGTGCGGTTCGGCCTGCGTGGTTGACAGCAAGGATCAATTTATGGGCATATTTACTGACGGAGATTTAAGACGTCATCTGGAAACAGGCACGGATGTTTTAAATCGAAAAGTCAAAGATGTGATGACAAAAAAACCAACCACTATTTCTAAAGACAAGCTGGCCGTGGAAGCGTTAGGGATTCTTCAAGTGAAAAACATTGATGAGCTGCCTGTGCTGGACAATAAGAAAAAGGTTGTCGGCTTATTAGACGTCCAGGATTTGTTGAAAGCAGGATTATTATGACGGACAAGTTAAAAACGAAAATCAAAAAGATCAAACTGCTGATTATGGACGTGGACGGCGTGTTAACCAATGGGGAAATTATTATTGATGGCCATGGAAAAGAAACGAAACAGTTTAACGTCTATGATGGTTTTGGCGTTGTGCTGCTGCATCACGCGGGATTAAAAACAGCCGTCCTGTCGGCACGTTCGGCTGACGCGGTAACAACGCGCGCCGTCGATTTAAAAATTTCTAAAATTTGTCAGGATGCTAAGCCAAAAACAACGGCCTACGCGGAGATTCTTCAATCGCTTAACGTAACGGATGAGCAAACATGTTTTATCGGAGATGATTTGCCGGACATTTGCGTATTAAAAAAGGTCGGGTTTGCTGTCACGGTTTCCAACGCGCGGGCTGAAGTTAAAAAGCATGCTGATTACATTACGAAAAAAGAGGGCGGACGCGGCGCTGTCCGCGAATTGGTCGAATTGATTTTAAAAACGCAGGGAAAGTGGAACGGGATCGTTAAATCATACTCATGAGATTACTACTTACACTGACAATATGTGTGTTAAGCACGAGCCTTGTTCACGCGCAGAATTTGGGCATAGGTAACGATGGAAGTGATAAGAAATTTCAAGGTTTTAATCTTCAGGGATATGATGACGCGGGCGGCAAGTCGTGGGATGTTAACGGGGATTCGGCTAACGTCGAAGGCGCCAGCATTACTTTATCCAATGTTGAAGCGAATACTTACGGGGAACGAAAAATGAATGTGACGGCGGAAACGGGACACATTAATCAGGAAAACGGCTACATGCGCTTAAAGCGCGATGTTGTCATTACCAGTGAAGACGGCTCTCAGCTGTTGACGGATTCGCTGGATTGGGACCGCGCAGGCGACTCTGTCACCACAGAAGACGATGTTATTATCACCGACGATCGATTTACTGCAACCGGCAAAGGGATTGATGCTAAGCCGGGATTGAAAACGGCGCGCATTATGGAAGATGTCACTGTGCGCGTGGATACCGATTCAAAGGCAACCGCTTTGGGAGCATCGCCGCGCTATTTAACAATCACCAGTGACGGGCCGATGGTGATTAATCAGGCCGAGCAAAAGGCCACGTTTGAAGATAATGTTGTGGCTTCCCAACTAGACCGCACGCTTAAGGCTGACAAAATGGAAGCCTATTTCGCGCAAGACATGGGACAGATTGATAAGTTGATTTGCACAGGAAATGTCGTGATTATTCAGGGAGAAAATGAATCTTACGCTCAAAAGGCGACGTATGACGCGGTTAATCAGACGGTGACATTATCAGGTAGGCCAAAATTAATTATGCTTACGGAAGGAAATAATGGCTCTACAGCTTTTGGAGACTAAAAATCTTGTCAAAACTTACGGCGGCCGCCGTGTGGTTGATGGGCTAAGTATTTCTGTCGGGCGATCTGAAATCGTCGGTCTTTTAGGTCCTAATGGAGCAGGAAAAACAACCACCTTTTACATGGCGGTTGGGATTATTCCTCCGACAGACGGGGAAGTGCTTTTTGATAGCGAAAATATTACGAGAAAGTCCATTCATCAACGATGCCGTTTAGGCATGGGTTATTTAGCGCAGGAAGCGTCTATTTTCCGCAAATTGACAGTCGAAGAAAATATTTTAGCTGTTTTAGAGACTTTGGACATTAGTCCAAGAGAACGAAAAAGAAGGTTGCATTCTCTCTTAGAAGAGCTTAATATATCACACTTAGCAAAGAGCAAAGCTTATACGCTTTCTGGTGGAGAACGCCGCCGTCTCGAGATTACAAGAGCGCTAGTCACAAATCCTTCTTTTCTGCTTTTGGACGAACCTTTTTCCGGTATTGATCCAATTGTTGTCGCTGAGGCGCAAGAAATCATTAAAGATTTAAAGAATAGAGGATTAGGAATTTTATTAACCGATCACAATGTTCGTGAAACGCTCGCCATTACAGATCGGGCCTATTTGATCGCGGAAGGCCGCGTTCTGATTTCCGGAACCGCCCAGGATTTGATTAACAATCCAGAAGCGCGGAAAATTTATTTGGGCGAGAGATTTTCAATGTAAATTAGACGTAGGGGAGAATCATTGATCCTCCCGTACATTAAGATGATTAAGGAGTGTGTAATGAAAGTTGCTGTCAAAAAAATAGATACATTAAAAAGAGAATTAAAATTTGAAATTAATAGAGAGCGTGTGGCGCAGACATTAGACGCTGTTTATAAAGATATCAGTAAAGTTACCAAGATCAAAGGGTTCCGCCCGGGAAAAGCGCCGCGCCACGTACTGGAAGCGTCGCACAAGCATCTTGCGCAGGAAGAAACGATTAAGAAAATTATTCCTGAAGCGTTTCAAGAAGGTATTATTCAAGAGAAAATTGATCCGATCGATATGCCGGATATTGAAGATGTTAATTTTAAAGATGGCACCATTACCTTTACAGCCAAAATTGAAATCAGGCCCGAAGTGACTGTGAAAGATTATAAAGGCATCAAAGTTAAACGCAAAGATTCTAAAGTTACAGAAGAAGAAATACAAAAGACGTTGGATTATTTCAAACAAGCGCAGGGCGGCGAAAAGCAAGTAAAAATTGACGATGATTTTGCCAAAGGGCTTGGATATCCGACTTTAGAAGAATTTAAAAAAACACTGGTTCGTCAAATGGAGATGGACAAAGACCGTCAGAACCGATTTGATATTGAGAATCAATTGATTGAAGCCGCGCTTAAGAAAACAAAAGTCACGGCACCGGAGTCGCTTGTTAAAAAGCAAACTGAACGAAGAGTAGCCGAAGCGCTTGATCGACTGAAAAAACAAGGAATGCCGGAAGAAGAGATTCAAAAGAAGGAAAAAGAGATTCGCAAGGATTTGCCGGCTGCCGTTGAGCGGGATATTAAAGTTTATCTTATGCTTGATAAGATCGCGCAGTTGGAAAGTATTGAAGTTAAGGAGGGAGAAAATCTCCCGGCAAAGGTGATTGAATTCTTATTAAAAGAAGCTAATTGGGAAGGGGAAAAGAAATAATGGCAGAAAAAAGTCAGATTTTAGTTCCTATGGTTGTCGAAAAATCCGGAAACGCGGAGCGTTCCTACGATATTTATTCGCGGTTGCTTAAAGAGCGGATTATTTTTATCGGAACAGCCATTGATGACAATGTGGCCAACGTGATTATTGCTCAATTGCTTTTTTTACAAAGTGAAGATTCCGGTAAAGATATTAATGTGTACGTCAATTCTCCGGGCGGATCAGTCACGGCCGGATTGGCGATTTATGACACCATGCAGTTTGTTAAGCCGGATATCTGCACGTATTGTTTAGGTCAGGCGGCATCGATGGGATCGTTGCTGTTAACAGCCGGAACTAAGGGCAAGCGATTCGCGCTGCCGTATTCGCGCATTATGATTCACCAGCCTTGGGGCGGCGCTCAAGGAACAGCCAGCGACATTCAAATTCAGGCGCAGGAAATTCAGCGCATGAAGGATGAATTAAACGGCATCCTTGCTCACCATTGCGGTCAGAGCGTTGAGAAAGTTGCCAGAGATACCGACCGTGATTATTTTATGTCGGCTCAAGAAGCTAAAGAATACGGCTTGGTTGATGAAGTTGTTCCAGCCACCGACAAAACCAAAAAAAAGAAATAATTACCGATAATTGATTTTACAAAGGATTAAGAAGCAATGAAAAGGAATTTATTACTTACGCCTGGACCAACTAAGATTCCAGACAATTTATGTGAAGCTCTCGGGCGGCCTATTATTCATCACCGCACACCGCAGTTTCAGGAGAATATTAAGGAAGCCATTGAAGGACTTCAGTATGTTTTTCAAACAAAAAATGAAATTTATCTTTTAGCCGGTTCCGGGACAGCGGCGATGGAAGCGGCCGTGTGTAATGTTTTGTCTCCTGGTGATAAAGCGATTACGGTGGAGGCGGGCAAATTTGGCGAACGATGGACGGAACTCTGCCACGCGTTTAACGCGAAACCGGAAGTGATTGAAGTCAAGTGGGGCACATCGGTTGAGGCTGAACAAATAAAAGCCATTTTAGACCGGGATAAGGATATCAAAGCTGTTTTTGTCACGCTTCACGAGACATCCACCGGCGCTGTTACCGACATTAAAGCCATTGGCGAAGTGGTGAAAAATACCAACGCGCTTCTGGTGGTTGACGCGATCAGCGGATTAGGCGTGATTGATTGCCAAACTGACAACTGGCACGTGGATATTGTGGCTTCCGGATCACACAAAGGTTTTATGCTGCCTCCCGGATTAGCGTTTGTTTCCGTTAGTGATAAAGCTTACAAGGTTATCGAAAAAACAACCAACGCGCGCTACTATTTTGATTTACGAAAATCAAAGAAAGCGTTTAAAGAAATCGACACGCCGTTTACACCGGCGATCGGCATTATTGTGGCCTTGTGCGACAGTTTAAAGATGTTTAAAGAAAAAGGTTTGGACGGAATGTTTGCTAACGCGGATCACTTAGCGCAAGGGACGCGCGCGGCGGCGAAGGCCTTAGGCTTAAGCATTTATACAGAAGAAAAATATCGCGGCAATGTTTTAACGGCGATCAATTTACCGGAAAACATCGAAGGGGGAAAGGTTGTTAAAATTCTTCGCGATGTGCACGGCATTTCTGTCGCGGGAGGTCAGGGATCTTTAAAGGGAAAGATTATCCGCATTGCCCACATGGGTTGCTTGACAGAAGAGGATACCATTACAGGATTAACTTACCTTGAGCAGGTTCTTCGAGAATTAGGTTATCAATTTCCAGAGGGCGCGGGTGTTAATGCCGCCCAGGATTATTTTAAACAACACCAATTGGTATAACACGGGGTTAGGAATAAATGAAAATTCTAGTTAGTGATAAGCTGGCTAATGAAGGTGTGAAAATATTAAAAGACGTCAAAGGCTTTGAGGTCGATTGTATTTACGGACTGGATCCGGAGAAATTAAAAGACATCATCAAAGATTACGACGCGTTAATTGTCCGCAGCGGGACAACGGTTACAGCTGATATTATTGAAGCCGCGGATAAATTAAAATTTATCGGACGCGCCGGCGTCGGCTTGGATAACGTTGATTTGAAAGCGGCCACAAAAAAAGGTGTTGTGGCGATGAATACACCCGCGGGGAACACAACTTCGACGGCAGAACACACTATGAGTATGATCTTAGCGCTTTCCCGGAATATTCCTCAAGCTTATTGTTCGATGAGAGCCGGCAAATGGGAGCGCTCTAAGTTCGGCGGTGTTGAACTTTATGGAAAAACTTTAGGTGTTATTGGTTTAGGGCGTATCGGTTCAACGGTAGCTAAATTTTGCCAAGCGTTTGGAATGAAAACATTAGGATACGATCCTTATCTTTCTAAAGAAGCGGCCGCGCAAAAAGGTGTTGAACTGGCTGACTTGGACACCATTTTAAAACAAGCTGATTACATTACGGTTCATATTCCTAAGACGGATGAAACGACGAATCTGATTGATGAGAAGGCGTTTTTAAAAATGAAAAAGACAGTCAGGGTCATTAACTGCGCGCGCGGCGGTATTATTAATGAAGCGGCATTGGTTAAAGCTTTGAAAGAGAAAACGATTTCCGGTTGCGCGCTGGATGTTTATGACAATGAGCCGCCGGATTTTAAGAGCGAATTATTTCAATTGGATAATTGTGTCACAACGCCTCATTTGGGCGCGTCGACAACCGAGGCTCAGGTCAATGTGGCCATTGAGATCGCTGAAACAGTTCGCGACGCTTTGCTCGGTCAAGGCATTGTTAACGCGGCGAATTTCCCATCGGTCGACGCTGATAGTTATCAAGCGCTATCACCGTATATTAATTTGGCATTACGCATGGGTAAATTTTCCGGTCAATTGGTGCACGGACGTATTAGTGAAGTTAAGATTACCTACAACGGTGATATTACAAAATATAAAACAGCTCCGGTCACGCTGTCGTTTGTCAATGGTTTGTTAAAGCCGATTTTGGGCGACACCATCAATTACATTAACGCGCTGGAAGTTGCTTCAGAACGCGCGATGAGTGTGGAGGAAGTTAAATCAACCAAGAGCGCTGAGTTTGTCAACTGCGTTAAAGTTGAAATTAAAACAGATAAAGAGCCGTTTACGCTGCTTGGGACATTGTCAGCGAATAAAGAACCGCGCATTGTGAAAATTAATGAAGTGTACGTCGAAGCTTCTCCGGAAGGGCACATGGTTTTCATTAATAATAACGATAAGCCCGGCTTGGTCGGCGCGATCGGAACGATTCTCGCGCAAGCGAAGGTTAATATTGCCGGTATTTCTCTAGGACGTGAAGGCCAGGACGGTAAAGCGATTAGCGTGGTTAACGTTGACAGTGAAGTGGACGCGAGCACGATTGAAAAATTAAGAAAAACAAAAGACGTTCTTTACGTCAAACACCTGAAAGTATAAACTTATGAATTTAGCTGTTGTCGGAGCTCAATGGGGGGATGAAGGTAAGGGTAAGCTGATTGATATTCTATCAAGCAAGAAAGACATTACGGTCCGGTATCAGGGCGGAAACAACGCCGGGCACACAGTTGTCGTTGGAGATAAGGAGTATGTGTTTCACCTATTGCCTTCCGCGATTCTTCACAAAAGTAAGATTTGTGTTATCGGCAATGGGGTGGTGATTGATCCAAAAATTCTTCTGGAAGAAATCAGTAATTTAAAAAAGCGCGGTCTTACCGTTACAGCCAGCCGGTTAAAGATTTCCGGACGATGTCATGTGATTATGCCTTATCACCGCATTCTCGACGGACTACGTGAATCAAAACGCAAGAATAAGATTGGGACCACCGGTCGCGGAATTGGGCCATGCTACGCCGATAAAGTGACGCGCTGCGGTATCCGCATGCTTGATTTATTAAATCCAAAAGTGCTTCGTTCAAAACTTGAAGATAATCTGGTCGAGAAGAATGAAATCTTCCGTAAAGTTTATGACGCGGAAGATTTTCAATTAGAGGCGACGTACAAAGAATATTTAGCGTACGGCCGCGCCTTAAAACCATTCATCATTGATACGGCTTTATTTTTGAATCGTGCCATTGATAAAAAGAAATCTATTTTATTTGAAGGAGCCCAGGGAACATTCTTGGATTTAGATTTTGGAACGTATCCATTTGTCACGTCATCTAATTCGATTGTTGGCGGTGTTTCCGCGGGAACAGGTGTCGCGCCGACAAAGATAGATGAAATTGTGGCCTGTGTCAAAGCATACACAACACGCGTAGGCGAAGGACCTTTTCCGACAGAATTCGACGAAGAAACTAACGCCAAATTTAGAAAATTAGGTAATGAGTTCGGAGCCACAACCGGCCGCCCGCGTCGATGCGGATGGTTTGACGCGGTGTTGGTCCGTTATTCCGCCATTATTAATGGGGCTGATCATTTAGCGATCATGAAACTCGACGTC
>Ga0066640_10002142_pt1 | contig 11842 bp, 10 predicted proteins | sample CryGeyCG2114_020_2_FD_59505 | JGI IMG/M metagenome (GOLD analysis project Ga0066640, IMG submission 59505) | Groundwater microbial communities from aquifer - Crystal Geyser CG11_big_fil_rev_8/21/14_0.20 | ecosystem: Environmental > Aquatic > Deep subsurface > Groundwater | place: USA: Utah... | reverse complement strand
TAAATATTTCTTCTCTCCGTCCCCGTGGACAGCACGTGAAAGGTGTAAACGGTACAGCATCTGGCGCAGTGTCTTTTGGTGGTTTGTATTCATTCGCAACCGGACTAATCATTCAAGGTGGATCACGTCGAGGAGCGCTCATGCTCATGATCAATGACGACCATCCAGATGTAGAGGAATTTATTACAGTCAAACGCACCATGGGCAAGGTGACTAATGCAAACCTCTCTGTTTGTGTGTCTGATCGTCTTATGGAAGCTGTAGATAATGACACTGACTGGGAATTGAAGTGGGAAGGAAAAACAGTTAAAACCATTAAAGCACGCGAGCTGTGGAATTTGATTTGTGAATCTGCACACGCATCTGGTGAGCCTGGGCTGGTATTTATGGAGCGTGTGAATAAAGAAAGCAATACATGGTATTTTGAAGATCTGATTTCTGTGAATCCGTGTGGTGAACAACCGCTGCCAGCGTGGGGTGTTTGTAACCTCGGCGCTGTTAATTTATCAGCGTTTGTAAGTGAAGACGGTACACTCGATCGAGAGGGATTAAAAGAGACTGTTCATACTTCTATTCGTTTCTTGGATAACGTTGTTGATTCAACACCATACTTTTTTAAAGAAAACGAGGAAGCACAAATGGTGGTTCGTCGTACCGGTCTGGGTACAATGGGTCTTGCTGATGCGTTAATCAAAACAAAGATTCCATACGGAACAGACGAAGCAGTTGAATGGGCAGATGATGTCTATGCGCTTATTCGTGATGAGTCATATCGAGCATCAATTGAAAACGCAAAAGAAAAAGGAGCGTTTCCAAAATTTGATGCAGACAAGTATTCACAAGGACGATTTATTCAACAATTACCTCAAGATATTCAAGACGAAATCAAGAAACATGGAATTCGTAACGGTGTTCTACTGACACAAGCGCCAACAGGAACAACGAGTATATTGGCAAATGCCAGCTCAGGCATTGAACCTGTTTATGATTTTGCACTGAAGCGAAAAGATCGATTGGGAGAGCACATTGTGTATCATGAGTTATTCAAAAAGTGGAAGGATGCACATCCAGATGTTGCAGATGAAGATCGACCAGCATATTTTGTATCTGCGAAACAACTTACTCCTCTTGCACACGTTAAAATGCAGGCAGTCGCACAGAAGTATACAGATGCATCTATTTCAAAAACAGTGAACGCTCCAAATGAGCACACAATCACAGACGTACAAGATCTGTACATGCAAGCATACAAATTAGGTTGCAAAGGAGTTGCATACTATAGAGATGGTTCGCGTGATTCCTCTGTTCTCGAATCTTTAGACGAGGGTGACAAGAAAAAAGAAGAAGAGAAAACACCAGAAGGTCTTCAGGCTCCAGAGCCGCGACCACGTCCAGAGGTGGTTGCTGGTGCGACATATAAGATCAAAACCGGATATGGCACGATGTTTGTGACCATTAATCACGATGAAAACAGTAAGCCATTTGAGGTATTTGCAACGATTGGAAAATCAGGTGGGTTCTTTGCAGCGAAGTCAGAAGCAATTTGTCGCTTAATTTCACTTGCACTCCGATCTGGTATTCCTGCAGAAACAGTTGTTGATCAGATAAAAGGAATTCGAGGACCAATGCCAAGCTGGGGTAAGAACGGGCAGATCCTATCTATTCCAGATGCGATTTCTCAAGTGCTGACCATGCACATCAACTCTGCTCAAGGGCAACTATCTCTGAAGTTTGAGGAGCCTGAGGTAGAGGACAAGGAAACGAAGTTAGGGCAAGAACTACTCACAGCAACAGAAAGTGAAGAAATTATTATCACAGAAAAAGTCGCAGCAGACGGTTCTCATAGTTCAAGCATGAGTATGAAATCATCATCATCAATTGCAGATGCAGGTGTTGCACCAGAGTGTCCTGAATGTGGTGGCATTCTCGCTATGGCAGAGGGTTGCATGAACTGCTACGGTTGTGGCTATTCTAAATGCGCCTAACCTCGGTTCTGATACACAATAATGACGGCCAGAAAACAGCCTGGTGAATTACCGGGCTGTTTGGTATAATACATCCATGAATATGAATCATTTTACATCAAAAAAACTGATTGCTGCAGCAGTGCTGATTGCTTTCGGAGCTGGAGGGCGATATCTATTACAAGACGTACCAAACATTGAAACCATAACGGTTGTGTCATTATTGGCAGGTTCATTACTTGGTGGTCCATGGACTATTGTTGTTGGTCTTTCAACAGTTGCTATAACAGACATCTTTATTGGTAATACGAGTATTTTGTTTTATACATGGTCTGCATGGGCTGTGATGGGAGTATTTGGATATGCGCTCCACAACAGAAAGAAACGTATTGTAAAGCACTCATTGGAACTAACAGGAATGGGTGTGCTCGGAACTGCATTCTTTTTCCTAATCACGAATTTTGGAGTGTGGCACCTGAGTGGTATGTACGCACACACTGTTAGTGGTTTGATGCTGTCCTATACCATGGCACTGCCATTCTTGCGGATGTCTATGATTAGCACATTGTTGATTGTGCCTTCTGTTTCTGTGGTTGCACTAGCGCTGTGGACATATGCTCCACAACTGTCATTTCTAAACAAAAATGAACTAGCAAGAGAATATGCCAAAATCAACATCAAAGAATAAAGAAGAAGTTCAAGCAGCCGTTCCACCACCACCATGGAAAGGGCCATCAACTGGTGTTCATCAGCAAAGTGTTCTAGATGAGAACAACATGCTCTTGAAGGAAACGCATAAGATGATCAAACATATTCGTGTGATGCAGGCAATCAAGCTTGGTATTACTATTCTGTTTTTAGTTGTACCTGTTATTGCAACTCTCCTTGTATTACCAAAATTTCTTTCTAACGCGTCGAGGGCATTGTCTTCTTTTACTGGAGACGCACCTGGTGAGGGGGGAAGTATTTTTGAATTCTTTAATGGTATCAATGAGATTAATGAGAAAACAAATCCAGCAGAGGTGAACGCAGAATTAAACGCACTAGAAGAAGCAGGCGTAGACACAGTAAAGTAATATGAATGTATCACTCGAGACAATCTTTGGAGAATTGCTAGAAGAGTACCCTAAGACTGAGCAGGTCCTTATTAAGTATTTAGGGCAGGCGTATTGTTTGACCTGCCCAGGAAAAATGTTTGATAACATTGGTAATGGTGCCATGATCCATGGGTTGAGTAATGATGTTGCAGATAAGATGGTAGAAGATTTACAAAAAGTGGTCGATGAATATGAGATAGAGGAGTTAAAGGAAGAGGAAAAAGCTGCCGAAGAAACAACGGACGAAGAGTAAGTTGTCAAAGCACGTCAAACCCGGTAGGATGAGGCATATATGGATACGGCAGCACTGAAGGAACTTCAGAAGAAAATTGATCAAACATGGGAATTGCTTCGGCTCGATGAGACAAAGCAGAAGGTTTTAGATTTGGAAGCGATGACGAATGATCCTTCTTTTTGGAATAATCAGGATAAAGCAAAAGTAATCTCTCAACAACTCAATGATCTTGTTGAAGAGCTGAGTACTTGGGAGAAGATTAAAAAAGATGTGGTGGATACTCTTGCAATAGCTGAGATGGCAGAAAAGGAAGGAGACACATCCATGAAAGAAGAGCTAGAGAATAAAGGAGCAGAGTTGATCAAGCGGTTTGAAGATTTAGAATTCTACATCATGCTTAGCGGCGAGTACGATGCAAATGACGCTATTCTTGCTATCCATGCTGGCGCTGGTGGGGCTGATGCACAAGACTGGACTGAGATGTTATTTAGAATGATTACACGTTTCTGTGAGCAACGTGGATGGAAAGTAGATGTTGTTGACATGTCTCGCGGACAAGAAGCTGGGATAAAAAGTGTCATGATGCGTATTACGGGACGTTATGCGTATGGATATTTACAATCCGAACATGGATCACATCGCTTGGTGCGTCAGTCACCGTTTAATGCCGACGCTTTGCGGCAAACGAGTTTTGCACTCATCGAAGTCATCCCTGACCTTGGTGAATTAGAAGAAATTGAGATTGAAGAGAAAGATTTGCGCATTGATGTATTTCGCGCAGGTGGTAATGGAGGGCAGAGTGTGAATACCACTGATTCAGCTGTTCGCATTGTTCATTTACCGTCTGGCACCACGGTCACTTGTCAAAATGAGAAATCGCAACATCAGAACAAAGCCACCGCGATGAAGATTTTGAAGAGCAAGTTGCATAAGATACAAATGGAAGAGCAGCAAGCACAAAAACAGGAGTTGAGAGGGGAGCGTAGTTCTGCAGAATGGGGCAGTCAGATTCGTTCGTATGTATTACATCCATACAAAATGGTGAAAGATCTTCGAACGCAGTATGAAGTAAAAAATCCAGAACTTGTGTTGGACGGTGACCTTTTGGGGTTTATGGAGGCATATTTGCGCTGGAAACAAGGAGGAGAGACGGCTAACGCTAACGTTGACAAACAAGACTAATTTCGCGATAGTAAACGCTATGTGTGGCATCATTGGATACATTGGAACAAAAGAAGCACAACCCATTCTTATGGATGGTTTGAAGCGCATGGAATACCGTGGATACGATTCTGCCGGTGTTGCTATTGTGAATGATTCCAATGTTCAATTGTGTAAAAAGGCAGGGAAGTTAGAAAACCTGGTATCGGCATTAGAAGCGCAGAGTATTACAGGGTCTGTTGGTATTGGCCATACACGCTGGGCAACGCATGGAGAGCGCACAGACACAAACGCACATCCGCATACCGATTGTAAAAATGAGATCTACATTGTCCACAACGGTATTATTGAAAATTGTCCAGATTTAAAGAAGCGGTTGGAAAAGGAAGGGCATGTGTTTATAACTGAAACAGATACAGAGGTGTTGACGCATCTTGTTGAAGAGGAGATGAAAGACGGTGGTCCATTGGAAGCCGCGGTACAGCGTGCGCTCAAAGATGTAGTTGGGGCATATGGCATTACAGTTGTTTCTTCGCAAGATCCAGAAAAACTCGTCGCAGCTCGACTTGGTAGTCCGCTGGTGTTAGGTATTATTGGAGTTGGAGAGTATATTATTGCATCCGATGTTGCTGCGATTTTGCCGTATACGAAGAAAGTAGTCTATTTAGAAGAAGGTGAAATTGTTACCGTAACAAAAACCGGCCACGCTATAACGACACTCGATAACAAAAAAGTAGAGCGTGAAGCAGATAAGATTGATTTGGATGTGGAAGAAGCAGAGAAGCAGGGCTATAACCACTTTATGATGAAAGAAATCATGGAGCAGCCAAAGGTGATCAAGGACGGACAGCGTGGTCGCCTTATTCCTGAAGAAGGAGTGGCTCATCTAGGTGGATTCATGGAAAAAGAGGAAGAGTGGCGCAAGATCGAGAACATAACAATAGTCGCTTGTGGGACCGCATCGTATGCAGCAATGGTTGGAGAGTATATGCTGGAAGAGTATGCGGGAATAAGGACAACAACAGTGGTTGGTTCAGAATTTCGGTACCGTTCACCAATTATAGATAAGAAAACTGCTGTGGTGGTGGTATCGCAGTCTGGTGAGACCGCTGACACAATTGCATCACTCAAAGAAGCAAAGCGCCAAGGTGCGCTGACGTTTGGAATTGTGAATGTCGTTGGTTCGAGTATTGCACGTGCGGTGGACAGTGGTGCATACATTCATGCTGGTCCGGAGATCTCAGTTGCGTCTACCAAAGCATTTATCGGTATGCTCAACATGTTTGCACTCTTTACGCTGTCGCTCGCGCGACAACGTGGAATGTCGGAAGTAGACGGTAAGAAAATTATTGAGGAACTGAAGGAGTTGCCGGGCAAGATTCAGGAGATTCTTGATCAGGAAAAAGCAATTGCGAAAGTTGCGAAGAAATACGCCAAGTTTGATCATGCCTTTTATCTTGGACGAAAATATAATTATGCTATTGCTCTTGAAGGCGCCTTGAAATTGAAGGAGCTGTCGTATGTACATGCTGAGGGAATTCACACCGGTGAACTCAAGCATGGGCCACTCGCGCTTATTGATGACAAATTTTATTCCGTTATTATTGCGCCAGAAGATTCAGTGTTTGAGAAAAATATTTCAAGCTTGGAACAGTTGAAGGCGCGAAACGGAAAAGCGATTGTGGTGACCACGGCAAAGAATGGTCGAATCAAGAAGCTTGCGGATGATGTGATCACCATTCCAAAAACTATTGAACCGTTTATGCCAATACTTGCTGCAATACCATTACAGTTATTTGCATATTATATTGCTGTCGAGCGAGGATGCGACGTAGATCAACCTCGTAATCTTGCTAAGTCGGTTACTGTTGAATAAATACGTTTTGAAGGGTCATTGATAGGTTAGTAAACTAAAAGCATTAATCATAATGAATTAATATAGAAAATATGTCACATATTTATTATTCTACGCGCATGCGCATCGTGTTCATTACCTCGACTGCGCTCAGCATATTTTTTCTACTAGTACCAAATAGTTCACTTGCTGTTACAACCCTGAATGGAGAGTATCTCACACAGTATGGATCGTCCGTAGCCACTGACGAAATTGCAGCTACAGTTACACCGAACGGGTCAGCACTAATAGCGCGACCAGACGATGATGGAACTGGCGTCGTGCTATATGCGAAAGCTCCGGAGATGGACGGTGGCGATGTATTAGCCAATGGCGGTTAGTGGCTGACTTCGCAAACAGTATTACACGATGAGGTGGATGGAGCAGTGTTTTATGCTGTCCGGAGTGTTCAGCTGACAAGTGCGACAACAGACTATGGCACGCCCCTTGATGATGAGAAAACAGTTCTAGGGTGGATCGCAGAGTACTATAACGGCGACGGAGTATTTTTGGAAGAGCGCCTGCATCTTCTTGCAGTAACGTTTAGTGAATCAGATTTTGGCTGGGTTGCGTTTCACGATGAAGCGGATGGACTGTACCAATGTGTTGGGTGTGTTGGTCAGACTCAGGGCGAGCTTGAATACACCTTGTCCGGAGGAGGATGGTCTGCGGGAATGACGAATTCAGATGACGACGGCATCTATAAACAAGTGTGGAGCGGGCAAGACGGATGGAACGAGGCAAATCCAGATATTGCAATACCAGACGGATCCCTAGTCATTGACAGCCTGGTCGTAAAGCAAGAGACCGCATCATTCACGGTATACAAGGATTATGACTATCTGTTCGATGAAATGAACACAGTGACGGGAACCTTCTACGCAACGACACGATCCACCGGAGAAGACCGTGAAACATATGTGTTGTATGAAGACGGAGGAGATATTTTCCTCAATACGTATATTGACTATGCGCTTGATAGCACTGAAACGGTGTTCAGCGGTCTAACTGATCCACAACAAGGAGTAATGCACTGGAATGACTATGTGGCCGGACAACTATCCATTGCAATAAAATCAACTGCAGGAAACAAGAAGCAGCTACACTTCGCACTCAAACGCGCGAATGGTTGGGTAAAGGACACGAACATCTTCAATAAATCTGGCTCACTTCGTATTCCCAACATTCAGGCATTCGAGAATGGTAAAATCAATATGTTCTGGAAGCATAAGAAAAAGTTGTACGTTTCCACGTACAAGCCCGGTGCAAGTCAGTGGACACAACCGCTGAAGAGAAAGAACCGGTATGCTGGCAGAAGATGGTATAAGGCGTATTCCTCTGGAGTCACGTACTCATCCAATGCCAAAAAAACACTGGAATGGTTCCGTTCGCCATCAAAGAAGTATTTCCTCTTACGCAAGTGGAATGTAGCTAAGAATCTGTCTGGTGCACCAATAGTTAGAATGAAAAAGAACTTTACGCCAATTGAATACAGCAGACACGGTGACTATTACATTTTTTTGCTTAACAAGGGCAATAAGCTACGAGCAATTGTAAAGACAGACACAGATTTGTTCTAACAGAAGCGCAGTATAAAAAGGGGGCGCTCCCGCGTCCCTTTTTTGATACCCGAAACAATTCATGTTGTCATCATCCATTTGCTGTGATACGCTTATTTTGGACACACCCCTCTGCGTAGGGGTTTTATGTTACATAAATCAGTGGCACTGGCATTGCTCTGTCTTGGAATAGGAGTGGGCATTGGGGCTGGGACTGTCATCACAATTCAGGCGTTGTATCTTATTGTTGTGGGTATCGCAGGCAGTGTCTTATTTGTATTCTCTTCGAAGAAAACTAAGGCGGTCAGTATGCTTTTTATTGGAGCGGTTACAGGAATGGCTCGCTCTCAGTTTGTTCCTTCATTTAATGAGAATCCGTACGAGGAGTTTATTGAATTCGAAGCAACAGTTGTACGCGAGCCTGAGTTACTGGTAGACTCTCAGCGTTTTGTTGTTGAAAGCACCAGTGTAGAAGGTTTAGTTCAAGTGAAAGCGCCCCTTCAGCCAAGAGCGAGAATAGGAGAGCAGTTGCTGCTTCGTTGCATGCTGCACAAACCAGAACCATTTGATGGATTTCGGTATGACCGATATCTGGAGAGGTATCATATTTCAGCATTGTGTTCTTTTCCCGGCAGAGAAGTACTCGGGCGCACACAATCGGTACGCACTCATCTTTTCGATTTCAAATCTCGATTAATGAGCGGGTTACGTCACACACTCGCGCCTCCAGAACACACTATCCTACTAGGCGCTTTGTTTGGAGATAAGCGGGCAGTGCCACAAAAGATTATGGATGCATTTCGAACCACCGGCACCTCTCACCTTCTTGTGATCTCAGGCCTTCATGTATCACTTCTCACTGCAATGATAATGAGCATGTGCAAGGCGCTGCGTATGCCACGAAGAACTATGATCATCACTGTAATCATTCTTCTTGTAACGTACGTTATTGTAACTGGCGGACAGCCCTCTGCAACCCGTGCAACTATTTTTGGGGCCACCGTTCTCATAGCAGAAATGCTTGGCCGGAGGAGCCAGTCGTTGCGCGTATTATTGTTAGCCGGGACAGGCATGCTGCTACTCAACCCACTTTTACTTATATACGACGCGGGATTTCAACTCTCATTTGGTGCTACAGCAGGTATTATTGTTTTTGGTCAGTGGTTTCAGGATCGTATGACCTTCATACCAGTTCAACTTGGTCTGCGCAGCTCAATAGCCACATCACTTTCAGCAATCATCGCAACAGCGCCTCTTATCGCCTACTCATTCAATAACTTTTCTCCAATCGCTCTTTTCGCAAATACCATCCTCGTTCCGTTCATGCCTCTCGTCATGATGGGTGGAATCGTCGTGACGGGACTGGCACAAGTGTCGCACGCAGCCGCGACGTGGGTCGCGATTCCGCTGTACTACCTCATTCATCTTATGATTCGCATTGTGAAATGGTTTGCACAACTGCCGTTTGCTTCCATAGAGATTCCTGATTTTAATGTATTGATACTCTTATTTGTTTCTGCGCATCTCATTCTTATTGGTTGGTATCTTGCTATACGTAAAACAGAACAATGAAAATGAAATCTGTCACCACAATAATTATATATGTTGTCGCTGTATGTGGATTCATAGCATATATGTATATGTCATGGGTCCCAAGTACATCAGATCAACTCAGAATAGAGATGCTCGATATTGGCCAAGGTGACGCATTTCATATTCGCACACCACAAGGGTTCGACATCATCGTCGATGGAGGTCCAGACCGTCGAGTCCTCACAGAGTTGGGAGAGGTAATGCCACCATATGATCATGCTATAGAACTCGTTATTGCAACTCATCCAGATGCCGATCATATTGCCGGACTGACAGAATTGCCTGACGACTACACCATTGAAAGATTCATATCGAGTGGATCACAAAAAAGCACTGGCTTCTCTCGAGAACTCGATACGTGGAATGAGCAGGGAGTAGAGGTGGGTAATGCAGTACGAGGGATGCGGTTAGATATAGAAGAAAACGTGTGGCTTGAATTCCTACATCCAGATCCGCCGAATGTTCATGAAGATCCAAATGATGACTCCGTTATGTTTATTTTGCATTACAAGCAATTCAGCGCTCTTTTTACTGGTGATGCGCCAACTGAAATAGAAGATGAAATTGTAGAGAAGTACGATACGTTTGGCCATAGTACGCTGGATGTAGATCTGCTCAAAATTGGGCATCATGGTAGTCGAACGAGTACAACAGCGGCATTCTTAGAAGCGACCACGCCATCCATCGCACTCATTTCTGTAGGCGTCGATAACAAATTTAATCATCCACACGCCGGTCCTCTCTATAAACTCAATGCATTCGGTATTCGGGTCTTTCGCACTGACATACTAGGCAGAATCATCTGTTACACTGATGGAAATGGCATTCAATGTGCGCCAGAATCGTGAAAAATGAAGAATTATGGTATACTGCTTCTGATTTGAAATAGAATAATATTAAGGGATATGCATAAATTACTAGAACTCGACCTCGTCAGCGTTGTTGAGGATGCAGCAATTGCATCAGCACGAGAAATGGGAACAGGCGACCGTCATAAGGCCGACGATGTTGCCACAACAGCAATGCGTAAGCGGTTAAATGAGTTAGATATTCAAGGCAGAATTGTTATTGGGGAAGGGGAGCGCGATGAAGCACCTATGTTGTATATTGGAGAAAAAGTAGGGAAGGGAAAAGCTGGTTCACCTCTTATTGATATTGCGGTCGATCCACTCGAAGGGACAAATCTCTGTGCTACAGGTGATTACAACTCGATTACTGTGATGGCCATGTCGGAACGAGGTGGATTACTTCATGCGCCGGATATCTACATGAACAAACTGATTGTGAGTCCAGAAGCGGCTGGGAAGGTCGACATTAATGCTCCAGTAAAGAAGAATATCAATGCGCTGGCTCGTTCATTAAAGCGTACTCCAAAGGAATTGGTTGTTGTCGTACTCGAAAGAGATAGGCACGATGACTTAATAAAAGAGATTCGAGCATCTGGTGCACGCATTCGATTGATTGGAGATGGAGATATCATGCCATCACTTGCTGCAACGGTGCACGGACCAAATGTTCACGCTGTTATGGGTGTAGGCGCTGCTCCAGAAGGTGTGATTACCGCAGCGGCATTGAAATGTCTCAAAGGATATATGCAAGCACAGTTTGTGGTGAGAGATGATGTCGACCGAAAGCGACTGAAAAAAGCAGGAGTGACAAATCCAAACAAAGTATTGAAAATAAATGACCTCGCTCCAGGGAAAAACATTCTCTTTGCAGCAACTGGTGTGACCAAGGGAGATATGTTAGAAGCGGTACGATTTTTTCCAGGCGGTGCTCGTGTGAGCACAGTCGTCATGTCACTGCAAGAAGGCTCAGTTCGATTTATCGATTCCATTCACTCATTAGACAGAAAACGACTCAACGTTCTCTTTCAATAGATATACACACGCTGCGATTGAAATATCGCGGCGTTTTTGATAAACTATTCAGCATAGTAGATAAATATATACAATATGTTAGTACCAGGAAAAATTCTATTCGATCACGCATTTAAAAATGGATATGCGGTCGGTGCATTTAATGCAAACAACATGGAGCAGGTACAAGCCATTATTGATGGCGCGGCTGATACCCAGTCTCCTGTCTTTATTCAAGTTTCTCGTGGGGCACTTAAGTATGCTCGATTAGTGTACATTCAGCGATTGATTGAGGCTGCAGCTGAAGAACATCCAGAAATTCCTATTGCAATGCACCTCGATCACGGTCCCGACTTAGAGACAGTAAAAACGGCCATCGAACTTGGTTTTACATCTGTGATGATTGACGGTTCTCTTGATCCAACAGGTAAACGAGCGTTGTCGTTTGAAGAAAATCTTGAAGTAACCAAATCGGTATTA
>Ga0066640_10002136_pt1 | contig 11860 bp, 13 predicted proteins | sample CryGeyCG2114_020_2_FD_59505 | JGI IMG/M metagenome (GOLD analysis project Ga0066640, IMG submission 59505) | Groundwater microbial communities from aquifer - Crystal Geyser CG11_big_fil_rev_8/21/14_0.20 | ecosystem: Environmental > Aquatic > Deep subsurface > Groundwater | place: USA: Utah... | reverse complement strand
TCCCAGCATGCAGAAAAAAATCATCCAACACGCGCGCACACTTGACAAAATTGTGATCACAGCAACGCAGATGATGGAGTCCATGATCGAAAGCCCAACACCAACACGTGCGGAAGTCTCTGACGTCGTCAATGCAATTTTAGACGGCACTGATACCGTGATGCTTTCAGCAGAAACAGCTGCAGGAAAATACCCTGTCAAAGTAATCAAAGAAATGAATAAGATTTGTAGCGCTGCTGAACAGGATCCAATCACGCGTATTTCAAAACATCGGGTTGAATGTCACTTCAACCGTATTGATGAAGCGATTGCCATGTCTGCGATGTATGCGGCTAATCATATGGATGTAAAAGCCATCATTGCAATGACTGAATCAGGTTCTACACCACTGTGGATGTCACGTATTCGTTCATCACTCCCTATTTATGCGTTGACACCCAATACAGCCACAATGGGGCGCATGTCATTATGTCTAGGTGTTGAGCCTATTGCATTTTCGTCAACCGACTATAAACCCGAACACGTTAACACTGCGGCCATTGACCTACTCATTAAAAGAAAACTCATACACCGGGGTGATTTGGTATTACTCACCTGTGGTGATCATATTGGCCTCCATGGCGGAACCAATCAAATCAAAATTTTGAAGGCATAGCATGAGCTATCAAGTCCTTGCTCGTAAATGGCGCCCGCAAAACTTTAGTGAGTTAGTTGGCCAAGAAAAAGTGCTGTCGGCGCTCGTACATGGCCTAACCCAAAATCGCTTGCATCATGCCTATTTGTTTACAGGAACTCGAGGTGTAGGTAAAACCACGGTAGCTCGGATTTTGGCAAAATGTTTAAACTGCGAACAGGGCATCAGTGACACGCCGTGCGGTACCTGCCAAACCTGTATTGAAATTAAAGAGGGCCGTTTTGTTGATCTTATTGAAATTGATGCTGCGTCCCGCACTAAAGTCGAAGATACGCGTGAACTACTTGATAATGTCCAATATGCACCTGCGAAAGGTCGTTTTAAAGTTTACCTCATCGATGAGGTGCACATGCTTTCAGCCCATAGCTTTAATGCACTTCTAAAAACCCTGGAAGAGCCCCCTGAGCATGTCAAGTTTTTACTGGCAACCACTGACCCCCAAAAGTTACCTATTACCGTACTTTCACGCTGCTTGCAGTTTCACCTTAAAAATATCGAAATTACTGAAATTGTTGAACGCTTGAAATTTGTATTAGCAGAAGAAAAAATTACATTTGAGGATGAGGCCCTCCTTGCGCTTGCTAAAGCAGCTGAAGGGAGCTTGCGTGATGCTTTGAGCCTCACCGACCAAGCCATTGGCCAAGGTGAAGGCAGCGTCACAACAGAAGCCACACTGCATATGCTAGGCCAGGTACATTTGGATTTACTCTATCAACTTGCAAAGCTGATTGCTGAACAAGATCACGCTAGCCTCCTGCCATTGCTTGAACGCATTGCAGCGGAACCAATCGACTATAGCGCCATATTAAAATCATGCGCTGAACTCTGGTATGAAGTCTCACTCACCCAAACACTTCCCAAATATAACAGTCATAGTTTCAACCCTACTGAACTTGCAAGTTTAGCAAAAATTCTGTCACCCACATTGGTACAACTTTTTTATGACATGGCGACTACAGGCAGAAAAGAACTCCCCTTTGCACCTGAACCACGCATTGGTTTTAACATGACTATCTTACGGATGCTAGCCTTCCAACCACTGAACACGACTGCATCCCTGCACACTACCCCTAATAAACCCATAGCCATGCCAAATCCTGCAACAGTGCAGGCCAGCAATACAACTCAGGCTACAGCTAAAAAACCTACGGCTGTGACCACTCCGGCTCCAGCAAATACTCCAAATACTGTACCCAGTGTTGCAGAAGTCCCTACAAGCCACCCGGTTGAAAAAATTGAACTCCAGAACTGGGACCAGCTCTTAAGCACCCTCCCCCTCACGGCGATGACGAAAGAAATTGCTAAACGTACTCACTTTGATCGTGTTGAAGGCAATACCATTTTTCTCAAGATTGAGTCCGCACATCAAACCTTTTTCAATGACAGTGCAAAAAATAAATTAATTCAAGCGTTACAAACCTATTACGAACAGCCTTTTTTGTTACAAATTACAGGCAGCGAAACCCCTCTTGAAACACTTGCAACAAAGGAAGAAGAGGCACGACGCAGCACAGAGGCTCAATTACAAGAAAAGCTCAACAATGACCCTAACATAGACTTCATAAAAAATAATTTTAATGGTAAAATAAGCAACGTTAAACTAACGTAAAAGTACGAATTGATTTTTACATTTCGGGCTTAATTAAAAAAATAAGGAGCACAACATGGCTTTCAATATGGATGAAGTGATGGAACAAGCTAAAAAAATGCAAGATAAAATGCAGAATATTCAAGATGAGCTTAGCCAACTTAAAGTAGTGGGCGAATCTGGGAATGGCTTGGTTCGCGTAATCATGAATGGTCGTCACGAAGCAATGAAAGTTTTTCTAGATGATAGCTTACTTGGTAAAACAGATGGCGAGCATAAGCAATACGTTGAAGAATTGATTACTGCAGCAATTAATGGTGCTGTAGATCAAATTGAAAAAGCATCACAATTGCATTTGCAAGGTTTGGCTCAGTCCTTAAACCTACCTAATGCAAATGAAACCAAAGAAGGTTAATGAGTTTTAGCCCTCTAACTGAAGAGCTCATCAACAGCTTACGCTGCTTGCCTGGTGTTGGACAAAAAACCGCACAGCGTATGGCTATGGGCCTTCTGCTTAAGAACCGCAACGATGGCTTAAAGCTTGCGAACTCTCTCCTCGCAGCTTTAAGCAAAGTTGGGGAATGCTCCTCTTGCCGCAACTTATCAGAAGCTGATATTTGCTTTCTCTGCAATACTCCAAACCGCTCTAATCATGAGCTCTGTATTGTTGAAACTCCGATTGATCTTTTGGCTGTAGAACAAACCAACTTCTTTAAAGGCCGTTATTTTGTCTTACAAGGCCACCTCTCACCGCTTGATGGTATTGGCCCTAAAGAACTCAAACTGGAAACCTTAGAGACTAAGCTGGATAACCCAGAGGTTCAAGAGATTATCTTAGCCATTAGCCCCACCGTCGAAGGCCAAGCTACTTCACACTATTTGGCTGAAATGGCAAAGCGCAAACAGAAAAAAGTTTCACAGATTGCCTATGGTGTTCCTTTTGGTGGCGAACTAGAATGGGTAGATGCTTCAACCTTAAGCCATGCTTTTCAAACACGACAAATGGTGGATTAGTCTCTCGTGTATTCAGTTGAAAAAAATATTACCCTAGTAGAATCTTGTCTTTGGCAAGCGCAACGTGAGTTTTTTGACAAAGAAGGTATTAAGGCCTGGCAAGGTCAAGTCCCCTTTTTTGTTACCAGCAATCCTTTTATTGCACATGCCAATGCCAAATTAATTCTGGCCTACTTACAAGATCTCCAAAGCCAAAATTTGCTGAATCCAAATGAGCCCGTTTATATCTTTGAACTTGGCACAGGCTCAGGTCAGTTTAGCTTTTACTGTATGCAGGCCTTGCAGGAACTGCTAATTCAGACAAACACTGAACTTTCTCTTTGCTATGTTTTAACGGACTTCACAGAGCGTAATCTCGAATTTTGGCAGCAACAAAAAGTGCTGAACAGCATTACTGCCCTAGAGTTTGACTTTGCACTGTTTGATCTTGAAAACCCTGCAGACCCATATTTAGTCAAACAAAAACACCACCTCAAGCATTTAGCAAACCCTGCCGTTTTGATCGGCAACTATATTTTTGATTCGGTTCGCCAAAATTACTATGCCATGGAACATGGCGCCTTAGTTGAAAAGCGTATTGAAACACTGGTACCGTTCAAAGACTATGATCAGCAACATAAAAAACTACTTTCCTTAAAAGATGCAAAAATCAAGGCATATTCTGCACCCTATGCGTGGCAGAAAACAGAAATACCTGAAGAGACCTATTTACACTTTTATGAAACGCATCTGCCTTCGGGTCTTTTTTCTTTGCCCCTTGGTGGCTTTAAAGCACTTGATTACTTCCAAAAATTGTCCCCTCAAGGCATAATGCTTATTAGCAGTGACAAAGGTTATAACACACTTCCTGAAATTGAAAACCGCAAAACACTCGAACTTATTTCACACGGCAGCTTTTCGCTTGATGTAAACTTTCACGCTTTAGGCCTATATTTTGAATTTTCAGGTGGGCGTGCATTTTTGCAGTCTTATCGTGATGGCATCAAAACCAATGTGTTCCTTACAAACCCTAAAGACACACCGCACTTGGAACAAATGATTGAAGAGGTCTGTGAAAATCTTAGCCCTGCAGATTATTTTTACTATCATCGCCGCTTTCGCAATGATGACTTTAAAGCAAAATCAGCACTTACGCAGTTTAATTTAGGACGTCATGATCCTTATGTCTTTTCATTATTCGTAGATAAAATTTGCAGCACACTCAAAACCAGCCGTAATAAAGCTTTGGTTGACGCCTACTTAGAATTAATCCCCAAATTTCATGCGCACATTTACCCTCTCCCTGCAGGAACTGACTATTATTTTGATCTTGGCTTATTACTCCATACGCTCGAACACTACGAAGCTGCACTGTCTTATTTTGAGGAGTCTCTTCAGGTATATGGCGAAAAATTTGCTTCACTTTATAATTTAGGTGTTTGCCTGTACATGCTTGGCAAGGTCAAAGAATCTGAGCCTTTCTTTAAAAAAGCACAATACCATGAAACAGGTACAGAGCAAAAATCTCAAACTTGGTTGGATAAAATTAAAAACCAGCAACCTTAGTGAGAATCATTCTCATTTACAAACTTAAAAATAGACTCTATAATGGCGCTTCTTTATAGCTACCATTGAAGGGAATCATGTTTAAACGCTGGAAGACTTGTGCTTTATTTTTAACAGTTATGGGCCCTGGACTCGTTGTCATGCTTGCCGATACTGACGCAGGAAGTGTCATCACCGCTGCACAAAGTGGTGCAGTTTGGGGGTATAAACTTTTAGCATTGCAATTTATTCTCATGCCAATTCTTTATATTGCGCAAGAGCTAACCGTCCGCTTAGGACTGACAACTAAAATGGGTCATGGTGAACTGATTCGCAAACATTTTGGTAGAGCCTGGGCTTGGCTTTCTGTTTCGACACTTTTTATTTCCTGTATTGGTGCGATCATTACTGAATTTAGTGGTATGGCCGGTGTTGGCTTATTATTTGGTGTACCCGATTGGGTCACCATGATTATCGTTGTGATTTTCTTGGCTTACATTGCCTGGAGTGGCTCCTATCTTTCAGTTGAGCGCATTGCGATTGCCTTGGGCTTATTTGAACTGACCTTCGTTGTCGTGGCTGTGATGGCACACCCCAACCCTATGGAAATGCTACAAGGCTTAGGTAACGTACCCTACACTAATCCCAGCTACCTTTATCTTGCTGCAGGAAACGTCGGCGCGGTGATTATGCCCTGGATGATTTTCTATCAACAATCTGCCGTTGTTGATAAAGGCTTAGAAGTCAAACACTTAAGAGCTGCAAGAATTGACACCATGATAGGCGCAATCATCACCCAACTTATTATGGCTGCGATTTTGGTCACCACAGCTGCCACCATTGGCAAAACCAATCCCAACACTCCACTCAATGACATTCAACAAATTAGCGAAGCACTCACGCCATTTTTAGGCAGCACGGCAGGCCACATTCTCTTTGGCTTAGGCATGTTGGGAGCATCCATGGTTTCGGCAATTGTCGTATCACTCACCGCGGCTTGGGGCCTAGGCGAAGTGACAGGTTATCGCCGCTCATTAGAACATAAAGTGCATGAAGCACCCTGGTTTTATGCCATCTACACCGTGGTGTTGATTGTAGGTGGCCTGGTGGTGATTTCAGGTGTTAACTTGATCAACTTAAGCGTAGCTGTTGAAGTAATGAACGCCCTGCTCTTGCCTATTGTACTTGGCTTCTTGTACCTCTTAGCACTCAAAGCGCTACCTGAAGAATATCGCCTAAAAGGCATTTATGCCTGGGCAGTTGGAATTATTTTAGGCATAACCGCACTCTTTGGTCTCTGCGCCGGTATTTTTGGGAGTTTATAACAATGAGCAAGATAATCTTTGTTGTCGCCTACTGTGAAAATAAGGGCATTGGCAAAGACAACCAAATGCCCTGGCATCTCCCTAATGATTTCAAATACTTTAAAGCACTCACGCTAAATCACACTGTTTTAATGGGCCGCAAAACTTATGAATCCATCGGTCGCCCTCTTCCTAATCGTGAAATGATCGTACTCACACGTCAACCAGACTTTCAGTCTGACTACGCACGCGTGATTCATACGCTTGATGAACTTCAACCCCTACAAGATGACTTATATGTTATTGGTGGCGCAGAAATTTATAAAATGCTCCTGCCTCAGGCAGATATTGTATATGCCACCGAAGTGGCTACCATAATTGACGCTGACGCATTTTTCCCAGCACTTCCTTCCGATGCATGGAAGGCTGTTTCTCGCGATTCTCATCCTCAAGATGATAAACATGCTTTTGCATATGACTTTGTTGAGTATCAGCGAGTTTCTAAAAATTAAACTAGCGATGCGCATCCATATAGCGACGTAACACCTGATTAATTAATTTTTGATAGCGTCCTTGCTGATGTTTGAACCAATCCAATACATCAGAGTCCAACCGAATAGAAATGGCCTGTTTAGGGCCGTGATCACGTACCTCTGCACGGGACCAAAAATTCGCATCAACCTCTGGAAGATCAGAGTAGTCAATTTCTTCGTCTTTCAAAGTACCTAGCTTTTGAAAATCAGTGTGCGATCGCATTTTCGTAAGATCCACTGCACTATAGCGTACTGGCTTGTTTAACTGCTTGCTCATATTTACATACCTCATTTTTATTGGCTTTTCTAAATGAAATAACACGAGTCATATTTTTCCTTTGTGCGTAGACACAGACCATGACTCTGCGCCTTAATAATCCATAACTAATCCAGCGTTTTTCTTGATAATCAAATCGCCGGTCTTCTGCAACAACCTGAGGGCTTTCAAAAAACTCACCCACATCAATAAAATCAACATGATGCTTTTCAAGATTAATAAGCCGCTTAGCATCGTCCCACTCAAATTTCATTTTCTATTCGCCACCAAAATTGTACATCTAATTGTATATACAGTCAAGCATTTGATTTTATTATATACATATCTTTATGAACTGTACATGATTATATTAAGCACAATAAACTCTGGGGGTGATAATAGCCCTATGCATAGCCACACACGGGGATCGTTCATTAACTAAATCGTGATTGTAGATGTATTAGGCAGACTTCAAAAGTATATCGGTCATTTTGCAGGATAATTCTAAATCTTCTTTGACCAGTTCCATTTTGTAGTCATGCAGAGGTTCGCTATACCCAAAGCGCAAGCGGTTTTCAATTTCAAAGATTTTTTTGGCCAGAACTTTTTTTTGCTTCGCCAGTTCACGAATCTCAACAGGATATTTCGCTTGATCCCAATCAAAGCTAGAAGCCTGCTTAGACTCAAGCTTAGCGATGGGTGCTTGTAATGAAGCCTCTTCAGGCGTTAAGCCTTTTGCTTCGAAACGTTGATTGCGACCGCGTCTTAAATGCATGTGGTCTTGATCCATTTGACTAAACCAGAGAGCAGGAGCTTATCCTCTTGCCGGCAGACTGTCAAGTTTCCACCCGGAAATGCCAGGGTAACTTGATCTGTCACAACATTTAAATTTTGCAATACTTTGAATGTGGCGATTGCACCTGAACCACATGCACCCGTTGGGCCTGCGCCTCGTTCGTATACTAAAACGCGAGGCATAATAGCCTGAATACCTTCTTGTGCCCTACTCAAAAAGACAAACTCAACATTACAACCAAGCTGCTCACATATATCCCTTGCTTTCTCTGGAAAGCCCCAATTTTGAGGCGGATCTAAAATAACGCAATGTGGGTTAGGCACTGTCAACTGATAGGCTGAAACCCCTTCAAGCTTAATTGCTTTGATTGAACTCATTTTAGGAGCAAGTACCAGTTCAACTTGATGGCCCTGACACCTGGCCTGAATTTTCACACCTGACATCTCTAACTCAATTTCAGAACTCCCTTTACTCAAATGACAAGCCACCGCTTGTAAGCCATTACCACAAAACCCACCGTTTGAACCATCAGGGTTTAACATCCAGACTTCATGGGTTTCAGGATTAATCAGCAACACGCCATCAGCTTGTTTATCTTGACACAGTGATTGTGTTACAGCGGCATAATCTGGCAGATTTGCCGCCTGCAAACCAGAGACAACTGAAACCCATAAAATATTACCGCTTGCGGAATATAAGTCTGCCTGCATCTGCATTAGGCTCCAAAAGCCTTTTGCAAATAGGCACGGCCCGAATCTGCCAAAATCATCACAATATATGCATTCTTTGGAAAGGTATGGGCAAGACGCTCTAACACACTCACCACCGCACCGCTGCTCAAGCCGACCATCAAACCCTCTTCACGCGCAAGACGACGTGTTTCTGCAAACACTTCATCATCTGTTACGGTATGCACTTCATCAACCCATTTTTGATTATAAAGGCCATCTAAGGCATCAACACCAATCCCTTCAACCAAATAAGGGGATGGATGTTCGCTCGACAAGGCTGACGTTGCTGCATCGACACCAATTACATGAATATTCGGATTCTGCGCTTTCAAATATCGCGATACACCTACTACCGTACCGCAACTCCCCATCGCCATGATTACGTGAGTAAGCTTACCTTCAGTCTGCTCCCAAATTTCAGGGCCAGTTGAATGATAGTGTGCTTCAATATTTTGCGGATTGTAATATTGATTCAGCATAAAAGATTTTGGATTATTTAAATGCAAAGCCCGCGCTACTTCTGTGTAACCTGTACCCTCGCCATGCTCACGACACACAATCACCTCAGCGCCATAAGCCTTAAGTGTTGCTACTTTTTCACGACTGGTGCGCTCAGGAACAGTTACAACTACTGAATAACCTTTGACTGCACCAATCATCGCAACCGCAATGCCTTGGTTTCCAGATGAGCCTTCAATAATGGTATACCCTGGCTTTAGTGCTCCTTCACGCTCAGCGGCTTCAATCATATACAAAGCCGAACGATCTTTCACACTACCACCCGGGTTTAAATACTCTAATTTTGCATGACAGTTTAATTCTGGTGCATGCTTTAGCTTCAAGGCAACCATGGGTGTATTGCCTATAGCAGCAAGAATACTCGGCTTTTTGATCTGCATAACCTAATTTGACCCTTTTTTTGAGTTAACTAACAATGCGATTAATACAATCGGTACAATCACATCCATCCAGAACCACACGCCCGCATTGCCAGCCGTAAAGTTGTGCTGAACAAGCATTTGGTAAATGTGACCCACTGCATCACCCCAATACCACACAGCTGCGGCTAAAACGGATGCCACCCGAAAGCCATGGCTGGTTTGCTTACAAAAAGCGACTACCGCCAAAAGGCCTACAGCTAAATTGGCAACTGCAACTTCGTACTCAAATGGACTCCGTGCCCAACCAATATTGGCTGAGGCAATTTCCGGGAAAAATGCATGCATAACAAAAGTGTAAATACCCAAAAACCCCACACTCAGCAAGCTAATCCATCGATACCACACTACAGCTTTTTGACCTGCAGGAACATTTCGCGCCAGCACAAATGCAATACACGCTGCGATGATTAGTAATACCAATCCCAAATAAGTAAAAAACAATCCGATAAACTCTGCCATTTTTTTCTCCCTAAATGTTAAAGATATGGGGCAAACAACTTACAAACCCCGTTACGCAGTTTTACAAAAATACTGCGCTTTTGCAACCAGTCTACCGTAATTGCCCGTGCTTGCTTGGCTTTAATCTCCTCAAAATGTGCAATCAGTTTGCTTGCTAAGGCTCGGTCAAAAACCTCTAAATTAAACTCAAAGTTGAGTAAGAAACTGCGCGTGTCTAAATTGGCCGAACCCAAACATACATATACATCATCAACAATCACCAATTTACTATGTGCAAAAGGGCCCTGACGATAGTAAAATTTTACACCATAGCGCAACAAAGTCGGTAAAATCGCTTCTGTTGCACCTTTAACAAATGAAAGATTATTTTCTTCTGGCAAAATCACTTCAACATCAATGCCCCGCAATCTTGCAGAAATCAAATCAGCAATCAGCACATTCCCCACTACAAAATAAGGCGTCATAATTCGAATGTGCGACTTCGCGGCATTAATCGCCTGCATCAGACGCATCACAATATGCGGAAAATCTTGATACGGCCCGTTATCAATCCCGCGCGCCAAAGCCTGCCCTTTGGCCGTGTCATCATAAAATAACACGCGAGAACCTTCGGTTTCACGCTTCGCAAAATACCACAGGTTTAAAAACACATCCTGCAAAGGGCCAACGATTGGACCTTCACAGCGAAAATGCAAATCGTGCAGTTTGCCCTCATCGCGAATATTCATGCCGCCGGTAAAACCCACCTTGCCATCAACAACCATAATTTTGGCGTGATTACGCATATTCAAAAACAAAAAACCGCGCACAGAATGCAAAGGCGATAAAAACAATTGCACCGGCACTCGATGTTTCTTTAAGAGTTTATAAGCCGAAGGCTTCGAATAAAAATCGCCAATCCCGTCAATTAACACTTTTACTTCAACCTTACGGGCAACGGCAGCAGCCAAAGCTTGAATGATCTGCTCGCCCATGCCTTTGGGGCTGAAAATGTAGGTCATCAAAAAAATGCTGTCTGTGGCACTTTCAATTGCTGCCAACATCGCCGGGTAAGTGTCTTGCCCATCAAACAAAGGCTCAATTTTACAACCGGGCCGAATATGCGACTGCAACAACTGATCACCGCTTTGAATCAAAGAGCGAAACTCCGGCGTTAGCCCATAACTGCTTAAGCTATGCTTTTCAGGCTTGTCGGACAAAAAATGCGAAAACCCATGCGAACGCCAGTTTTGCGTCATTTTTTTAACCCGATTCACCCCAAACACAGCATAAAGCAAAGCCCCAAAAAAAGGGATAAACAAACACACCGCACTCCAAATCAAAGCCGAACGCGGCTCACGCGCTTTCAGCAAAGCATGTAGCGCCGCGCCAATGCCGATCACATAAGATGCCAAGGCAATTGCGGTTTCAAGCAGCAGCATAGTTTGCCTATTGATTGTATGAACCGGCAATATAGCGGAAATAGCTGCTTAAAAGCAATCTGGTGAGCCGTGACCATTGCGAAAACAGCCCTACGCCACCATACGATTATCTATCCGGGCCGGCAGCATCCCCGACACCTAACAATTCCGAGGATGCGGATGCGGATGCGGATGCCAAAGCCGCGAACGCGCCGACACCCATCCTTTGTCCAATGAATTCGCCCCAAGTTCTATGCCTGCAAATCTCCAGCCCATTGCGATCACCCAAACGTTGAAGCACAACAATAGCTAAATTTTGCACTTCAGGATTCCCACTTCGCATCAACTCCACTAAAGGCCGAATTCCCCCAGCATCCGCAATCATTCCCAGGATGGCATCATGAGAAGTCCAATTCACAAGCACACTAACAGCTTCCCTTTGCACTTCAGGATTCCCACTTTGCAACAACTCCACTAAAAGCGAAATTGCCCCAGCAGCAGCAATTATTCCCGGGATGGCATCATAATCACAAGCCAAATTCATAAGCACACCAGTAGCGTCCCTTTGCACTTCAGGATCATCACTATCCAACAACATCACTAAAAACGGAATTGCCCCA
>Ga0066640_10002126_pt1 | contig 11893 bp, 9 predicted proteins | sample CryGeyCG2114_020_2_FD_59505 | JGI IMG/M metagenome (GOLD analysis project Ga0066640, IMG submission 59505) | Groundwater microbial communities from aquifer - Crystal Geyser CG11_big_fil_rev_8/21/14_0.20 | ecosystem: Environmental > Aquatic > Deep subsurface > Groundwater | place: USA: Utah... | reverse complement strand
TAAATTCGTATTCAGGCAGGCATCCCAGAAAAAACCGGGCGATCTGGAATATTCCGGTAGTAAATTATTTGTTTGATGACTTAGAGCATAAAATTAAAGCCAAGAATAAGCAGGTGTGTTTTGACGGGCAGGATAAGCCAGCGATTGAATTTTCACATGACGTTGATTATCTGGCTAAGACGGTACAGTTGAAGATCAAGTATTGTTCTTTTAATTTATATAATATTGCAAAATTATTTTTACGGTTACAGTTTAAAAAAGGCCTGATTAAGCTTGGTAGAACTACGCGTTTCATATTGACTAGCCGCAATTATTGGCATTTCCAGCAGTGGACGGATATAGAAAGTAAATTTGAGATTAAATCTGTTTACTATATTTTTGCTAGCGCAAAACGAAAAAAATGGTTTAACCTGCAAGAATGGCTTATTGAACCATCGTACGATCTTCTGAGCAACCACAGATTAATTGAGGAATGTAAAAAACTTATGGCCGGCGGAAATAAGGTTGGTATCCATGGCAGTTATTCTTCTGCCGGTGAGCCGGCGCTTTTTCAAGAAGAAAAGCATAAATTAGAAACCTGTATTGGCAGTCAAATTACTAAGGGAAGGCAACACTGGCTGCAATTTTATGAAAATAAAACACCTTATATTTATGAGAATTCCGGAATAAGAGAGGATTCTACCCTGGGTTTTAATGACATTTCAGGTTTTCGTTCAGGTGTTGCTTCCAAATATAATCCGTATGATCATAAGAACGAGCGGGCCTTTTCTTTTAAAGAAATTCCTTTGGTTATTATGGATTCGCATCTTTATGATTATGGGGGTGCAGATGATTGCAATAGCCTGGGATGGTTTTTTGATGCTACCGAGAGTGTAAAAAAATTTGAAATTTCTGTTAATTGGCATCAAAGGACAATGGGGGATGAGTATGGTTGGAAGGATTCATTTACAAAAATAGCAGAGAAACTATATGACAAAAAATTGGTATCCTGATAATCGGTTTAGCAGGGCAGGGGAAGAAGAGTGCTCCTATGCTATATAAATATCTGCCCTATCCTGTATTTAAGGCTTTATTTGGAGATAGAAGAAATTCCGGTCAAAGACAAGAGGGGGATGGGAATATCTGCGGCCAGTGGCAAGATGCGTATATGGATTTTAATTTATACTACAAGAAAAACTGCGGAGACAGAGTTAATCACGCAGGATATGAGATAATGCGCCTAGTTGATTTAACTGATAAAAGAGTTTTAGAGATTGGCCCCGGAGAGGTAGGGCATATTGGCTTATGGTCGGGAAGGCCATGCCAATATGAAATTATGGATGTAGACAGGAATTTACTGGATAAGGCAGCTAAAAAACTAAAAGAAAAGAGTGTTCCTTTCTCAGCTTCGTTATTAACCAGGGATAACCAGGAAGCTTTTCCTTTTGCCGAGGGAGTATTCGATATGATCGTTTCATTTTATGCATTCGAACACATTCACGGCTTGGATACTTATTTAGAGAAACTGGTTAAGCTGTTAAAGAATGGAGGAAAAATCGTAGGCGCTATTCCTTGCGAGGGCGGGATAGGATGGGGATTAGGCCGTTACTTTACCACCAGACGTTGGTTAAAGAAAAATACCTCAATTGATCCAGATAGATTGATTTGCTGGGAGCACCCTAATTTTGCCGGTAATATCTTGAAGGTTTTAGATAAGTTTATGACGAGGTCTTACATTAAATACTGGCCACTAAGATTGCCGAGTGTTGATTTAAATTTAGTGGTAAGTTTTATCTATACCAAAGATAATCCGGTTTAAAGGGTATGAATAATAGAATATGAAAGTTGAAAATCATCTTATTACTACCGCTTTAGTTTCAGGCGTTTTTTATCTGGCGACAAAATCCTGGCAGCCTGCGATAGGGTTATTTATTGGAGGGGTGTTGATTGACTTAGACCATCTCATTGAATTCTGGTATGACAATGGCCTATCTTTTAATATCCCTGGATTTTTTGCTTATAGTAATAAAGGTATTAATTCGCGCTATTTCATATTTTTGCACTCGTATGAATTACTAATAGTTTTATTGCTTTTTGCTCATTATTCAAGCTTTCCATGGTTCATTTATGGAATAATTATTGGAATGGCCGGTCATATTATTATTGATTATGTCAATATAGTGAAAAATCTACGCTATCGTTACAATTCTTTTTTGATTTTTTCTTTTATTTTTAGATCCGTTTTTAGATACAATCGGGATGCCATAGATAAACTAATAAGGTATCCAGGATAAATAAGATTATTTATGAGAATAGTTGATTTTGGTGATAAGCATCGAGATGCTTGGGACAGCTTTGTGGAAGATTGTCTCTTGAGTACTATTTATCATACTTTTTCCTGGCTGCAGATCTTTCAGGAAACCCTGGGGTATACTCAGAAGGGGTTCATCTTATTAGATGACCAGGGTAAGGTTGTCGGAGGGTTGCCCCTATTTGAAGTAAAAGGTTTAGGAGTTAGAAAACTTGTGTCTATGCCGTTCCGGGATAGGGGTGGGTTGCTTGCTCAAGAAGCTTCCGGCCGCCACTTTCTTCTGGAAGAGGCTGTAAGGTTATATAAAAAAGGAAAATATGATTTATTGCTTATCAAGGAAGATCTTCCGCTGGATGGCTTGAATCTCAATAGATGGGGTTTTCAAGAGAGTAATTTTTGGGTAAAAACAGTAGTGGACCTTAAAGAGGGTGTTGCATCTATCTGGAATCGTTTGGAAAACAATGCACAGGGGCCGGTTAAGCAAGCAAAGAAGCTCGATGTCCGCGTGCATTGCGCAAAAGACATTAATGAAATGCGTCTATTTTATAGGATCTTCTTGAAAAAGAGGAAGAGTTTAGGTGTGCCTTGTTTTCCGGAAGTTTTCTTTGTCCATCTATGGCAACACCTGTGTGTAAAAAGGAAAGCCTGTTTATTTATGGCTTACAAAGGCAATACTCCTTTGGGCGGAATTCTTCTTCTCTTGCATAAAAACACCGTAATTGATGGGTATGCCGCTTCTTGTCCTGAATATAATGAATTACGTGCAAATGACCTTTTAGTGTGGGAGTCTATAGATTGGGCTGGGCAGAATGGTTATAGTCTCTTTGATTTCGGCGCAGATTCTTCCAGGCAAGAAAGCCTATTGGCTTTTAAAAGAAAATGGGGTGGTGTCTGTATACCTATGCACCACTATTCATTATCCGCAGAGAATCGGGCTCCTGCGGAAATGGATAGTTCTGATAAGAAATATTTTTTGGCTAGGAGTATTATGAGCAGGCTGCCGTTAACAATCTTTCGTCTTGTCAGTGACCGCCTGGTAGGGCGTTTTGGATAATCAATTATGGATAAAATATCAGAGTTTTCTATTCTTTTAACTAAGGGGTTGGAAGTTGCCCCACGCATTATCGGGCACATGGACAGGAATGTTTTATCGCCGACTTATGGTTGTTTTGAACGCAGGTACTGGGCCTGGAAAACAGCGGCCATGCCGGACGCAGCCAATCAGTATGCAATCTACTATCTAGCCTTGATTTGGTCGCTTAAACATGAAAATAATCCATTTTATCGTAATCAAAATATCTTGGAGTTGATACACTGTGGCATGCGCAGATTGGTGCAATTACAGAATAGAGATGGTTCATTTAATCAGTTGTTTCCGAATGAGCATTCCGTAGGAGCAACTGCATACACGCTTCTAGCGATTATGGATACCAATAAGATTTTAGGTAATCACATTAAAAATTCCCTTGCGCCAGAAATATTTGTTGCCATTAAGAAGGCGGGTGATTTTCTTTTGAGCTGCGATGAAACATATGGCATTATTTCAAACCATTTGGCGCTTTTTGCCGTTACGTTTCATGAATTATGGAAACTCACTGGCAAGCAGGCATATAGGGATAAATGCAAAGGACAGATTAGTATAATTTTAAATAATATGTCTCAAGAGGGGTGGTTTAAAGAATATGACGGGGCGGATCCCGGATATATGACTCAATGCCTCTACTATTTAACGCGGTTACTGGAGGAAGGATACACAGAATTAAAGGAGCCGGTTAGCTTGGTTATTACCGATTACTTTCCATATTTTCTTCATCCGGACGGGTCTATTGGTGGACATTATGGCAGCCGTAATACCGCTATATTTTATCCTGCTGGTTTTTCTTTACTTTTTAGTGTATACCCGGAAGCCAGAAGAATATTGTCTGCGGCATGCACGGGGATAAAATCACAAGCCTCACCTTCTCCGGATTGCTGTGATTTTCCCAATGCTTTACGTTTGGCATGCAATTATCTTTTAGCTTGGGAGTCTCTGCAAAAAAAAGAAGGAATTCTTGAAAACAAGGATAATTATAGATTGCCGCATGAAAGAGAAAATGTTTGGAAGGAGTTTTCACAGGCAGGTCAACTGATTGTGGGCACACCTTTTTACTATGCGCTTATTGGTCTTAATAAAGGCGGTATTGCTAAGATTTATGATAAAGCCTCAAAGCTGTTGGTCTATGACGGAAGAGGCTATATTGCAAAGCTAGGGGCTAAGACAGTGACTACCCAAATGTTTTACGATGCAAAAGTAGAATCCGCGGGGAAGAAGATCAAAATCAAACAGCCGTTTTTTATTGTTAAACTTCATAAAATGACACCGTTTAAATACGTTACTATTTTATTGCTAGGATTGACTATCTTTAAGTTGAAGTTTTTCAGGGAGGTATTCAAAAAAATATTAGTCGGTTTGTTGATGACAAATAAACACCTTACTTTTGCCTATTGCGACAGGCGGATATTTTTTGAGGATGGGAAGATCACTATCAAAGATCTCCTCTCTGTCCCCGCTGGCAAAGTCTTAGAAGGGGGGAAGAATAACCTGTGGTTTTCAGCAATACATATGGCCTCTGCCGATTATTTCGCATTTTCCGAACTGAATGAGCGTGAAATTGTTAGTTTACCGCGTATTGATAGTAAGGGATTGACTGTACAATATACGCTGGGATTTCCTTACAAAGAATTGAAAGTAGAGTTTTCATAAGGAGGCATATGAGCTTAAGGAATGTTTTGATAAATATTTTTGGTATAAGCGAGGTTGATAAAAGAACTAACGGTGGATGTAAAAATATTGTTTCGTATCTAGTTTGTTCAGCGGTCCGCTCATTCCTGCGCTTATTAGCCAACCATTGCATTATACCTTCTTTAAGGGTTTATTTATTCCGCCTTTCCGGTATAAAGATTGGCCGAAAAGCCTCGGTGAATATGAGCGTAGCTTTCTTGGATGGTTTTTGCCCGGGTCGGATTTGCCTGGAAGAGGAAGTTGCTGTTGCTCCTTTTGTTTCTCTGGTAGCTGATTCTCATCCGAACAATTCTATTCTGTATAGAAAATATGCCATACATCAGTACGGTAAAATACTTGTTCAACAGGGGGCTTGGCTGGGGGCTGGATGCGTAATTCTGCCGGGAGTGACCATAGGGAAAGCCTCAATTATTGGGGCGAATGCAGTCGTGACAAGCGATGTCGATGATTATGCTATTATGGCTGGGGTACCGGCAAGAAAGATAGGAGATGTAAGGGAGAAGAAGGTAGATGCTTGATCAGGCACTGAAAACAATTAAACGGTTAACCGTTTCTCGGCACCATTCCGGAGCAGGAGAAAACGTTTCCGCTTATAAGCTTATTCGCCAGGGGTTACCTTATTACCTGAATAAGAACGGGTATGCTTATTTTCCCCTTACTTTGTTTTTTGTAATCAACGGTAAATGCAATCTGCGTTGCCGTATGTGTGATGTAGGGCAACAGAATAAAGATTCCATGTTCTATAAAAATCTTAAAGGAGAGAATGCGCAGGATTTTCCCTTTGAAAGATTTAAAACCCTGATAGATGAGGTGCATGCATTTAAGCCCTACATTGGAATAACTACAACCGAGCCGTTGCTGTACTCTCATATATTCGATGCTATAAAATACGCGCGCGCCAAGGGTATGGATATGAATATTTCGACAAATGGAGTCTTAATTGAGAAATATTACAAGGAGATTATTGATTCAGGGCTCCATAGACTTTCTGTATCATTAGATGGCCCCGAGCACATACATGATAAAATGAGAGGGGTGCCGGGTACGTATGAAAGCGTATTGCGTGGCTTGCAGTTGCTCAAAGAAGAAAAAAAGATGCGCGGATCTGGCCGTCCGCATATATATATAAGCAGTTATATCACAGACAATAACTATGCCTATCTTACTGAATTTTTAGAAAACTTTCCTTTAGGCGGGATAGAAAGAATTAACATGAAACTGATGGTTTTTTTTACCAAAGCCATGGTTCTTGAACATAATAAGATATTTCAAGATACTTATCCTGCCACGGCAGCCTGTGTCGCGAATGATTTTCTGCCGGAAAATCTGGATATTGACAAACTCTGTTCCCAGGCTAAAGAGATAAAAAGGCGATTCGGGCATATATGTACGCTTCATTTTGAGGCAGACAAGGATAAGCTGAAGAAGTATTTTTACCGCCCAGATAAATTTATGGATGATACGCGCTGTATCTTGCCCTGGTTTGTCGCTCAGATTACTGCCAAAGGCGATCTTATCGCCTTGACACGTTGCTATAATGTTTCTTTGGGTAATATTATGGATAAACCATTTAAAGAGGTCTGGAACGGCCAGAAGATGAGAAAATTTAGGAAGGATTTACAAAGATTGGGCAGATTTCCCGGGTGCGCCCGTTGCGATGGAGTGTTATATCGTTAAAAAGTACCGTGTTTGAGGATAGAAAATGTTATCAAAAAATGCCTTAGAGATAATAAAAAAGAGATTGAGTATTAAGAAGTATCCTACTGCTGATAGAAATGCTTCTTTTGGCAGGCTTATCTTCAATGCCATTCCATATCTTATTTCCTGTAGAGGTTATAGTTGTTGTCCTCTATCCGTTTTTATCCATGTAAATACTGATTGTAATTTAAAATGTAAAATGTGTGATGCGGGCCAGCAAGATAAGGCCAGTATGTTTTATAAGAATCTCGTAGGGGGCCAAACCGGGATAATGGCTCTGGAGGATTTTAAGAAGATTATCGATAAGATAAAACATTTCAAGCCATTTATCGGTATCCCGGCTACAGAGCCATTAATGTATCCGCATATTATCCAGGCGATAGAATATATTCGAGCTCAGGATCTTCGGTGTAGTATTGCAACCAATGGCACTTTTTTAGAATCGATGGCTGAAGATATTATTGGAGCAGGGTTGACCAAGTTGGTTGTGTCTTTAGATGGCCCCCCTGATATTCATGACCTGATAAGGGGTGTAAAAGGCACTTACCAAAAGGTATTGCGTGGGATTAGGAAGCTGGAGGAATTAAAAATAAAGAAGCATAGCCAAGAGCCGTATGTTTATATCAATTATGTGATTTGTGAAGATAATTATTCTACCATTATTGATTTTATCGAGGGTTTCCCCCTAGATATCGTAAAGCAAGTGGACTTCAGAGTTATGTTTTATTGCACGGATGATATTGCCGGGAAACATAATAAAATTTTCGGGGAAAAATACGACGCTACATCGGCATGTCTGTCCGGAGGTATTAATCTGGACAAAGTGGATACGGATATTTTACATGAACAGATAACGAAGGTAACCAGGCAGCATGGTAAGATTTGCACATTCTTCTTTAATCATGGCCGTGATGGTTTGCGCCGGTATTATCACGAACCGGAAATGTTTTTGGATGCTACAAGGTGTGTTTTCCCTTGGTATACCATGCAGATAAATACGGATGGTAGTGTTATACCGCCGCAACGTTGCTACCACAATGTTTTTGGCAACATTCTGACTCAGGATTTTAATGAGGTTTGGAACGGCGAAAAGATGAGGGCCTTTAGAAGAGATTTAAGAAAATACGGCCGTTTTCCCGCATGCACGCGCTGTGAAGGGGTAAATTTCTGATGGGAGTACGTGATTATATATTAAACAATATGGGAAATGACGCCCGTTCAGCTGATTCCGCAGAGAGACTTATAAGCTTCGCCCGCGATGGCAGCAATTTCAGCAATATGCCGGAACTTGTGCGCTCTTTAGAAATGGACCGTAAAACGCCTAAAAGAACATCAATGCTATTTAAGGTACTCAAACATACTTCGTTTATCTTTATATTTGCACTGCTACCTTTTTATTATCTCTTAACCGCGTTGGGATTCTTGCCATTTTTTATCATCGGGGTTTTTTCGGGTAAAGATTATGAAGAATCGGTTGACCGAGAAAGCTGGGATTTATTATTTCAGTATTGGAGTAAATATCCGAATAGTTTTATTATTAAAGCAATAGAGGCCTTCTATTTTAGATCCGAATCTGTTGATAGTCCGAGCTTGGAAATTGGTGTCTATCGCGGAAACACATCCAGGGCGGTTTTTCATAAGAAAAGCTTGAACGCGGGAATGGAGTTTGTGCCCAAACATCTCTTTAATTATGCTTCAGGTGTTTCATTTGCGCACGAGCGTCTTCTTAGCGGGGATATCTATGATATTCCTTTTGAAAATAATACTTTTTCGTCGGTTTTTGTAATCCATTCTTTTGATGATATACAGCGGGGGATAGAAGGTGCTTTAAACGAATGCAGCCGGGTTATTCTACCGGGCGGTAAACTGGTTTTTTCAACCTATAGCGGATATTTCGGAAAACATAACTTTCTATTAAGGCTGCTCGAGTTTTTAAGGCTGCGTAAATTAGAAGGTTTATTCTTTAGGTCGATTTATATTGGGACCAATAATATTTTCGATAAGTCAAAATGGTGCAGTTTGCTGGAAGGTAACGGATTTAATGTTGAGCGGTTTATCTATTTTATCCCAATGAGCGCGGCAATGTTGATAGATATTCCTTTCAGGCTGGAAGGGTATTTAATGAATCTTTTTTCGTTCCATGATGCTTTTTTTATTTTTACCCGTAAATATTCCGCCCCATTATTTAAAAAAATGCTTATGAAAACTCTGCGCGGTGTTTGGTTTGTTTCCCAACGTAACAAGAACTATGAAAAATCAGGCATTAATATTTTTGTGGTAGCGCGTAAGAAAAATGATTTTGGCAGTAATTCTGGACAGCGCGAAGTTAAATTTGATTTTGATAATTCATTAATCTGCCCGGTATGTAAGGCCGAGGTAATGGCCTCTTCGGATGAAGCTGAAACCTTATCAGGGAGTATAGTGGGCACTATTGTATGCAAGGGTTGCAAAAAAAACTATGTTTCTGTATCAAAAATTCCAATTTTACTCAAAACGGCTTCTTTCTGTTGGAAAGATAAACAAATGATAGAGTTTTCATGAAACCAAATAAGGGGATGTTCAAAGTAAATATTTACAAAAACTCAAAGAGCTTTACCGTGTGCACGCGTTGTGAAGTGGCAAACTATTAAAATGAGCGATATAAAGACATTTGTGTTAAACAGATTAAATGTTTTGAAGAAAAAGGAAAGTTTGACGGTTATCTTCTACCTGGCAGGATTGCTGATCGTTACTTGCGTGATTTTTTATTTTAAAACTAAAGACATCGATTTGAAATTAGCTTACGGCGGAGTAAGTCCGTCAGATTACGTAGCGCACATTCTGCACCCTGGTAATTTTCTGAAAGACTGGCCAAGCGGGATCATGAATTACAACGCAACTCTGATCATGAAAACCTATTATTACGCAGCAAAGTTCTGGAATGTCGACCCATTAGCCATGGTGTATCCTTATATGTTCATCCAGATACTTCTGTATTTTATTTCTGTTTTGTTTTTGGCACAGATGTTATTCAGGAATAGATTTATTTCGTTTATTTCGATGACCGTAACATCAGTCAGTTATCTTGCCGGCCTCAATTTAGCCAGATCCGGAATTGGCTACGCATCGTTACTAAATTTTCCCCTGTTCTACGGATATGCGAATGCATTTAGTTTCTTCTCATTAGGTTTTTTCTTGCGCAATAATTTTATTCTCGCATTTCTTTTTTTAGCCTTCACCTTTTATTGCCATGTTGCGTTAGGTATTTTAATCTTCGTATTTATCAGTGCATATTTATTGAGTAAATGGAGCCTGATAAGGGATAAAAATTTCATAATCGGGTCATTTTTATTCATATTTATGGCAGCTCCATTTCTTTATAATATCGTGGCACATTCCGCTATTTCTACCGGAGGTATTTCTCTTGAACGTTGGTTAGTTTCAACGAAGTTATTTTGTTACCATTGGTACCCGGTAACATTGGGTTTATTTAATCAGGATGCGTATATTGAATTTTTCCCGACGCTTTTAGCGGGTTTATTTTTCTTTTTTTCTTTGCGATACCGGCAAGGGCATAATGAACAAGACAAAAAGGTAATTGCAGGTTTTTTTGCCTGTGTCTTGATGACCTTAATAGGGATATTTTTTTCTGAAATTTACCCTGTACCTATACTTATAAAAATATCTTTTCAGAGGGCGAGCGGGCTAATTACTTTTTTGGGAGTGCTGTATATTATTAATTATTTAATTCACAAGATCTTCGAAGGGTCTTTTTTTAAAACAGTTCTAGCAATATTTTCATTAATGCTGATGTTTCTTTCAAGGCAGAGCCTGGCGGTATTACCTTTGTTGTTATTAGTTTATACGGATATAAGAAAGGGTTATTTTGGCCCTTTTATAGTGAAGAATAGGGATGAGTTAAATGTTGTTAAGCTGTTTTTCTTTTTATTTTTAGCTTTTGTTTCGTTGATTGCTTTTTTGCAGGTAATTATTAATGTCTTTAAAATTAGCGGGAACCATCCTGTTTTGTTTATATGGGATTCTATATCAAAAGTATTATGGATGCCATTTTTTTATTTCAATCCTCTCCACGACCCGGATTTTTTCTTAAAGGGCGGCTCGTTAAAATTTCAAATTCCAGATAGTCATTATATTTTCTTTTTGTTTTGTTTTGTTGTATTTATATTGTGTGCGCTTATTTGGCAACGCTCGTATGTTAACTATGTAAAAAATAAGGTAAATAAATTTTTTAGTGTAACAATTGCTGTGTGTGTAATGACTTTTATCTGTATTATGTATATTATTTTTGTTATTAGTGAGTCTGAGTATGTTTATTGGGCGAAAGATTCGCGAGAAATAGCGAAAGCATACAAGGAAGCGCAATTATGGGCAAAGAATAATACCCGGGAAGATGCTTTATTCATGCCGGATCCGGCTCATGCTTATGGCTGGCGGGATTTTTCTGAAAGGAGTAGTTTTGGCAATTTAAGAGAATGGGGCTTTTCTTCTTTTGCTTATAATTCAGACTATGCTATTTATCAAGAAGGCCTTAGGAGAATTAAGGAATTTGGTATTGATATCGAAAAAATTACGGAAAATGATTTAAAAACTAATAAGCTTATTTTGCGCGGCGGGAAAATAAACACTGACATAAGAGAAGCATACTATAATATGGAAACAGATAAGCTGGGCTCATTATGTAAGAAATACGGTATTGATTATATTATTTTGGATAAGAGATTTGTGAAAAAAACCTACGATAAAGCGAAGTTTACGTTGGTTTACGATAATAGTTATTATTCTATCATGAAATGTGTTCAATAATGATTAGAATTTAAACTAATTATTAGAAAGGTGAAAGAATATGAAAGTACTTGTGACTGGTGGCGCCGGCTATATTGGTTCAATATTGGTTCCGGAACTGCTAAAAAATGGTTTTGAAGTTATGGTCTTAGATAATTTTATGTATCGGCAGAATTCTTTGCTGGAGTGTTGTTGCGATGTAAAATTTGACGTTACCAAAGGCGATGCCAGGGATGAGTCAACCCTAAAACGGCTTCTTTCCAAAGCGGACATAATTATACCGTTAGCGGCTTTAGTGGGAGCTCCTCTTTGCGATAGGGATAAGACAGGCGCAGTGACAA
>Ga0066640_10002124_pt1 | contig 11895 bp, 5 predicted proteins | sample CryGeyCG2114_020_2_FD_59505 | JGI IMG/M metagenome (GOLD analysis project Ga0066640, IMG submission 59505) | Groundwater microbial communities from aquifer - Crystal Geyser CG11_big_fil_rev_8/21/14_0.20 | ecosystem: Environmental > Aquatic > Deep subsurface > Groundwater | place: USA: Utah... | reverse complement strand
GGCTTGTGTTGAAGCCGACCGTGCCCGGTGTATTTAAGTTGGTAATGGTACGCGCTGCGGTACCAAGATTCTCGTTAAAGCGCGTGATGCGGGTGATGTTTTCGGTAATATCGGCACGTACATTCGGACGCTCAAGGTCGTTGGCAAGCGAAGAGGTGATTTCGCAAATTGCACTGCTCAAGCTCTCGATTGGATTGCGGTATGCCTCGGGCAGGCTTGTTGAGTTGGTATTACTCTGCTGGCAAATGGTGTGACGGGGGAGTCGAAGCGTTTCGATTTGGCCGGGACCGGTGCCGGGCAGTTTTGCTGGTGGCGGCGGCTTTGGCGTGATAATCGGCCCTTCGATATTTGGAATGTCGCCGCAGCTCGAGATGTCGCTGCCGATGCTCAGGTCTCGCTCTAAGATTACGTCACCGATACCTTGCGTGAGCAAAAACGGACATGGCGTAAAGAGTGTCGCGTTGGCACGGTTATCAAAGTTATCGAATACTTCGTTTACAAATTTTTCTCCGCAGAAGGAGCGCTCGAGCGTGCGGCAGTATGCTTTGGTAATAACCGAATTTACAAGTTTGCCGCGGTAGGTGAGGATGATGTCTCCGGTGGTGGTCATGTTTTCCACGCGCAATCCGCTTTGTCCGGTAAATGGGCTGCCGGTGTAGCAGATGCTGTTTGCATTAATTGGTAACTCGCTGCACCGCGGAATGTCTGCGCGCTGGTTTCCGCTGCCAACTTCTACTTCGAGTTTAAAGTCGCGGCCGCTAAATGCTGCTTTTACCAATTCGATGCGGCTGCCCTCCGAGCCGTTGAGAATTCCGTTGCGCATGTTGCGGTCTAAAAGTGTGAGTTCGCTGACATTTTGGAGCGGCGTGAAAGTAACTTGAAACTCTGCAGTCTCGTTCGGTGCAATCACATTTCCGCGCGAGCGTACTTCGAATGCGCGCTTTACCAGCTCGCCATCCGGGGGCCGGGTAATGCCCTGCGGTTTAATGATTGCTTTACAGACGCGGCCATCGGCAACGCGCCGTGGATCGACCTCTACTTCTATAACCGTGCGCGGTGTGAGGTCTTCGAATTTTACGGTGGAGCGGCGAGAGCCGGGCTGGTGAGTGATAGTTTCTAAAATACGGTCGCCTTCCTTGCGCACCCAGGTAAAGCCGCCAAAAAAGTTGAGTGGTTCTGCGAGCGCGCTAAAGGTAAGTTCGTTATTTGCTTGTGCTGTGACCGAGCGCGGAATAACGTCGGGCTCGACTGTAAGATCTTCACATTTTAGTTTAGGACCGCCGCCTCCTCCGCCTCCTGGAGGTGCGACGCTAAGATCTGCCTGACAGCTTGCGCCGCTGGCTACCGGCGCGCCCTGTACGTTGATGCGGCTGTCGTTGGTAAGTGTTGTAAACGTGACTGAGCGGCCAGTTTGTGTTTCTGGCGGTAAGCCGGGACGAACGTGCGTCCATGTTACTGTTCCCGGAAAGTTATTTGGAAAGACATTCGCACTAAAACTTTGGCGCGGATTGTCGCGGAGAATTTGATTTGGGCTTACGCTGAGTGCTTGGCAATCCGGAGCGCCGCCGCCGCCCGGCCGTACCGGAATGGTTGCGGCACATGTTGCACCTGGGGCTACCGGCGTTGCACTTACGCGAATCGTACTCGAATCGTTGAGGGTGGTGAAAGTTGCGGATGCGGCGGTGACTACTTCATCCGGCTCGCCCGGTCTGCTGTGCACCCATGTTATTGTTGGAGTAAAGCCGCTGGCTGGAGTTATACTTGCTTGAAAAGTTTGGGTTGATTGGCCGCGCTCAATCAAAGTTGGCGATGCAGTGAGTGAGGTACATGCGATTGGCGGCGGTGGCGGCGGCTCGTCCGTTGGCCGCACCTCGCCCACACAGACGCCAGTCGGCTCGTCAGGTGTGGCCGTTGCGCGAATCACGCTCGTTGCGTCGATGCCAGTTACCCGAAAGAGCAGCTTATAATTTTGTACCGTAGTGCTGTCGACTACCGTTCCATTCTTTATATGTTGTGCAGTAATCGAGCCGGCAAAACTCATCGGATCGATTGCAATTTCAAACTCTTGCTGCGTAACACCAGGACCAAGTGTGTTTGGAGTTATGGTAAGTGAACGGCAGGCATCGAAACGCGGAGGCTGCACAATAGCGCGTGCGCGACATGCAGGCGCGTTGCCGAGTGTTGCAATAACATCGACTGCGCTTGTTTGATTTAATTCATTTACGGTAAAGGTACCACTGCGGCCGGGAACAGTTGCGCGGCTCCATGTAAGTCCGTTGCGTGTATGAATCCAGTTAATGTCGCCCGAATAATCCGGCGGATCTACACTTACCGTAAATTGCTGGCTTGTTGTGCCGGTTGGAATAAGCGTTGGCGTAAGCGTAAGTTGCGTACACTCCACCGGAGGCGGTGGCGCAACAACTTCCAGTACAAAGACCAAAAGGCCGCGGTAGTCTTCACTACCAAAGTAGTCGGTGCTGCTGGTATCCGGCGAGCCGAATCCCGCACCGCTGCCAAATAAAGCAGAGCCGGTAAAGTTGCGCTGGCACGGTTGGTTGGTGCGCGTGCCGTCGGGTAGTGTACAGAAACTTTGCTGGCCGGGTACCGGCACCGGATGCTGAAAAAAAGCCAGATGTGCGCCGCTTGTTGCACGCTCAACATAGCGCAGACGAATCGGGGAGCCGTCAGCTGAGACAATCTCTACACTGTCAGAAATTGCCTGTGGCACGGTATTGTCTGCTGCAATAAATTGATGAATAAAGAAGCGGTCCTGTAAATCTGTAGCATATGAGGTAACGTTGCGATCGTATTGTAGTGTGCCCGAGGTGTCGCTTTGATTTGCGCCATAGCGCACATACGTGCGTACGTTCCGTGCCACGCTGCGTGGCTGCGCGCCGGCTGCAGCATCATCGGTATTGTGAAATTGATCCGCAACATTATGTACATAGCCGAGAAATTGAATGCGGTCGCCGACCTGTACTTCGAGCCGTTCGCCAAATGACGTGTCGGTACCACCGCGCCGTCTGCGTGCACTTAAAAATCTTCGCTCATCGCTAAAGACATCGCGCAGCATTTTATTATCCGAGTATGCATTAAAAGAAGGAAAGCAGAGGCCAATCGGAAAACAGCGGCCAAAACTCGCATCGCGCTGATCGCACACCGCACCGCGTGTGGTGTGTAAAATGCCATCCGGCTGGGGATCGAACGGACCGTTACAAACCGCACCAAAGCGTGGCGGCGGATTAATAGGATGATTCGCCTGCGTTGCTCCCACGCTCAGGGCAGCGAGCAGTGCAATCATCACAAGGCGAGTCCACCAAACCGAAGGTTTTTTTATAAGCTTGCTTCGGCTCAAAACCGGCAGAGCCGGATTTTGAGCCTTGCTGCGCGCTCGCGCCGTGCGCTCGCATGAATTAAAAGTTGTCATAGATTTGTATATCTTCAATTACAGGATTTTCATTTTCACCGTCGGCGTTATAGTCCAGGCCGACACCGCTGGTTTGTGCATTAAGTGCTTCGACACGCGCCGTCTCTTCTGCATCGAATATTTCCTGCGTCATTTCTTGATTGCGCGGGATAAAGATTGCGAGCAGCACGATGAGCGCAACTGCTGCAATAAGTCCGATAATAATATTTTGTTTTTTCATAATTATGAGAAGTCACCAAGTGAAGTTGTACCCGAGTCTGATTCGGTACTAGGTGGAGGATTGTTTGCGGCAACATCTTGCTCAAATTCGCTTGGCGGAGCCTGAATCGGCGTGTCGCCGCTTGGTTGATTATTGAGTCCACCGCCCGAAGCGCTTCCGCCGAGATCGCCAGTAGTTGATTCCGGATTTGTTTTTTCTGATTCCACAGGTTTGACCGGTGGAATTTTTACCGTAACAACGGGTGGTTCTTGTGGGATTGTAGGGGTTGGTTCGCGTCCGGGTGGAATTTCTTCCGGCGGTTCTTCTGGCTCTGCGGGAGGAATTCGCTCGCGCTCGCGCGGCGGTGGTGGCGGCTTCTCTGCAATTGGTGCCGGCAGTGCCAGACCAATCGGAACAAAGACCGGCATGCGGGCAACGTGTCCTTTTACATCGATTAATCCCTCGCTCAAACTGGCAAAGTAAAGTTTTTTGCGTTCAGGCTTATATTCCAGTGCAAACTCTTCGTGCAAGAGTCCGCTGATATTTCCACACTTTTTAAATGCACCCATCGAGACATCGAGGGGCTCAATGTGCAGTGTAAAATATTTGTTGAGTTCGAGTGTTTTTTGTCCTTTTAATTGGGCTTCGCGAATACGTGCTCCGGTATAAAGATAATCTCGCACGGCACCAATATTTTTCTCGGTAATATCCGCACGAGGATTTTTATAGAGTTTTTGCAGCGCTTCCACTTGTTCCGGCTTCATTGCCGCGGCAATAAGTTGGCCGGCCTTTAACATGAGCGGAGAGCGGAGTTGTGCATGTACCTGTGCTTTATCTACATTCTTTAATTCCGGCACCGTTGGAGTTGGTGAGAGATTTTCGATCCAGAATTTTGCAACATCGCCCTCAGCGCCTCCGGCCTTTAGATTAAGCGGACGCTTCCCCATAACACCCCACTCAGTTCCAACTTGATGATAATTAAAGTGGCGGCGCAAACCGGTTACCCGGTAGGTACCGACAACAGTTGCAAAGAGCGCACCTTTTTTAACTTCAGAAAATTTTTCGCTCGATACGTCGACCTTCAACATCTCATCGTATGTCCACTTCACGGCAGCTGCCGCCTTTTTCTCTGCATCTTTTTGTCCTTCAAAATGCTTGGCAAAAAATGCCTCCAGCATCGGCTTCTCAAAGTTATCGAGATATTTTTTATAGAGCTTCTTTGCCTGCTCTTTGCTGCCGCGCTGAATATTTTGAAAGCTCTCAGTCATCAAGCCAAAGATAACGGCATCCATCTCAAGCGGATTGAGTTGCGGTTTGCCGAGATGTTCGACACGCTCATTGATCTCTTTCAAAAGGTCGGTGTAGTTTTCGGACCAGGTAATATCGGTGCGTGAGCCGCGAATGTCGTACTTTTTTGTCGTGAGCGGCTTGTAGGTTTCATTCATAAAGTATGGATCCGAAGTCAGTGCACTAATGATCTCTTGCAAGTCCGGGCGCAATTTCGCCTCGGCCGGAAGTTCGTGACGCATGCTCTTTAATAAACCGTCGTATGCGCGCTGCATCTCTTCCATGCTGGTCAAATTGAGGCGATCGGCGCTCTCGAAATTTTCTTCATACCATGCGGTAAATTCATCGACGCTCCTAATATTTGTCTGCGCCTTTTCTGCACGTTCGCGCTCCAGTGCAGAGGCACGGTACCGCGCAGGACGCTTTGCCCACGAAGTTTGCGGAGTACGTTGCAGATACCAGGCCGATTCGAAGGCGACAGTTTCGAGATCGAGATTTGCATTATCGGTAATCACAAGAAAGGTATCTTCCAGCTGGCCGCGCTCACGGAAGGGATAACTTAAATCCTGGCGCTTAAAGAAGAGTTGTTTGTTATTTTTCACTGAGAGATAAAGGGAAGAGCCGCGCGCTACAACTTGCACATCGTTTCCGAGCTTCGGATCGATATATACATTTGTATTACCGTGCGCTTCCAACACTTTTAACTTGATAAGTCCCATGTCTCGCGATTCGGAATCGAGCAGTCCGCCCGGCTCTGCTGTAATACTCGCTTCTTTAAAGAGCTCTTCGCGCAGTCCTTTAAAGCGGTCCATCTGCGTAAAGTCGATTGCGCCCGTTGTTCTTTCGTGCCGGTATGCAAGCTCACCGCTTTTAGGGTCGCGCATGAGTTGTCCGGTGAGATGAATTTTTTCCGGTGCCACAACTGTGCCCGGTTCATCGAGCCGCTGCAGAATTTTTTGAGTTGCCGATTTTTCCATGTAGTCCCGCGCGGTATCAACATCCGAAGCGATGCGGAAGACGAGTTTGCGGTCGTATAGTTCAAACTTGAGTGCGATGAAAGGGCCGCTGCTGCTTATTCCAAAAAATGCGCCTTGCGGAATAAATTTTTCGATTCCCACCGGCGTTGTTTCGTCTGCCGCCTCGGCTCGGATTCCTTCTTTAAATTGTTTGTATGCTTGCACGAACATATATTTCTTTGTCGGTTCATCGATGCCGTCGATATTGTTAATGCGGTGCATGATGATGTAGAGCTCGGGATAGCGTTTTGGATTCGCCTTTACGGTCTCATAGGGTGAGGTATCTACCTCGGCAATGTGTGTTTCGGCTTCGCGCTTTGTAATGTGCTCTTCGACGCGCTCTTGGGTGCGGCTCCAATCGAGGCCTCCGCCCAAAAAGAGTCCCGGACCGCCCGGCGTTATACCGGCACCGGCTGCAACAGTTAGTGCCATGCCCTCATATTTTTTTGTTGCACCAAGTGAGCCTCCTAAACCAACTCCAGACGCTGTTGCCGCACCGCCAAAATTTACGCTTACCGTAACATCCTTTGATACATTTATTTTTTGTCCCACCCCGAGTCCGGCACCGTACTCATTAAAATCAGAAGTCAGCGCTGCGATTTTTATTGAGGTTCCGCTTGGGAATTCATAGTTAACGCCGAGTGCACCGCCGCGGAACGATCCGCTGGTATCGATCGCCGCGCCAACGCCCACGGTTAAATCTTGCTTAAATTTTTCAATATCTTCTTTGCGAAATTTGCGTGTTGCCTCTAAATCTTTTGCGATTCTTTCGACGCCGGCAGGGGAGAGCGCAAGCGTAAGATGTCGGCCGGATTCATCGAAGCGGTCGAGTGCGGCGCGTTTGCGTTCTGCATGCGTGTGCTGATACATAACCGAGCCGATTTGTACGAGCTGAGAAAAGATTTCATTTTCAACGCGTGTTGTTTTATCTTCGCTTGCCTGTAAATCGTCGAGGTCGCGCAAGTGTACCGCAGCATACAAGTTATCCATATCTGCTTTTGCATTGCCGGTGTAGATGAGCGGTTCCTCGCCGGCCATAGAGCCCACAGCATTCAGGCGCTCGATCATTTGTTTAATTGATTTGTCGTGTGTTGCTGCGCGCAATCCGCTAATTCCTAACTGCAATAGATGATTTAAAAAACGTGTTGCCTTACCGCTATCGATCTTCGATTCGAATGTTTTTGGATCTTGTACTTCGGCTACTTCGTAGGCCATTTTGTATGCTGCTGCCGGAGAGAGCCGTTGCGTAAACCAGTCCGGGCTAATGCTTGCTGTGCGCCCGTTTAAATCTTGAAAGACAATTTCGCGCTCTTGCCGCAGGCCGAGCACCCCAGCGAGTTCGGCAATTTCAGACGTATACTCTTCGGGTGCGGTCACTTGCTCCATAAAGACCGTATACAGGGCGTGGCGCACTTTGGCATCTTCGGGATTTTTTGCGCGGCCAGGCTCCAGTAAATTTTCGTAGTCGGTATATGACGCACTGTGCGCATCGGTATACTGGAGGTTCGCAACTAAGTTCAGCATGCGCTGCGCATAGGCGAAGTAGTCGCCAAGAATTTGCAGCACTTGATGAATTTCGTAGTGGTGCTTTGCAAGCTCGCGAATTTCTTCGGGCATCTCTTCAGGCTTTTTGCCGGCCTTTTTTTGTGCGGTAATTTCGCGCTCGATTTTTGTTAATTTTTGCAGGGATTTTTGCAGATCGCCGCTGTTGTCGTCGAGCCACTCCATGAGCGGTTTTGGAATCCATGCATGCGACTTCTTGAATGCCTCAAAGTTGCTCGAATAAATTGCATCACTGACATCGCGGAACGAGAGCGTCTCGTTGCTGTTCCAAAATCCGCTGCCTTGAATAAGGTCGCGAATTGTCTCGCGGTTCCAGCGCTGCTCGTAAAAAGGATTTTCGCGGTAGCCCTTTGCACCGCCTTCGTACGCTTTTGCGCCTGCGGTTTTTGGCTGTTCACGTAAAAGTGCGTCGAGCTCGTTCGCATGATTTAACTGGTTCCAGCGCCGGTCAAAAACTTCCGCATCTTCATCGCGGATCATGGGGTCGATATTCGTTTGTTCAACATCGTAGGGGCCGTCGCCGGTATAGGTGAGTGCGGTGACAATATAGTTGTTGCGCTCTCTTTCTATTGCATTGAGCATTGCTTCGCGCCGTTCATCGGACTCTTTTTCCATCTTACTTTTTTCTGGCATTACGGTAACCGGGCGCGGCGCATCGGTGGCCTGCGCCGCTGGAGATTTTTTGGGCGCTGCTGAACCAGCATCAGTATCAGCACCAGCATCAGTCGTATCATCCGCCGCTCGTGTCGAATATTTCTTTCTCTTCTTTGCTTTGCGGGCCGCCTCCTTTGCAATCTCATCTTCGACCATCCGGGCCAAAAAGCTGGTGGTCGGGGAGTCGTACGAATAGATTTTTAATTTGCGCAGTGATTTGCTGCTTGTGCGGCGCGTTGCGAATCTGTGCATTGCTTCATCACGCTCAACTTGATACTCCGCCTGAATCAGCTCTTTAAAAAACTCGTGCATCGAAAAGACCGCGATACTTTCGCCGTCCTCATTTTTGTAAATGACATTGCCGTTGAGTATTTGGATGCTGTCTATACTGTCAACGTTACCCCGAAAGACCGGCAGAATATTCGCATTATTAAGCGATTTTTGAAGCTTGCCAAAATCTTTCCCCTGCGTAATTTTGCCAATAATTGAGTCGGCCAAATGTCCTTTTGCATCTCCGATTTTGTCGAATTCTTGTTTAAATGCCGTTTGAATTGCAGCTTTCGTTTGCTCTTGCCACGATGCGCCAGTCCGAAACTTTATTTCCGGACTTTTAATATTTTTCAGCCGCTCAAGCTCATCTTTTGGATTCAATTTCGGCCCTTCGGCACCGCCGGCATCGCGCGCCTCGGGTGACTTTGCAAGAAATATAAAATTTTTTCCTGCACTGTGCAGCTCACTAGGCCGAAAATCGTCGAAACATATAAGCAATTTTTGTCGCATTTTTGTTTTCAATTAATCTAAAAATTATACCAGAAAAGGACTCTTTACGAAAGCCTTAAAACAGGTTAGGCTGCGAGACGTGGATCAGGTCAAATACCCCATTTTTGTCACCAATTTTAAGACGTACGAGAGTGCGACCGGCGTTAAAGCTCTTGAATTAGCCAGGTTGCACCAAAAGGTAGGGGACGAACTCGGCGTGCATTTTGCCGTAGCTCCGCAGGTTACCGATATCTGGATGATCGCTTCTCAGGTTACGATTCCGGTTTTTGCGCACCATTTTGACGCTGCTTGTGCCGGGGCCTGTACCGGCTCGGTCTTGCCCGAGAGTTTGGCGCAGGCCGGAGCCGACGGCTCGCTCCTCAATCATGCCGAAAAGCGGATTCCATTTCCTACAATTATCGAGAGTGTAACGCGTGCGGGTCAGGTCGGCTTTTATACTCTGGTGTGTGCACAAGATTTGGAGGAGGCGAAACAGATTGCAAAACTTAAACCGAGTGCGGTCGCTATCGAGCCGCCGGAGCTGATTGGCGGCGATGTTTCGGTATCTAAAGCGAATCCCGATATTATTAAAGATGCAGTTGCGCAAATCGATGTGCCGGTGATCGTTGGTGCAGGAATTAAGACGCCGGAGGATGTTGATATTGCTTTGCAGTTAGGAGCAAAAGGTGTTTTGGTCGCTTCGGGAGTTACGCGAGCCGAAGATCCCGAAAAGGTCCTGCGTGCCTTTGGCGAAGTGTTAAAAAAACATCAAAAAGCGGAATAATGCAGCGGTGCGACACGCGCATTTTGCGTAAAAACTTTTTCGTTGATTCGTCTTATAACTCATCTTCTCCTTCACAATTTATGCGATTTCAGGGCAATGTACAACACGGCTTACACAAGGGCAAACAGTTTGGTTTTCCAACAGTTAATTTTGATATTAACTGTGCGCCGGAGGGTTTGGAGCATGGCATTTACGCGGTGCGCGCGCGAATTTTGGCGAGTGAATTTGAAGGTCAGGAGTTTGGCGGCATGATGCACTATGGGCCGCGTCCGGCAGTGCACGCCGAAGCCTCTCTCGAGGTGCACCTTTTTGATTTTGATCGCGATATTTATGGAAAAGAGGTTGAGGTTGAGATTGTAGGGGAGCGCATCCGCGAGGTGATGGACTTCGATACGCTTGAGGGCTTGGTCGAGCAGCTTGCCGATGATGAGCGCAAGGCTCGCAAGATTTTGGGCTAGCATGCTATGCTGTCCGCGCTATGTCATTCCTCAATGAAATCAGAAAGAGAATTAAGCCGCTCAATCCTTTCCTGCTCTTGTACCATAAGGTTTTGGCGGTTTTGGCTGCGGTGTGGTATCGCTTTCCGGCAAATCACATGAAGGTTATTGCGGTTACGGGTACAAAAGGAAAGTCGACCGTTGCACATTTAATGGCAAAGATTTTGGAAGAGGCAGGTCACAAAGTGGGTGTTGTCTCTACGGTGAAATTTCAAATTGGAAGTGATGTTTGGGACAACGCGACAAAGATGACAACGCCGGGCCGCTTTCGTTTGCAGGGTTTATTGCGGCGCATGTTAGACGAACACTGTACGGTTGCGATTGTAGAGGCGACGTCGCAAGCGCTTGTGCAGTCGCGTTTGTGGGGAGTAAACATCGATACTGCGGTGCTCACGAATATGCAGACCGATCATTTGGAGTATCACGGTGGATTTGAAAATTATCTGCATGCAAAGGGATTGTTGTTTGGGCAGCTGAGCCGCGCAAATAGAAAGGGTGATTTGCAAAAGAGTTCGGTACTGCCTGCGGAAGATTCTAATTTTGCCTACTTTGATTCGTTTGCTACTGATCGTAAAATTACATTTGGATTACAAAACGGGCAGGTGCGCGCTGAAAATATCGAGCTCGATGCATCTGATACGCGCTTTAAGCTGGTGGTGCCCAACGACGCAATCGATATTCACATGAAGTTGCCGGGCGAGTTTAATGTATTAAATGCGCTGTGTGCTGCGAGCGCTGCGATTTCGCTTGGTGTGAAATTGCCTATGATAAAGCGTGGTGTTGAGAAATTTGAGAGTTTCCCGGGCATGTTGGAGAGTGTGCAGGCCGGCCAGCCGTTCGATGTAATTGTCGATTATGCGCATACCGAAGAGTCGCTGGAGCAAGTGCTGCAATTTTTGCGGCCGCTCACGCGTGGTCGCTTGTTTGTGGTCTTTGGTTCAACCGGAGGCGGCCGCGATAAAGGGAAGCGGCCGAAGATGGGTGCAATTGTTGAAAAGTATGCCGACTATATTATCGTGACGGATGATGATCCGTATGAAGAAAATCGTATGGGAATTATTGAAGATATTAGTGCGGGGATTACGCGCAAAGAGGGTGAGAATTTTTGGAAGATTCGTGACCGGCGGCAGGCAATTCGTCTGGCGGTAACTGAGGCACGCGACGATGATACAGTGGTGATTTGCGGAAAAGGCTGCGAGCCAGTGCAGGTTATTGGCACGACGCATATTCCATGGGACGACCGGAAAGTTGCAAAAGAAATTTTAATGGAAGGCTTTGAGGTGAAGTTATAAAATCTGTTGTTATGATTCTCTTAATAGATAAACCTACCGGCATTTCTTCGTTTGATGTGATTAGAATTTTGCGGCGTACAAAGATTGAGCCTGGCGGGAAAAAAATAAAAATGGGCCACGCGGGGACGCTCGATCCTTTGGCCAGCGGCTTGATGATTATTGCAACCGAGGCCGATACGAAGCGCATCGAGGAATTTATGGGGCTGCCAAAAGAGTACGAATGCGAGCTTGAATTTGGAAAGCGGAGTATATCCGGTGATGCGGATGGGGAAATGAGTGAGGGAAATTTGCGTGATATTTCGCGTGAGGAATTTGAAGAAGTTTTGCAGCGTTTTATCGGCACTATTGAGCAGCGTCCGCCGCAGACATCGGCGGTAAAAATTGGTGGCAAGCGCGCATATAAACTTGCGCGCGAAG
>Ga0066640_10002122_pt1 | contig 11898 bp, 19 predicted proteins | sample CryGeyCG2114_020_2_FD_59505 | JGI IMG/M metagenome (GOLD analysis project Ga0066640, IMG submission 59505) | Groundwater microbial communities from aquifer - Crystal Geyser CG11_big_fil_rev_8/21/14_0.20 | ecosystem: Environmental > Aquatic > Deep subsurface > Groundwater | place: USA: Utah... | reverse complement strand
GTTGGTCTGTCCAAAGTGTAATGAGCCATCCCGGGTTAAACGTGCTGCCGAGGGTCGACTATGCAAGCGCTGCAACGAAATTGTGGATAAGGTGAAATAAGTATGTCAATATCATTTAAGGAAAAATTTGAAAAAGAGATCCTACCGGCCTTTCTAGCCAATGATGGCTATACGTCGCCGATGGCAGTGCCGCGCCTGACCAAGATTGTGGTTAATCGCGGAGTAGGCGAGGTTAGGGAAAATTCTAAAGCCATTGAGACTTCGGCCCAGGAATTGGCAGAGATCACCGGCCAAAAGCCTTTAGTGAGAAAATGTAAGAAATCAATTGCTAATTTTAAGGTCAGGGAAGGTCTTGAGGTTGGGTTAAAAGTGACCCTGCGCGGGAAAAGGATGTATGATTTCTTGAGCAAATTGATCAATCTTGGACTACCTAAGATCCGCGATTTCAAAGGGGTAAACCCGAAATCCTTTGACGGCCGGGGTAATTACAGCCTGGGGATCAAAGAACAATTAATTTTTCCTGAAGTAAATTATGATAAAGTAGACCGGGTTAGAGGGATGGACATTACTTTTGTTATCTCTGCCCGCAGCGACCAGGAAGCTAGAAAATTACTTGAGGCATTTGGTATGCCTTTTCGAAAGGAGTCCTAGATGGCAAAGAAGTGCTGGCTCGAAAAGATGAAAAAAGAGCCGAAATTCTCGACCCGGGTCAATAACCGTTGTGTCCTGTGCGGCCGAAGCCGCAGCTATATTCGTAAGTTTAATATTTGCCGAATTTGTTTTAGAAAATTGGCCCACCAGGGAGCGCTCCCAGGTGTCACCAAGTCAAGTTGGTAGGAGGAAAAAGTAAATGACTGACCCAATTGCTGATATGATTATTAGGATTAAGAATGCCCAGCTGGTCTGTTTGGAAACCGTTGACATTCCCCATTCAAAAATAAAAGAAGAAATGGTTAAGCTCTTGGCTTCTGAAGGCTATATTGCCAAGTACGAAGTGTTAAAACGGATGGCCAAGACTTTTATCAGGGCTACCCTCAAATACGACGGGAGAGCCGGCTTGATCCAAGATATTAAAAGGATAAGTAAGCCGGGCTTACGCGTTTATGCGGACTCAGCCAAGCTCCCCAAGGTCCAGCGTGGCTTTGGCAGCGCTCTGATTTCAACTTCAAAAGGGATTATGACAGATGAAATGGCCCGCCAGCAGAAAATTGGCGGCGAAGTCCTCTGTTATATATGGTAGGAGATCATGGGTAAAATAGGCAAAAGATTAATAGAAATACCAGAAAAAGTTGAAGCCAGGATCCAGGATGGGATCATTGAAGTTAAGGGACCCAAAGGGGTCTTAAAACAAGAGGTGCGGCCGGTCATTAAGCTTGAAATCAAGGATAAAAAAATTGCCACTTTATGTGAAAGCCGCGATCCTAAAGCTTTAGCTTTGCAAGGTCTTTATAATAGTTTAGTTGAAAATATGATTACGGGTGTGACCGAAGGTTTTATCAGGAGGCTGGAAATGGTTGGGGTTGGTTATCGCGCGATCAAGCAGGGGAAGGATTTGCAGCTTCAGCTTGGTTTTTCGCACCCGATTATTTTTGTGACTCCAGCAGGGATAGATATTAAGGTTGAAGGTACCAATAAAATTGTGATTGAAGGGATTGACCGCCAGTTGGTGGGTGAAGTAGCGGCTAAAATCAGGCGTTTTCGCAAAGTTGAGCCTTACAAGGGTAAGGGGATCCGCTACGAAGGCGAAGTCGTAAGACGCAAGGCTGGTAAGGCGGCCAAGACTGCGGGAGGAGCTGCTTAAACAATGAGAGGAAGAAAAAGAAAAATTATCGGGACCACAGATCGGCCGAGACTTTCGGTCCATCGGAGTTTAAAAAATATCCAAGCCCAAGTGATTGACGACCAAACAGGCCGAACATTGGCTTTTGTTACAACGGTAAAAGATAAAACCGGTTGCAATGTCAAGGCTGCTGCAGAAGTAGGTAAGAAGATAGCTGCCTTGGCTTTAAAAGCCGGGGTTACCAAAGTGGTTTTTGACCGCGGGACCAGGCAGTTTCATGGAAGAATAAAAGCTTTGGCAGACGCGGCCAGAGAAGGAGGGCTCAAGTTTTGAGAGAGAGAGATCAAGATAAAGAATTTAAAGAAAAAGTAGTCCAGATTAGGCGTGTGACCAAGGTTGTTAAGGGTGGTAAAAAGATGGGCTTTCGGGCGGTGGTTGTGATTGGTGATATGAAAACCCGTGTCGGTCTTGGCATTGGCAAAGCAGCGGAAGTTGCTTCGGCCATCAGGAAAGCGGTTGAGGCAGCCAAAAGAAATATCCAAAGCATTAAGGTTACTAACGGAACCATTCCTCATGAGGTTATTGGGCTTTTTTCTGCCAGCCGGGTTGTGCTGCGCCCCGCCCCGTCCGGAACCGGTGTTATTGCCGGTGGTGCTGTGCGCACTGTTCTTGAGCTGGTCGGTATTAAGAATATGACTGCTAAATCAACAGGCTCAAATAATGCGATTAATGTTGCCCGGGCAACTCTACAAGGGCTCCTCGCGCTTAAGGATCAAGAGACAGTAGAGCGGCTTCGCGGCAAGAAAATACAGGTGGATTATGTTAGGTCTTAATAATTTAAAAGCTAAAAAAGGTTCAACGAAAAGTAAAAAAAGGGTTGGTCGCGGGACCAGCTCGGGCACGGGCAAAACTTGCGGCCGCGGCCACAAGGGACAAGGGAGCCGCAGCGGTGGAACCAAGGGGTTGCGTTTTGAAGGGGGACAAACGCCGCTTTACAGGCGATTGCCTAAACGTGGTTTCCATAATATTTTTGCTAAGCAATATACTATTATAAATGTGGTTGACCTCAATAAGTTTGATGGAGAGGTTACTAAAGAGACCCTTGGTGTTACCGGCTTGCTGAAAATTTTAGGTAATGGCGAACTCAAAAAAGCGGTTACTGTCAAAGCTGATAAGTTTTCTGGCAGCGCTAAAAAGAAGATTGAGGCTGCAGGGGGCAAATGCTTAATATAATCTCTGGTATTTTTAATATCCAAGACCTGCGGCGAAAATTCATTTTCACTATGGGGATGCTGGTCTTGTTTCGCTTGGGTTCTTATATCCCTGTAGCAGGGGTTGACCCGACTAAGCTGGCCGCGCTTTTTGGCTCCGGTAATATTATGGGCTTTCTTGATCTTTTTACCGGCGGCGCTTTGATGAAGTTTTCTGTTTTTGCTTTAGGGATTGTCCCTTACATCAATGCCTCAATTATTATGCAGCTCTTAACAGTGGTTGTGCCGCAGCTTGAAGAGCTATCAAAAGAAGGGGACTCCGGCCGCAAGCAAATTGCCAGGTACACCAGGTATTTAACGATTGTGTTAGCCGCTTTCCAGGCCTTTGGCATGAGTTTTTGGCTGCGCGGCGCGATGTTTGAAGGATATAATTTTACGCTTTTTATTATGGGAGCAGTGGCTGCTTTAACTGCCGGTTCAGCGATAATTATGTGGTTTTCGGAGTTGATCACTGAAAATGGGATTGGCAATGGTGCTTCCCTTTTGATCTTTGCCGGTATTGTTGCTCGGATCCCGTCTAATATTGCCCAAACCGTGACCCTGGTCCGTGGTGGGGCTTCAATAGTCGGGGTTGGTATCTTAGTCTTGTCTTTCTTGGCCATGATTGTCGCAATTGTGATTGTCCAAGAAGGCCAGCGCCGGATCCAGGTCCATTATGCCAAGCGCATTGTTGGCCGTAAGATGTATGGCGGCCAAAGCACTTATATCCCTTTGAGGATCAACCAGGGCGGGGTTATCCCGATTATTTTTGCTTCATCCCTGCTTTTGTTTCCGGCGACAATTGGTCAGTTTATCCCTAACCCGTGGGTGCAAAAAGCGGTTGGTTTGGTTTCTCCTTCCGGCTCTTTGTATATGGTATTGTTTTTCTGTTTAATATTTTTCTTTACTTATTTTTATACGGCGATTACTTTTAACCCTGTTGAGCTGGCTGAAAATATTAAAAAGTATGGCGGCTTTATTACTGGGATTCGGCCAGGTAAGCCAACTGCCCAGTATTTAGAGCATGTTATCTCGAGACTAACTTTAGTAGGGGCTTTATTTTTGGCCATGGTGGCGATTGTTCCGTCAATTGTAGAGCACCTGACCCACATTACCTCGTTTCAGGGGCTTGGTTCAACCGCACTTTTGATTGTGGTTGGTGTGGCGATGGATCTGGTCAGGCAAATTGAGACTCACTTGGTGACCAGGCAGTATGAGGGGTTGTTAGCGTGACAGTATTAGTTTTTTTGGGACCGCCAGGCTCTGGCAAAGGGACCCAGGCTAAGATGCTGGCTGAAGAATTAAAGATTGCTCATATTTCTTTGGGTGATGTGCTCCGGGAAGAGGTTCGGGCTGGTTCTGATATTGGCCAAAAAGCCAAGGCTTGTATGGATCAAGGACGACTGGTGCCGGATGAATTGACAATAGAATTAACCAGGAAGCGTTTATCGCAGCCAGATGCCAAGGCCGGGATTATTGTAGATGGTTTTCCGCGCTCACTGGCTCAGGCCGAGGCTTTTGATAAAATGACAGCCGAGCTTGATTTATCGGTTAAGGTTATCTATTTTGAGTTGAATGAGGATCAAATTGTGGCCCGTTTGTCCGGCCGGCGCAGCTGCCGCGCTTGCGGGGCTGTTTATCATGTTGATTTTAAGGCTCCTAAGCTTGCTGGCAAATGCGATTTGTGCGGTGGCGAGCTCTACCAACGGAGCGATGACCAGGAGAGTGCGATTAGAACACGGTTTGAGGTTTATGCCAAAGAGACCCGGCCTTTGATTGACCGTTACAGCGCGGCAGGAAAATTAGTTAAGCTTAGCGCAGCCGGGGCGATTAATGATGTTTTTGAAAAATTAAAGGTGCATGGCACAAGTAAAGATTAAGTCGCCTGAAGAAGTAAAAAAGGTTAGGCGGGCCTGCCAGATTACGGCCGCAGTTCTAGCTGCAACAATAAAACAGGTTGCGCCAGGAAAAACGACAAAGGACCTTGATAGTTTTGCTGAAAAGTTAATTAGAGAGACTGGTGGTGAGCCGGTGTTTAAAGGATACCGAGGCTTTCGCCACGCTACCTGTATTTCAGTTAACGAAGAAATAGTCCATGGGATCCCCGGCCCGCGCTCTTTTGCCGAGGGCGATATTGTGAGTGTTGATGTTGGGGTTAAGATCGATGGTTATTGCGGGGATTGTGCCGCTACTGTTGCGGTAGGGACGATTTCCAAAAAGGCCCAGCAGCTGATTCGAGCGACTAAAGAAGCCTTGAAAGCAGCCCTGCGGCAGGCCATCGCTGGCAACCATTTAGGGGATATTTCAGCTGCAGTTGAGCGGGTAGCACTAAAAAATGGTTATTCGGTGGTGAGGGATCTTTTTGGTCACGGGATTGGTCAAGATTTGCACGAGGATCCTTTGATCCCAAATTTTGGGACACCGGGACAGGGGATTGAATTGAAACCAGGGATGACCCTGGCAATTGAGCCGATGCTTAACATTGGAACCCATAAGATTAAGACCTTAGATGATGGCTGGACAGTGGTAACCGCAGATGGAGCGCTTTCTTGTCATTTTGAGCACACTGTGTTGATTAGGATCGGGGAGCCGGAAATTTTAACTAAAAGGGATTAAAGATGGCCAAAGATAAAGATGTAATTGAGCTTGAAGGAGAGATAACCGAGGCTTTGCCTAATGCCCTCTTTCGAGTAAAAGTTGAGACCGGACAGATGGTTTTGGCCCATGTTTCAGGCAAGATCCGTAAGCATTTTATAAGAATTTTGCCGGGTGATAAGGTTAGGGTAGAGCTCTCACCTTATGACTTAACGCGAGGGCGCATTACATACCGGATGAAATAGGAGAATATAATGAAAGTTAGATCGTCTGTGAAAAAAATATGTGATAAGTGTAAGATAGTAAGGCGTCATGGCCGGGTTTACGTGATTTGTGAAAATCCAAAACACAAGCAGAGACAAGGGTAGGAGGTAAAAATAAACTATGGCACGTATTTCAGGGGTTGATTTACCGGTTGGCAAGCAAGTGAAAATTGGCTTAACTTATATTTATGGGATTGGGACTTCTTTGTCGCAGAAGATTCTTGAAGCGGCGAGTGTTGATCCACTTAAAAAGGTTAAGGAATTAAATGACGATGAAATCATTGCGATTCGTGAAGAAATTAAAAAATATTTGGTTGAGGGTGATTTGCGTAAGGATACCACCACCAATATTAAGCGCTTGATTGAGACAGGGACTTATCGCGGCAGCCGCCACCGCAAGAATTTGCCGGCGCGGGGGCAGCGGACCAAGACTAATGGCCGAACTAAACGGGGGAAAAGATTGACTGTTGGTTCAGGACGAAAGAAGGAGGAGAAAACGTAAAGAGTTATGGCAGAAAAAGAAATTAAGAAAAAGAAAAACAAGAAAGTTAGCAGTCGAGGGGTTGCCCACATTAAGGCAACGTTTAATAATACTATTATCTCGATCGCAGATGAAACGGGAGCGACTGTCTCTTGGTCATCTGCTGGTGGTGTTGGATTTAAAGGGACAAAAAAAGGGACCCCGTTTGCAGCTTCAATGGCCGCGACCTCTGCCGCTGCCAAAGCGCTTGAGCTGGGGATGCGCGAGGTTAGTGTTGTGGTCAAAGGTCCAGGTTCTGGCCGCGAGACCGCCATTAGGGCACTCCAGGGAGCTGGCCTTGAGATTAACTCAATTAAGGACGTTACACCCATTCCGCATAATGGTTGTCGGCCGCCAAAAAGGAGACGCGTTTAATGGGAAGACAGACTTCAGCTCGATGTAAGCTTTGCCGCCGGGAAGGTGAAAAGCTCTTTTTAAAGGGTGAAAAATGTGCAACGGAAAAATGTCCTTTTAGCCGACGCTCATATGCTCCGGGCCAACACGGCAAGGTGCCGGTACGTGGCGGCTCTGAATACCGGATCCGTTTACGGGAAAAACAAAAAGCCCGCCGCATTTATGGCTTGTCCGAAGGTCAGTTTGAAAAATATTTTGAACAAGCCTCTAGCAGCCGAGGTGCAACCGGCGAGATGCTCCTTGAGCTTTTGGAGCGCAGGCTCGACAATGTTGTTTTTCGTTTGTTTTCCAGCTCACGCCAAGCAGCCAGACAGATGGTGCTGCACGGCGGGATAGAAGTTAACGGCAGAAAGGTTAATATCCCTTCTTTCAAAGTGAAAGTCAATGATGTCATTAAAGTGAGGCCTAGCTATGCCGCTCTGGCCAAGCTGACCGCAGAAAAAACACCTGATCGCACTCCTCCGACGTGGCTTGTCTTGAGTGGGGAGAACGAAGGTAAAATTGTCGCGCTGCCAAAACGTGAAGAGATTGATACGACAGTTGAGCTCCACTTAATTGTTGAGTATTATTCCAGATAAAGAATTTTAAGGAGGCAAAGTAAAATGGTAGAAAAACCTTGGGTAAAAGTGGTTGAAAGCAGGGCTGATTTTGGTCAGTTTGTAGTTGAACCATTGGCGAGAGGCTATGGGTCAACACTGGGTAATTCCCTGCGCCGCATGCTTTTATCTTCACTAACCGGCTCAGCGATCACGGCAGTTAAAATTGAAGGTGTGTCACAGCCTTTTGCCACTATCCCTGGTATGGTGGAAGATGTCTTGCACGTGATGCTTAACTTAAAGGAAGTTATTATCCGTTCCCACTCTGAACAGCCCAAGACGATTACTTTAAAGTCTAAGGGTAAAGGGCAGGTTACAGCCGGGGATATTGAGCATGACGCTGAAATAGAGATTATTAATCCTGACCAGGTGATTGCCAACCTGGAGACCTCCGGTAAGCTGGAAATGGAGATGATTGTTGAACGCGGTAAGGGTTATGTCTCTGCCGAGCGCAATAAAAAACCGAGTCTGGCAGTTGGTTTTATGCCGACAGATTCAATCTTTACCCCGATTATGAAAGTTAATATGGCAACCGAAGAAGTCAGGGTTGGCCAGGAGATTAATTATGATCGTTTGACCTTGTCGGTTTGGACTAATGGGAGCATTAACCCGGAAGATGCGGTTAGGGAGAGCGCGAAGATTTTGGCCAGACACATTGATCTGTTTGTTCATGTTGGCGAGCGGCTTGAGACGGTAAGCGTCGAAGAAGAAGGTCACGGTGATGTGTCAGAAACTACGCTGGGGATGAGCATAGAAGACCTTGAGCTCTCTGCCAGGTCGCTTAATTGCTTAAAGAATGCCGGGGTTAAGACTGTGGGGGAATTGATCAAGAGCTCACGCGAGGACTTGATGAAATTCAAAAATTTTGGCAGCAAATCCCTGGACGAGGTTGCCGAAAAACTGGCTGAGTATAAACTGGCCCTAAAAGGGGAAGAGGTAGCATGAGACACCGCAAGGGTAACAAAAAGCTGGGGAAGCCCTCTGACCAGCGTATGGCCATGCTCCGAAGCATTGTCAGGTCCCTTTTTATCCATGGCCGGGTTGAGGTAACCATTGATAGGGCAAAAGCGGCTAGGAGGCTGGCGGAAAAACTAATAACAGTGACCAAGAAAAATGATTTGGCAGCCAGGAAAAAGCTGGAAGCTTTTTTTGGTGAAAACAAGATCGTGACCGAGGTTTTTAAGACCTTTCCTGAACGGTTTGAAGGCCGGCCTGGCGGATATACCAGGATAACACAGACAGGCTTTAGGCGTGGGGATGCTGCCCAGCTGGCCTATTTAGAGTTGCTTTAAAGAGGAGATGAGATGAAGAAGAATAAAACTGTATTTGCGAGAACGGGTCAAGTAAAAAGAGAGTGGCAGGAGATTGATGCCAGCGGGAAGATCTTGGGGAGGCTGGCCAGCAAGATTGCCGTAATCTTATCAGGTAAGAATAAAGCAATTTATACGCCGCATGTTGATTGTGGTGATTTTGTTGTTGTCATTAACGCGGAGAAGGTTAGGGTTACAGGCCGCAAAGAAAAACAAAAGATCTATTTTACCCACTCCGACTATCCAGGTGGGGCCAAGCATATCCCCTTTGATAAGATGATCGAAAAGAAACCAGAAGAAGTGATAAGGCTGGCAGTCTCCGGCATGCTTCCTAAGAGCCGCATGGGTAAGCAGATGATCAGGAAACTGAAGGTTTACGCCGGCAAAACCCATCCGCATTTGGCCCAAAAAACAAATAAGATTGAATTATAGGAGAGATAATGACAGAGAAGAAAAAAACAGTTAAAAAAGCCCCGGCCAAAAAAAAGACCGTAAAAAACGAAGAGGTGTCAGCTGGTTTAGAGGTTAATGAAACTCCAAAGATTGTTAGGGAGCGAAAACCGTCCCTGGGTGATGTTAAATATTATGGTACCGGCCGGCGCAAAGAAGCAATGACCAAAGTTTGGCTGGTCCCTGGGAGCGGCAAGATTACTGTTAACGGGAAAAGCAGCCAGGAATATTTTTGCGGCCGCAAACTGCTTGAATTTAAAATCACCAGGCCTTTTGTGGTGACAAATACTTTGGGTAAATATGACGCGATTGTTAAGGCGATTGGCGGCGGAGTCCCAGGCCAGGCTGATGCCTTGGCCATGGGTATTTCCCGGGCACTGCTTGCGGTGAGCCCTGAATTTAGGTTAAAATTAAAGCGGGTTGGTCTCCTAAAGCGCGATCCAAGGATGAAAGAACGCAAGAAAGCCGGTCTCAAACGCGCGCGGCGAGCCTTCCAATATACAAAGAGATAATATGCCAAACCATTACGAAGGCTTTAGAAGCCAAAAAAAAGTTGAACAAGGCGGTTTGATTAAGCTCTCCGGCGCTTTTCTTCATGAACACCAGGACGAAATCTTAAACCTTATTAAGCACGAGGGTAAATTGGCTGAAGAAAAGAGTGCTGACCATAAGGTAACAAAAATTGAAAAAGCTAACGGCGGTTTTCATGTTGAGATTTCCGACCATAACCTGGCTCTGCATATTGGCAAAAAGCTGGTTAGTGCTTATAAGGGGAGCCACGAAGTCAAACTGCGTAACGGTGAAAAGTACGCTGAAATCCGTTGGAGCAGGGACTAACGCCAATCTTGCTGTTTGATTGACTTTCCTCTTGGTTTTGTTATAATATTTTTATCTTCTCCAAACTGAAAGGAGCTCCAAATGAGCAAAAGAAAACTGATTAAATATAATCTGATGATCCCCGGCCCAACCCCAATCCCTACCAGAGTTTTAGCGGCAATGAACCACGACATGATCGGTCACCGGGGTCCTCTGTTTTCTGCGGTGATGAAAGAGGTTATGGAGGATCTTAAATGGGCTTACGAGACCAAGAATGATATTTTTATCTATCCATCTTCCGGTACCGGCGGGATGGAAGTGGCCGCGGTTAATGTGCTTTCTCCCGGGGATAAAGTTATAGTCCTTAATATTGGTAACTTTGGCGCCCGCTGGGCCAAGATTTGCAAGGCTTACGGAGCAGAGGTTAATGATGTTAAGTTTGAACGTGGTAAATGTGCTGATCCTAAAGTGCTGGAAGCTGAACTTAAAAAAGGGCCGGTTAAAGCAGTGTTTATGCAGCAGAATGAGACCTCGACCGGTGTGCTCAATGATGTGGAGACACTAGCTAAGACAGTGCGCAAAATCCAGCCAGATGCCTTAATTATGGTTGATGCGGTTTCCGGGATGATGGCAGCTCCGCTCAAAACAGATGCCTGGGATTTGGACGTAGTTGTTTCCGGTTCGCAAAAAGCTTTTATGGTCCCGCCAGGAGTGGCTGCGGTCTCTATTTCAGCGCGGGCTTGGAAGGCGCACGAAACTTCTAAATGTTCAAAACATTACTGGGATTGGGCTTTGATGAAAGCCGAAGCCCCTAAAGGCCATACTTATACCACTCCGCCAGAGTCTTTGATTTTTGGCATGAGGGAAGGCTTAAAGATGCTGAAAGAAGAAGGCCGAGAAAATGTCTTTGCCCGGCATAAATTTAACCGCGACCTCCTTCGGACCGCGGCTAGAGCGCTAGGGCTTAAATTATTAGCTGATGATGCTTGTGCTTCGCCTGCAGTAACTGCCATCTTTCCGCCAGAGGGGGTTGATGGTGAAGATGTGCGCTCGGCTATGCGCGAGGAATTTAATGTTGAAGTCGCGCCTGGTCAAGGGGAACTTAAAGGCAAAATTTTTCGTATCGGGCATTTGGGCTATCTTGACTCCCTTGATTTGATCGGCGCTTGGGCTGCGGTTGAGGTCTTGTTTAAGCGCTTAGGGGCTAAGATCAACTTTGGCGCCGGTGTTAAAGCCATGATGGAGATGCTGTAGTCAAGCTTAGTGGGTAACTTCAAATTAATTGTCCAATACGACGGCTTAGACTTTGCTGGCTTTGAACTGCAGCCAGGGAAGCGCACTGTGCGCGCCGAGCTCGAAAAAGCCCTGTTTTCGCTCTTTAACCACAAAGTTAAACTTATCAATTCTTCTCGCACTGACGCAGGGGTCCATGCTATTCATTTAGTCGTAAACTTTAAAGTTGAAACAAAAATTCCTACCCCAAAGATTATCGCGGCGTTGAATGGTTTGTTACCGGAAGATATTAGGGTCAAGGGTCAAGGGGCAAGGGTCAAGGATGATTTTCACGCCAGATATGATGCCAAGTCCAAAGAATATGAATATCTCATCTACAATGGCCAAATTGTGCCGCATATCCGCAATATCGTCTGGCAGGTTAAACCTAAGCTTGATCTTAAGAAAATGAATAAAGAAGCAAAAAAGCTGGTTGGCAAACACGATTTTAAACAGTTTTGCGCGGCTAAAAGCGGCAAGACTAATTTTGTCAGGACAATTTATAAGATTTCTATTAAGAAAAATAAAATCAAGCTTTGGCAGGGATATGAAGTTCCCGTGGTAAGTGTGATTGTTAAGGGTGATGGTTTTCTCTATAAAATGGTCAGGAATATTGTGGGGAGGCTGGTTGA